>MDTC01107504.1_pt1 | contig 12826 bp, 4 predicted proteins | sample 811181 | NCBI WGS metagenome assembly MDTC01 (sample SAMN05326644, study PRJNA326480) | marine metagenome | isolation source: seawater | place: Pacific Ocean: North | collected 2011 | reverse complement strand
AGTTTACCATCATACTCTGCAATGCAGTCTGCTCTACCAGCCACACCAACCATCTCTGATGACAGAGCCAATTCAGTTCCTCTGACATTATCAATCTTGTCGATTTCAGATTGCATCTGTAGAAACAGATCACATTCGATTGGTGGTATGTCCTTGAGACAGACTGTCTCGTTGTTTACGTAATCTTCTAGAAGAGAGTGTAATAGATTACCACGAGCAGTTACTCGCTTTGCTTCCTTTGGATTTTTTGCTCTCCAGTTAATAAAGAATTGATTCTTTTTCCAACCAGTCACCGTGGTGACACTGGGAAGCTTTTTGCCGTTATCTAGTGTATAATAACGACCACTTTCAGTGTTCTCTGAAAGTAAGTCGCTGTCTTGTATTACAGGTTTATGTGTAAATGTTTTCTGTTCAAACATGTGTCACCTCATATGTGCATTATATAGTAAAATGATGTAAAAATCAAGAATTATTCTTGAGAAGGTTGTCGATGATTTTGTTGATCGCAAAATCTAAATTTTCATCGGTTAGTTCTTCTTCTAAATTCTCTTCTAGTGTTGAGAGTTGTTCCAAGACTGAATCAGCTAATTGATTGACTGTCTCGTTTACGCCCTCTTCTTCGCTTGAATCTAATTCTACAGTTTCAGTTACTGCAGGTTCTTGGTTGGTAGCAGATACATCTTCGATTTCATCGATTCCGTCATTGTTTCCGCCTTCGGTTCTCATTCCACCGAGTTCTGCTGCTACTCTTAATAGATTTTCGTTTTTTCTGATTGATTCTAGAGGATTCATATTTACTCTCCTTGTATCTTATATTTATAAAAAAAGCGACCCCCCGGGCGCTCGCTCCGAGGGGGTCTTGGTGCCTAAGGTAGCGATGCCCAGGCGTAGTCTTTTATCTTCTTCTAGGATCTCCAAATGCTCTCTGGAAATCTGTTTTTTGTATGTTTGGCATGATACTTCTACTAATTAAGTCAGAAGTTCCAAGTCCACTACTACCGAAACCAGCTTTTGCTCCAGACCTAATATATTCATTTTGTCTGATATTTCTACCTATTTCTTGTGCTATTGGAAGTATTTGATTAGCGCCAGTAGTTGCAGATGTACCACCTAGTATTGCTTTTACAACACTTACTACTACATTTTCATTCAAGGTTTCTCTTTGGTAATTTTCGGTATATTTCATGGTTAGTCTCCAAAGGTATTTATAAAATATATACATAGTAACGGAGGAGTAATTCATGTATAAAGTATTCTCGACAATCAACGGACCAAAGACTAACTTTCCATTATTAAATTCTTCAACGCCGATACCTGCATTTATTGTTAATAATTCTAGTGCAGCAGGTGTCACAATGGAAATGTTGGGTAGTTATGGAGCTACTTTTGGTTATCAATTAGAACCCAGTAGGTCACAATTACTAGAAATTTCAGCAACTCATATTGTGAGTATTCCAGTAAATACGTCGGTAACTACCCTCACACAGTGATATAAAATTATTTCTCTGATATCGGAAGAAGTAGGTCTCCCATAGTAGTTTCTACTACTTTAGGTGGTGATTCCTCTCTTCTTCCTTTTAAATTGAATTCGTCAAATTCACGCATCATCCTTTTCATATTTTCTTCGGTGCCCCGATTTAAATGTTGCATTGCACTGTTGTTTGTATTTGAAATATAACTCATAGTTTATCCTTCTACTTTAAATGAACCTACTGGGGGATCGTCGTCGAATCCAGGAATAGGATGACCACGATAATCACTCTCTGATGGAATCCATCCGTCTACCTCTGACTCTCCACCATAAAGACCACTATCTTCAACACACCGTGAATAAAAATCACTAAATTCGTCACAATATTTTACTTTTTCGTCACCTCTTATATACACAGATTCATCACCGTAATTATCTCTTGTTACGTTTAAAATGAACTTTTGTACCATCATCTTAGTCCATCTTGATGTTCCAGTGCCATCATCAGCTATATCAGAACCAGACACTATACTAACACCGTCTATAAGACTGGGACTTACCAGTCCTACAGCTTGAGCTGCAGAATTGGACTGTTGTATGTTATTTCTCCAGTATTGTCCAGTGATTGGACAATTTGGATAATCAGTTCTATCCCCGAACCAGTTATTTGGTTCGCCTCCTTTGACGGGATATGCTGTCATGCTACTAAACGAACAGTTTTGAACAAGACAATTTTTGTGCATACCAGAACTCTTACCGTAATTACCATCAGCATATCTTCTCTCTCTACCCATTCGGAAGAAGTGTCCCGGAGCAAACGAGCAATTTGAAGTAAAAACGTGATCCATTATCGAATATCCTCTGGTGTCGCCATCTTCTGCAGCATTTATACCTACGGGACGAAGACTATCGCCGTTTTCTTTTGCTTGGGGGTCTATTTTACCCACATCGGTATGAGCCGGAAATGTTACAGTCTCGAATACACCATCGGATGTTTCTACTTCATAACTTAATGATTCAACAGTATTCGTCCATGCATCAAACGGATTTCCAGTTTCCATGTTTATACCCAAAGACTGAGGTCCATAGTTTGGAGCACATGCATAATCAACTAAAGCAATTCTGCTCTGCATAGATCTCGTGTTATCAAGAATCATGGGCTGATTGTCATGCATGTTACTGGCAAAAAGTCCAAAACAAATTTGATTTATTTTGTATCTATAATCATAGCTTCCGCCAGTTAACTGCCAAACATCTTGGTGAGGACATCCTCTTGTTACAGTGTCTCCTGGTTTTACGTAACGTACAGGCTCATTGAGATTTTGATTGAATTTATATGCATCATCATAGTAATACTGAAGAGCATATTTGGTACTGCCGTTTCCCCTTTCTTCTGCCGCCAAGTAAAGAAATTCATCTCGTGTGTAGGCGGCGGAGGATCCTCCGGGTGGATTAGGTAGATCTACATCAGGGTGGGTTACCGCAGCTCGTGCATCACGAATAGCATCAATGTCAGCTTCTGCTCCTTTGCCAATTATGGTATATATTTTGGTGACCGGATCGTACGAATCATATTGTCCCTGAAGTACGCATAACGGAAATTGCAATTCAAATTGATCTGCTGTGAACGTATGAGTACCATCAGTATAGTAAAGACTCTTTGTTCCGTCCCACATTATAAACAGATCGTCCAGCAACTTTCCGTATCTAGATATTTGATCATCATCGAATTTAAAGTGAACGGTGTTCCCCTGCTCATCGCCATCATCATCAAGTGGCATGTCTTTAACATTTTTTTTGTATAATGGTTTAGTAACTCCTGATGTTGTACAAAGATCCCTATATGCATATCTTGGATCGTCATAAATCCATTCATCATCTCCGTCATCGTTCGTACCTATGTAATATTTCTCCGAATCGAAATCAACAGTATCTGTCCATGTCTTCTTTCCATTCGGTAGTCCATTGGAATCAGTATCGCTAAAGTCAATTGGAATTAGACCTGTGCTTTCCTCATGAAGACTTTTTGGAACTCCGTTGTAATATTCATTACACATTGCAGGTCCAATTCTACCTCTATCAACACTACAATCAATAACCAGTTGTGAGTTACTGTAGATGTCGGTGTTTGCTATATTCTGTGAGTGTGCATTTCTAATAATAGCACAACCACCGGCACTTTTTCTTCTGTCATAGAAAAATGAATTAGTAACATAAGTTGATGTTAAATTTCCTTGATCATTTACTAGTCCACTGGAACCCCTGTCCTGAGCACTCAATCGTCCTCGTATGTCCCAGTGATATGTGTTATCGAACCAGTACATACTTTCATTGGAGTTTGGTGATACCCATTGAGTGTCCTCACCGTAAACAGTACCACTGTCGTCGCTGTCATAAATACCGGGACCTGCTCTAAATCCAACGTTTTTAAACCTTACTTTTTGTGGAGCAAATCGAAGAGAAGGTCTATCGTCACCCTCCCATGCGTTTGAACCTATTAGATATTCTTTTGCATGATAAGCTTCATCACCCCTGATCGTTAACCAACCACTTTTATCACTTCCGTTTTTTACATCATTCATGTCAAAATGACCAGGTGATAATAGAATTATTTCTGCACCTTCAAAGTTATTATTGTCGTTTTTTAGATCATTCCACGCATCTAGTATTGTTTTGTATGGGTTATCTAAAGTTCCATCAGAACTTCCGGTATAATTAAGATCAACGTAAAGTCTAGGAGAATCTTGAAATTTCTTAGGTCCCCATAAGAACATTGAGTGTTGGCCTTGATTTATTACAGAAGCACCAACTTGGTTTTGTCCGGTAAACTGCCTGAATTTTACTTCATTGCCATCCTTATCAGTAATTGGATCGTCACCACCCCAACCGGTTGGTACATTAGTATTACTACCATACCTTGGAGAAAATGCAGGACTAACTCTTTTTTGTAGTATTTCATAATTGTTTTCGTAATTGTATAGTGGTAAGTATTTATACCTGTCATAATAATTTACATCATCATAAGAAAGCACATTCTGTAAAACAAATGGTGTTCCTTGTTCATACGGATAGACTATTGCTCTAAGTTCAATTAGACCATCATAGTTTTCCTCAAGTTGAAGATTTACCCAAAATTCACGATTACCCGTTCTTGGGTTTACTGTCATTTTATTTACTGTTACTCTATTGTCTAGGTCACCGTCACCATTTGCAAAAAATTCCACTCTTTCTATACCATTCGCATGAAAGGCAACAACACCAATTGGAAATCCTGTATATCCATCTCCTGTTGGATTCGCTCCATTGGGACTTTGAAATCCGTTTTGTCCAACTCCAATATAATCTTTATCGGTTGCAACCTGCATAGGAACAATATTCCACCTTGCTATTGGCAAAGCCTCTCTGTCTGCTGGTGGACAGTCTATTAGAATGTCTCCGTTTGAATCTCTGCAATCAGAACCAAAGTTCCCTACTGTGTCATTGTGTTGACAATTTTCACAACCATTCTTGTGCTTTGCTGTGAATGCCTCTGCAAATGCACCACTATCTCTACTAGCATCAAATTCTGCCCATGCAGGATTATTGGCGTTTGATGGAGGGGTTGACGGAATTACAAGGGTGTCTGGTATTAGTAATATTTCTTCACCCGGAGCAGTAACTACTTTCGCGGTTAGAGGACTATAATTATCAGGATTTGAATTATAGAGAGTAGTGGTATCAACATTAAAAGTAACTACATTTCCTCCATCTTGGAAATTAGTGGCATTAACAATTCCCTCATCTGATTGTAGTTTGAGAACTTTTCTAGTTTCTATGAAATCATCAACACCCTGAGTTCCATTTGAAAACACTAGTTGACCCTTGTTTGATCCTTCTATATTAATGTACATCATAGTACAATTATAATATTCTAGTAAGTAGTGATCTACATTCGGACCTCCTGCATCTTTCATTGTATATTTGACGTTTCCACTCTCTATCTTGTGAGTAATGATGATATTAGCATATCTTTCATCTGGAATTGCTATAACACTACCAGTTTTTTCTACTTGACGTAAACCCCCACCATTCTCTACTTCTATTTTAGATTTCCAAACAGCATTGATTCCATTGAATGTGTAGTCACTAGTGTCATATGTTATAGAATATTTTGTTGCGTCGGTTTCATCCTGAACAACCGTTGTTTCTACAGTGTCCTCGCCAATAGTTATAATACCTGTTACAGTGGTATTATCTGGAATATCATTATTTTGTACAGTTACAGTTAAAGTTATCGAGTCTCCCTCATCGATTTCCCCCGTTGTAGTTGGAGAAACAGAAGTAATCACAGGGGGATCTACTTCTTCATCTTGTGGAATTACATTACCAGATCTACCTACACTAGCAGACTGATCTGTTGTATTGTTTGCAACAATACCAGCACTCCATGTAACTTGCTCTAGTATATCAGACTCTGTTGTATATTCTATTTTGTAAGTGTCATTACCCAAATTTTGTACTGCAGTTTCTCGTAAAATTGAGTCTACTATTATGAAGCCACTTACAGTATCATAATCCTGTGCCGTTGCTTGTAATACAATAGTATCACCCGCAGTAATGTTTCCATTAGGTGTTGATACTTCATCATCGATATTGACAGTTGGGGGTGGTAAATCACGAACGGTATATGTTTTATCAGGATGCCACTGTCCATATGCCCTATACAATGAATGGTTGACTTTATTCGTCTCTGTTGGTGGGTAACTATGAGGAACACCAAAGTAATCAGAAAGTTGTATGTTCAATGTGTTTATTATGTTCTCTGCGTTAGTACCTGATGGGTTAAATAACGCATTATCTGGTCCAAAAGACCAGAATCTACACAAATTGATATCTGTGTTCTCTACAATAAACTCCTGTAGGTAAATCCAAACTGAGACTGGTATTTGCCAAAATGAAGTCGCACTCCAGTTATCTGATGAGCCAGGTACAACATAAAAATCATCGACACTGTAATATGGTTTATTTACAAGATCTTCATTGTATTTCCAACTAGAACATGGGTTATTCACGTTAACACCTGAATCATTAAACTGACCCTGTGCCATTGTCGTATTTTTTCTAGGAAGACCAAATTCACTAAAAGCACTGAAATATGCCCTCCATGATCTTATATCAGTTGCATATGTTGGAGGGAAAAAATCAGAAAATGTCCCACACTTATTATAAATATCTCGTATTGTTTCGTGATCTAGATTTTCTATAGAAGCACTAGAATTTTCTCCATATTGGATATTAAAAACATTTAGTATAAAATCTTTTCTTTGATCTTCGTCATAATCTGTGAAAATTGGTTTGTTGAAAACATTTAGTGAATTTGTCGGATATCTATAGGGTAAGTTAAATTGAGAAAATTTACCTTCCAATTTTAAATCGGAATTTTCATTTGATATCAAGTCCTCATATAATTCTTTCAACCAAACATTTACAAAAATATTTGCTTTCTCTGTTGCTGTTGCTTTATTTGTGTCATCATTCCAATTAAAATACAGACCATTTTCTAATTGATTGGTGTTTACTTCAAGACCTAGTGGTATTGCATATTGGTAGTATGCAGCTAAGTGGAACTCAAAACTAAATTTGTCGTCCACCATCTTAACTTCTGGATCTGAATTATAAAGATCTATGTCGTCCATGACGAGCGTTCCAGCAGCTTGTTTAATTCTAATGTTATCAGCAAGTTGATCTCGCCATCTGTCTTTAAATTGTCTTAGGTGAGATTCAAAATCAGTGTCAGACATTGCGATTAGAGCATTAAGATCGCTGTCGTTATTTGGGTTCATCCAGTCAATTACTTGTCCATTAACTGTTGTAACTGTACCGTTATTTTCACGAATTTGAGTTCCAAATTGTATGTCATATTTTCCGTTGGGTGTGTAATCATTCCAATCACTTCTAGATTCTAATTCAGCATTTATATCAAGAATGCCTGCAACGGTATACACATCTTTTTCATAAATGCCCGGGGTCCTGTTAGCAGGAATAAATTCTTCTGGTTCAAATGTACCTTGTCTGCGTGCTTCATTGGATCCATTTTCATTAGTCGCAGTTATACTAGATTTCCATGTAGTTTGTTCTAATGGATTGGATGGATCTGAGTCTGTGGTGAATGTTATTTCATACTCGTCGTTACCCAGATTTGTCACTCCAGTTGTTTTTTCTACATCATTTACTGTTATAAATCCTACAACAGAACTATATTCATTTAGTATTTCTACCTTTAGTTTTATTTCAGTTCCCGGTTCAATTTCTCCGTTTGGTGTAGATTCTTCTTTTACATTAAGAATAGGAACTGGTGGTTGATCGTTGATTTGAAAATGTCCGATTGGTGGATCATCATTAAATCCTGGCAATGGAACTCCACCAAGAGCCTCTGCTAGATCCCAACCCGGACCAGAAAAACGAAGATCAGTACCATCGTGTTCTAACGTAAAATCAGCTTGTAATATGTTTTCCCATCTACCCTCATCAGTTGGATTTCCGTCTCCTTCTAGAGAGTTACTATTTTTATTCAGACAATTTTTTGCCCACAGACCAGAGGGTAACGAATATTTATATGCAGTTTCACTGTTATTATCATTCCATGTGGTATTTTGAAGCAATGAGTTAGTATAAGTACCATCAAATTTGAGGAATTGATCGAATGCACAGTTTGACATGATGACATGATCTTTATAGCTTTCGAAGTTAATTCCGTGACTCTGTGACGATGGTTGTCGATCACATGCAAAATCAACTATAGCAATTCCATAGAATGCTGATCTAGTTTGATCGAGAATCATTGGTTGCATGTCATGTTGATCCCAAGCACGAAGACCAAAACAAATTTTATTTCTAACATCTATGTAAGTTGTGTTGCAATTAGCACCACCAGTCCACTGCCATATATCCATATGAGCACCGCTATCAGGAGTTATTTCAGAATCACGCACAGTACAATCTAGAAGCAGAGATGATATACTGTATATGTCGGTATCTGCGGATTTGTGGAATTCTGTGTTTCTGACAATCATACATCCACCACATGATTTTCTTCTGTCGTAGAAAAGAGCGCCATCGACATATAGTCCATATGTTTTTTGATTACCATTTATTAGACCACTAGCAAATCTGGGATTTGTTGTAAAGCGACCTTCATCGTCCGGATGATATGTATTATCAAACCAGAAATATGTGCCATCACCCATATTCGGTATGATATATTTCATGGCCACTGCTTCAAAACAAAGATTTTTAAAATGTATTGCTTTAGAATTAAATCTACAGTAATTGTGATTCTGTCCGTCTCTGGCACTATCGTACAGAATAACTCTATCTTCAAAGACTTGTTGATTTAATTCTGGACTAGCAGCAATTGTTGCCCATCCATCATTATCGTTTCCAGCTTGCATTCCTTTTACATCATACAGACCTGGTTCGGTTAGTATTATAGTTGCATTTTTAAGAGATGTTTTATTTTCGTTCCATGCATTCTTTAAAGTATCGTATGGTTGAGTTATGGTTCCAGGTCCATCAGAAGATCCAGTAGATGGTGTGACATATATTGTCGGAGCATCTGAGTATTTGTTCGGTCCCCATAAGAACATAGAGTGTTGACCTTCACTTAGAATTGTTGGAGATGCAGGTCTTATCGATTGTCCTTCTGCGGGTGTACAAATATGTGCATCATACGTGAGACTATTTACGCGTGTAAATAAATGATCTGGACTTCCTAAATAATCTGGACGTGAAAATTCTTCTGCTGTATCTTGATAACTAAACTCTGAGTTCTGGAGAATGAATGGTTTTCCTTGGAATTTTGGATATACTATTGCACGGAGTTCTACTAGTTGATCTCCACTAGACATATTAAGATTTACTGAATACTCACGATTACCAGTTCTAGTGTTCAGTGTCATTTCATTTACGATTGCAACAGATCCGCCGTTTGCTTGAAATTCTACTCTGTCAATTCCATTTGCATGGAAAGCAACGACACCAATTTCAAATCCACCCGAAGGCACAACTCGCATTGGAATAATATTCCATCTCGCTATGGGCAAAGTCTCCTGATCTGCAGGATGATCACCACCATCAGAATAAGAATCTGGTTGCTCCGTGTCTGTCCATTGTCCAGGCAATAAAGTACCTACTTCTAATAAAGGTACATCCTCTGTAGAAACAAATATCGATCCATCTCTGGTTGCTGTTATAGATTCACTTGCATTGAAAGCTGTTATACTAGAAACCCAATTTGTAGTAGAATCTACTTCATCCTGTGTAGTTGTGTATTCTATCCTATACAAATTTCCATTTAACACACCAACCGCACCAGTGTCAATTCCGTTTATGGTTATAGAACCTTCAACGGAATTGTAGTTTCCTATTGTTGCCTCTAACACTATAGTATTGCCTCGAACAATTGTTCCACTAGTAGAAACTGCATCGTTTACTATAATAGTAGGAGTTTCCAATACATCAACTGTACCTTCTGTACTATAAAATGCACCAACAGAATCAAAATCATTAGTTAGAGTTACATCTAGACTCCATGTGGTGTCGCTTTCTATGTTCGCTACAGTATGAGTTAGATTTAATGAAGATTCTCCTGATGTTAATGTAGTTGTTTCTACGATATCTCCATCCACCACTATGTTTGCAGTTGCAGTTCCGTTTGCGTCCATGTTCACCAGATTTACGTCAATCACGATGTTATCACCATTAGTCAGGACTACACCCGGAGCTGTGGTTGTGGGATTTACGTTTATTCTTGGAAGTTGTTTAATAGTACCAGATCTAGTTTCAAACGGAGAGAATCCTGAAGAATTACCTACAACTATTGAGTAACTCCAGGCTACATTTTGATCTATATCGTCCTGAGTAACAACATAGGTTAGACTATAAATATCACTATCGAGTTCTGTCGCATCGGTTATGGTTTCTGAGACAACTGAATTTCCATCTATGTTTATGGACGCAGTAATACTTCCTTCAATATAATAGTCTAAGTTTGCCTCAAGGAGTATTTCATCGCCTACGGTAACTTCTTCTCCATCATCTGTAGAATCATTAGTGAAGAATATAGTCGGTATTTGTTCTATAGATCCAGATCTTGTTTGTACTAGAGAATCTCCTGCAGGATTACTGGCACTTATTGTGTAACTCCAAACTGTTGGGCGATCTATATCGTCTTCTGTCACAACATAGCTTAGACTGTAAACATCTCCAGCTAGTTCTTGTGCGTTTGTTATTGTCTCTGATGCAACTTGAGATCCATCTATGCTTATAGATGCAGTAATAGTTCCACCAATATAATAATCCAATTCTGCTTCAAGAAGTATTGTATCACCTATAGCAGCTTCATAGTTTTCTTCTGTAGAATCATCAGTGAAGACTATAGTCGGAACTCCAAATACAGTTCCACTAAATTCTACAGTCTCTGTGTTATATGGTCCATTGAAAGCATTAATAGCAGTAGCTTGCACCTGAGTGCTTGGCGGAGTTTCTGATGATAAATCTACAGAAATTGTTTCTGCATCAATGTATTGTAAATTACTAAAGTATTGAGATGGTGAGAATGGTAAAGTACTAAACGATATAGATTCTATAAAGCTAGGTGCTGGATTTACAACACCAGTGCCGTCCCATCTTAATTTTATGTTTATATTTTCATTTCCTGAATATAGATCTTCATCATTTTCGAGTTCTAATCTAAGATTGGTTGCAGGATTAGTTGCAGATTCTTCTATTATTACAGCATCTATTTCAATGAAACCACTAACTTCTGAATCACCTTCATCATTGAGTACAACCGTAAAGGAATATGGAAATTGTCCACCCACATTGGTTGGGTCATTCACTGCCCAATAATAGAAAAGTTTAAGATTTATCCGGTCATCTTCACTGCCATCTATTAGTACTTTTAAGGTTTTTTGTGTATTGCTTTGAATACTACAATTTACAGGCTCGGAAATTTTTGGTGCGTTTGGAAAATTCTCAGGATAGAAAATAAAAGCTCCGGGACTGTCTTCGGGAGATATAAATGACACGTCGTCAGGTATTGGAGTATTTGTAGTTGTTATGGTGAAATCTACAACATTTCCTGGATAAATTTCACTTGCATCGTATTCAACAGCTACTCCGAGAGGTGGTGCTGATTTTGTAATAGTTCCAATATTAAATGTTGCTGGATCGTCCGTTGAGTCTGATTGACTTACTTGTATAGTCAAGTCAAAAGATTCTCCAAAATTTTTATCAGCAAAGAATCCTCTTTCACCAGAAACCGAATCAATACCTCGTGTTTCTACATTGAAATAATGATTGATAACATATCCATCTTCAGTAATATCATCTAGGTTAAGTAAACTGGGATTGAGCTTAACATCAAACAATGTATCATTAAATACTCTGTCTCCGAAAAGATTAATTAATTCTGCTTCTTCTCCATCCGCAAGCAATTTTACTTGGATAATAGAATCTTTGTTAGATGGATGTCTATATGAATCTATTGAATCAGTGTAGATAGAATATAGTCTAAGATCTGCATTATCGGGATTGTTGATAAGAAAATTAATACCTAAAGGTGGAACATCTGTATAAATTGTTTCTTGGTTGAAATTAATTTTGTCTGTAAAATCTGTTTTAAATGAACCCGGTTCTATTAACTTTGTGTTGTTAAATTCAACATCAATTGAATTCGATTCGACATTATAGTTTATATCTTCATTATTATCATCAACAAATGACGATTCAACTCTAACAGAATTATTTCCTAGTACAGGAACTAAAGTTTCATTATCATTGTCAGTGCTTTTGTAATCAATGTCTGGATGTTCCCATTCATATTTTATGGTAACTTCATTTAGATCTATAAATTCTATTTGATCCAATCCCTCGATGTATATTACGTCAAGAAGAGCATCTAATTCATCTTGATCCTGTATAAATTCTGCACCATCTGCTTCGTATGCATATACGAATCCATGTTCTACCGTGTTAATCCATGTAGAACTTCCACTATCTCCCCTGTAAGGAAGAACATAATCTGTGTTTGCAGTTCTGCCGTTGGGATTGTCATTTCTCTTTAATGCAAAATAGGGATGGACGGCTAGTCTAGTGTCAGTGGGACTCCAAGAGTTATAGGATACCACACATCTACCTTGGTTGTCTAGCGTCCATAGTGGAAATGGTTCTTTAGGTACAGTATAATTATCCGATGACCTTATCTTTGCAAATTTAGTTATGGGAGGTATTCCTGCGGCTGTCATGCTAGCATACGGAGCGGAACCCTCTAGCTGCCAACCAAGTCTATTGTTATTGGTTGGCACCATTTTCTCT
>MDTC01054807.1_pt1 | contig 12826 bp, 16 predicted proteins | sample 811181 | NCBI WGS metagenome assembly MDTC01 (sample SAMN05326644, study PRJNA326480) | marine metagenome | isolation source: seawater | place: Pacific Ocean: North | collected 2011 | reverse complement strand
ATCATGGGCAACAATAAACCATGTCTTTTTTAAATAAAAATTTTTTTCTTTATTAAAAGAACTATTGTCAAAATAAAGTTTTTGTATTTTTTTCATTATCTTTAATTAATTGATTTGTAAAACCTTTTTGCTTTAGCTGGATTCCCATGAGCTAAAGAAAATTTATAACAATTTTTGTACAAAACTGAAGAGGCGGATAGTCTAGAGTAATTTCCTAAACTGACACTTTGTATAATTGATGAATTTGGTCCCAATAAACATCCAGTGCCGACTTTGCTGTGTCCAGCAGTAAAAGCGTTTGGACTCATTACTGCATGTAAACCAATTAATGAATGGTGTCCCACGATTGCTCCAGAATTAATTAAAACGTTTTCTTTTATTTTTGCAAATGGAGCTATAACACAGTAAGGCGCAACTATAACGCCATCAGACAGAATTGCATTTCTAGAAATGTATGAAGATTTATGAATAATTGAAAATAATTTAATCTTATTTTTTTTTAATTCTAAAAAACTTTTTTTTCTTAAATTTGGATCACCGAAAGAAATACATGCTTTCATATTCTTAAGTTTTTTTAGTTTATTTATATTAGGTGAAAAAATAATCTTTTTTGATATCTTTTTAAAAATACTCAAGTTTTTTTTACTTTTATCAATAATGTAAATGTTGCTTATCTTTCTATATAATGCATTGTCGTCAATTATATAATTTAAAACTTCTAAAGCGTGATCCCCGCCGCCAATAATTGCTATTTTCATTTTCAAATACTATTATAATTAAAATTTAAGGTCACTAAATTTTTTTACTACTCTCATTTTAAGATTCAGTTTTTTTAAAATCTTAACAATCTTCATTGTTGCCCCTCTTTTTAAATATGCTTTATCTACGATTTTAGATTTTTTTTTTTTGTTTAATATAAAATTTATTTTCTTCTCAATTTTATTTGATTTTGCTTCAACATTTACTACTCTACCAGGTTGAACTCTAAATTTTTGTCGATTACCAACGTTGATGCTCAAGGCTCCCAGGAATGGGGCTTCGCTAAGAGCAGAAGACGAGTTGCCAATAACACAGTCTATGTTTTTTAAGACAGAAAAATATAATTTATGACCTAAAGAGGTATAAAAATTTGCATTTTCATTCTTACTTATAAATTTTTTAATCATGCCTATAATAATTTGATTTCCCTCATCTTGATTCGGGCTGGTAAAAATTATATTTACATTTTTAATTTTTTTTAATGCAGATATAACATTTTTAAATTGTCTATAAGTTTCTTTAGGTATATTTGTAATCGGATGAAATGTAACTATTATATTTTTTTTGTCAGTTCTAAATTCAATTTTTTTTTTTATCTCGTTTATTCTATATAAATCTGTACTTAAAATGTTATCTATTGTCATATTTCCAACTAAAAAAACTCTTTTTTTATCTTCTCCCATTTGTACAACTCTTTTCCTGTGTAATTTATGGGTCACAAAGTGATATGTTGATATTTTAGTTAGAACATGTCGTATAGTTTCATCTTGGGATCCGTAAGAAGTTTCTCCACCAAATAAATGAGCAATAGGTATATTTAAAAAAAAAGATGCAAAAGCTGGTCCAAGCATTTCATATCTATCGCATGGTATAATAACTAAGTCAGGTTTTGCCTTCAAAAAAAATTTATAAAACTCATCTAAACCTTTGACTATCGAACCAATTGTTAAATTCTTATTTTTATTTATATTGATGTTATTGATTTTAATTTTTTTAAAAATTTTAATATTTTCTTTTTCAATTTCTTTATAAGTATTTCCGTGATTATAAACTAAATGACTGCCTGTGACTACCAGTCGAGCATTAAAATGTTTTGACTCTTTTAGTTTTTTTACTAAAGGTTTTATTAAACCAAATTCAGATCTTGAGCCCGTAATAATAATAATTTTATTCATTATTTAATAGGATTTTCTTTGAAATATTTTTTTTTTGATTTTTTACCAATCAAACTTTCAAATTTACCTGGAGGAAGTCCATAACCAGGTCTTTTAAGCATAACGTTTTTTAAAGTGAATTTTTCTCCTTTTTGAATGTCTTCTCTAGCATGAACAGATTGACGAACTAAAATTTTGTTATGTTTTTCACTTTTAGTAATTATCTTTTTGTAATTACCTAATGATTTTTCTAAAATTCGAATATTTTGAATAAGAGTTTTAAGTTCACTTTTTATTAAACTTGCCTTGTGATCTGGACCTTTAAGTTTTTTAGATATTGTAAAGTGTTTTTCAATATATCTAGCTCCTAAGCCAATTGCAATAGTTGGAGTTAAAATTCCAGTAGAATGATCTGATAATCCAATTTCAACTTTATATCTTTTTTTAAAAAAAAGTATTGTATTTAAATTTAATTCATTAATAGGAGTTGGATAAGCAGAAGTACATTGTAAAATTATTAAATTTTTTTTTTTTAAACCACTTAATAATAACGCTTTGAAAGCAATATCGATTTCTTTAATAGTGGACATGCCTGTTGATAAAATTGTTTTTTTATTTTGAGAACCAATATACTTAAGTAAAGGAATATTTGTTATTTCGCCTGAGGGTATTTTAAAATAATCTACTTTAAGTTTTTTAACTTTTTGTGCATCTTCAATACAAAATGCACTTGTTAGAAATCCAATCTTTCTTTTTTTACAATGACTTAAAATTTTTTTATGTGCGTGATCCCAATTAAATTCAATTTTTTTAATCATTTCATGCTGATTTTCTCTCTTATTTGTATTTCTTTTTTGGTATCTAGCTTTTGGTGTTTTTTTCGATATTAAATTAGAATTTGTAATCTGAAATTTAACGTAGTCGGCTCCAGAGTCTGAGGCTATATCAACAAGCTTTAAGGCATTTTTAATTGATCCATTATGATTGATGCCGGCTTCAGCAATAAAAATAATTTTATTTTTCATAAGTAAATTATCTTTTTTTATAAAAATTTAATAGTTTAAGATTAATTTTGCCAAGTGGTTTTTCAGCTAAAAGCAAAAACGTTTGGTCAAATTTGTTGTCCTCTTTATATTTCCATTTTCTTTTTAAGTTTCTTTTTAAATATCTCGCATTAGCTTTTCTTCCATCTACTAAAATTATTGTTCCTGGTATAAGGAAATTTTCAATTTTTAAAATATCTGATGCCATAGGCATGAAGTCTTTGTGTGCAGTTGTAATATTGTTTACTTTTCCTTGCACTTTAAACTGATCTGGCCCATCTAAATATATAAAATCTGGATTACAATTTGGAAGTTTTTCAAATTCAGTTGCTATATTTCCTTTGTAATTTATCATATTTACTTTGGAATAAGTAAAATTTACTTTATTAATTAATTTGTGTTTTTCCTTATAAGAATTAACTCTCTTTTTCGAAAAATTTAAATATTTTTTTTCGTTATCTAAAACAAATAATTCAAATGGGTTTTGACGTCTTAAATTGCCAATATCATATTTTCTTTTTAAATCACTTAAAGCTAAAGAAATAATTAATGAAGACCACCCTGAGCCAAATTCTAAAATAGTCGTTCTTTTATTCAGAATTATTAGATGGTAAAGATTATACAAATCTCTCAAATCAGGTTTATAAGGCTTGATACTTTTTAATTCAATATCATTAATATCTTTTTGTTTTGCTTCATGTAGAATTTGGAAAAGTTTTTTTCTTTTAAAAAACTTTGTAATTTCTTTAATATTTTTATTTTTTGGTATTTTCATATATTTAATTTTTTAATGAGTGATTTGAATTTTTTATTTTTTTCATCGAAGGAAATAATACTTTTAATCTTTGTTTTCATAATTTTTTTAGAATTTTTATTTTGATAAAAATTAATAATTCTAGATAACTCTGTAAATGAATTATTATCAGTCCAAAAATTTCCCTTGTAATTTTTTTTGACTGGCCATCCAAATCTAAAGGTTGATAAAGGGAAAATTTTACTTCTTATGCAAAAAAAACAAACATTTTTCCCTCTTGCCGCCGCTTCATATCCTAAAGTGGAATCTATAGATAAAATGATTTTCGCTAAATCTACAATTTTATAAGTATGCCTTTTTTCTGTTTTATATAAGAATTCTTTAATTGTATCTTTAAATGTATCTTTATAAAAGTTTTTTTCAATATTAGTATTAGTTGATCCCAATATATGAATCTTAAGTTTTTTTTTTCTACAATATTTTTTTAAATTTTCAAAAAAAATAAAATCTTCTTTTTTCACTTTTAGGTGTGGTCGAAAAGTTGAAATAAATAATATGTCAATTTTTTTTTTTTTTAATTGGGGTTTTTTTGATACTGAATTAGATTTGAAAGATCCAATTGGTATTATTTTCCCGGATACAAAAGTGTTATAAATTTTACCTATTTCTTTATTAAACATTAGTAAAAAATCACAATTTAAATTTGTTTTTTCTTTTTTTAATAAATTTAAATTCGATAACATATCAGTAGGCAGACGAGTTCTAAAAGCTCTTTGTATTATTATTTTTTTTGTTTTTCTTGAATTTTTTTTTAATCGATAAAAAATAGGCCAATTATCAGATAAGGAAATAATTATTTTTGGTTTTACTGCTTTAATATATTCTTCGCAGTATGACTTAATAGTAAATTTAAAATCTAAAATAATTTTGAATAATATATATATATTGAGTTTTTGGCCTGGCTTGTATGCCATTCTAATAGGTAAAATTTCGATATCATTTTTATTAAAATATTTTGAAATAATTTCTGCATCATCTTCATCAAATATTAATACTTTTTTTTCTTCAGGTTTGGTTAAAATTTTCTTTGATAAAAGAAAGAAATTTATATACTTATTAAACATTAAAATAATGCTAAATTAAGAAAAATTAAAAATTAAAGCCAGACTCTTTGGCATCATTGTAAAACTGTTTTACTGTCTCTAAAGAATACTCCTCTAAATTCTTACCAAACATTTTTAGTTTTTTAATTTGAGATAATTGCATTGTAATAATTTGTGCACCACAATCGATAGCGCTAATGTAATCATAAGGCATTCTAGGACTAGCCCAAAGAACTCTACATTTGCTGTCATTTTTTGCTATTTGACATATTTCTCTCATAATTTTGTTAGCATCGTGTCCGCAATCATAAATTCTTCCAGCAAAAACAGATAAAATAGTTTCAGTGTCTTTAACTATAGGTAAAATTTTTTTTATTTGATCTATTGAGAATAGCGCTGTTATATTAAGCTTTATTTTTTCTTCAACTAATTTTTTAATAACTGTTTCAGTAAATTTTTTATTAGTGAAAGTTATTGGTATTTTGACAAATACAGTCTCTGATAAAGAACTTAAAATTTTTGCTTGTTTTATCATGCTTACCTCTTCATCTGCAATAACCTCTAAAGAAACAGGTTTCGAACCTGTATTAGATAAAATTTTTTTTGAGTAATCTAAATAGTCTTTCGCACCACTTTTTCTAAAAATAGATGGATTAAATGTGTAACCATCAATTGTAATACCATAATCATCATTAAATTCGCCTAGTGATAGCCCATCTGCGTATAAATCTATTTTATTGTTACTCATTATAATCAATTATCTTATTTTAAGTATTTTTTCAAATTGTGAATTAAACTACTTTTAAAACCTAATGCTTTGTCATCAATTAATATATCTAATGCGGGCTTTCCCAAAATTAATTTATGATGCTTTAATTTCCATTTTTTTAATTGTTGTAATGTTCGCTTATAACCATCCTTGTAAGCGCCTTGAACATTATCTTTATTTCTTCCCATAAAGCGACCAGTAAATATTTTGATAGTATGTCCTTTATCATACAATCTATTAATCAAATTTATGGTTTGTTTTTTTGGTTTAGCAGAATAATAATTTTTTCCTTTTGTTGTACAAATTGTATTATCTATATCAAAACAAAAAATAATTCTCTTTTTCATTTATACTTTAACTTTCAATTATTCTAGATCCTATATTTTCAACTTTAAAATCAATGAAGCCGATACGATCTTTTTTTAATCTTTTAATAACTGACTTTTTGTTTTTTGTGACCATCAGAAAAAATCCGCCTCCTCCTGCTCCGACTAGTTTTCCCCCGCTGAAATTATATTTTCTAATCAATTTTTCAAATAAGATATTTATAGACTTGCTAGTCATTTGATTAGATAATTTTTTTTTATATTCCCAATGTTCTTTAAATATATCTGCTAATACCTCTGAATTTTTTGATTGAAGAGCATTAATTAAAAACTTATTAAGGTTTTTTATTTTATCGTAATACCTAATAATTTTTTCCTCCCTTTTTTTTTGAGATAGCACTACCTTCGAAGACTCTCTTTTAATTTTGGTATAAACCAATAGTAAGTGATTATGTATTGTTTTTTTTATTTTCGAAGAAATTTTGATTTTTTTAATATTTAATTTACTTTTTTTGTCAATTTTAATTTTAACTAATCCTCCATATTGACTAATTATTTGATCCTGCCATCCACCATATAATTTACAAACATTTCTTTCAATTTCATATGCCTTTTTAATTATTTCTAGGTTAGAAAGATGTAAATTCTTAAATTTTTTTATGCAATTTATTAAGCCAACTATCATCGCGCTTGATGTTCCAAGACCTGTTTTTGTTGGAATAGTTGTATAAGTTCCAATATGCATTTTTTCAGTTATTTTAAAAAATTTTAATGTTTCTCGTATTAGAATATGCTTTAAATCTTTGATATTATTTGCAAATTCACTATCTGTTGCCTGAATTAAATAATTAGATTCTATTTTTCTTTCTTGAAGGTGAACATATACATATTGATTAATAGCAACAGAGAATAATTCTCCACCTTTTTTTTTAAAATAAAAATCTAAATCGGTGCCTCCGCCAGTTAAAGGAATCCTATAAGGCGTTTTAGAAATAATCATGTTAAATTAAGTTATTGGAATTTAAAATTTGTCCTTTTTGTAAATTAATTCTTGCTTTTTTTCCTAGAATTTTAAAATAATCTTTAGGTAAAATTCCACCTTTTTTGTAAGTAAGAGCAGTTTTAATGTTGTTAAACGTAAATTTTTGACCTTTTTTGATATTTGTTCTGGCTATGAACTTTCTAATGAGAATTCCATGTAAAATTTTTTCAGATTTGAGGAACTTTTTTTTATCTGAGCCTAAGCTAATACTTACTTTTCTGCATAAATCTACCAGTTCCTTAAAAGTATCAAATTCTAATGAAGCTGCATGATCAGGTCCGAGCATTTTTTTATTTAAAGTAACATGTTTTTCAATTATCTTTGCGCCAAGTGCTGTAGCTCCGACAGCTCCTGTTAAACCAGTGCCATGGCCAGAAAAACCAACATCTGATTTTAATATCTTTCTTAATTTTGGAATACAATTCAAATGTTTATCTTTTTCATCGCTTGGATATGCTGATGTACAATGTAAAAATATATGTTTGGTTTTATATTTTTTAAATATTTTTTGTGTTTTTAATATCTCATTATAAGTACACATACCTGTACTAATAATTGTAGGTAATTTTTGTCTTGCAACATAATCACAAAAATGAAAATTATTTGCATCAATACTTGCTATTTTTAAAAATTTAACACCTAATTTTTTTATGAAAATCACACTCTTTTCATCCCAAGGAGTAATTATGAGATCAATACCAATTTTTTTTGTTAGTTTTTTAATCTTAATATAATCTTTTTTTGATAACTCTAATCTAGTGTCTGGGTAGACCCAGGAGCCAAATTTTGTATTTTTTTTTTTTGTATCGTATTCATTTTTACTGAGGTAACCTTTAGAAAATCCTGGTGAAGTATTAAAATTGACTAGGTCTTCGACATCCCTTTTTTGAAATTTGACTGCGTCTGCTCCAGCCTTTTTTGATTGTAATATTAATTTTTTTGCTATTTCATAATAACCATTATGATTAATTCCAATCTCTGCAATAATATAAGGTTTAGATTTTAAATTTTTGAATTTTACCATATCGTTTTTCCTCCATCAAGAACAAGGTTTTGACCAGTCATATATTTGCTTCCATCACTCGCCAAAAATTGAATTGCTTTTTTAAACTCATTTTTTGATGCCCACCTTTTCATTGGAATTCTCTTAATTTGGTTTTTAATTAAATGTTTCGGTTGATTATTTAAAACTCCACCAGGTATTAAAGCATTACATCTTACATTGCGATGAGCCCAATAAGTAGCTAAATACTTTGTAATTCCTAGTATCCCATGTTTTGATATTGAATATCCAATTGGTTTAAAGTTTTTGACTTTTTTAATGTTCTCTGATGGATGATAAACTTCCTGATTTGGTGCTAAAATACCTAAATCAGATGCAACATTGATTATAATACCTTTATTTTTTTTAGCCATTGCACTTCCAAATATTTTACAACATACAAATGTTCCTATTAGGCCAACATTTAATTCCTCTTTAAGGTTTTTTATTTTATAATCTTCTACTCTTCCAGTAAAAACTTCCTTTTTTTTATCCATCTTAGGATTTTTATCGGCGTTGTTTACCAATACATCAACGTGTATTTTATTTTTATTTAGCTTTAATTGTATTTTTTTTATCTGATTTTCAGACGAGATGTCGCAGTCATATGATAAAAATTTATTGTTTGGATAATTCTTACGTAAATTTGAAATTACTGAGCCTAATTTACTTTTCCCTTTTCTTTTAATATCTAATAATACGACATTAAAACCGATTTCAGCTAAGGCTTCTGCATGTTGAATACCGAGTAGGCCCCCCGCACCAGTAATTAAAGCAAACTTATTTTTAAACATAATTATTAAAATTTGATAATGAAATACTCATATCTTTTATAAATTTATTTTTAGATTTAAAAGTTTGAAAGGTGATATCCTGACAATTCTCTAATTTATCAATATTTTTAATGACAAACTTTAATTCAGAAAATCCTTTCTTAATATGTGATGTTTTGCTGAAAAAACTATTTCTATACTTTACGTGAATTCCAAAAATTTTAGTAGAAAATAGATGAAAAAAATTTTCTACTGGAAATCCATGAGCTTTCGTATTTCCTATGTCAAGTAAAACACCTAATTTTTTAAATTTTCGTAATTTTAATAGTTTTGAAAGATTATAAGGTGATAAATCTGTCTCGACACATAAATTTGTTATATTAGAAATATTTTTATAAAATAATTTAAGGTTTCTTAAGGAATTTACCTTTTCAATATAATTATTAAATCTTGACCTTTCTTCAATTGGAATTGAAACTCTTTTAACATGAAAAAACTTAATTATCTTTTTGAGTTGATTTGCAAGCCATGTAACGTCTTGTTTATTTATTAAATGAAGAGGATTATCCATTATAAGATCAAGTGAAATTGAGCATATTTTCAATTTATTTTGTCTTAGTTTTTTTTTTATAATTTTCCTAAAATTTTCATTAAATATTGGATTTGAAAAATCTGAAATTATCCATTCAGTTCCATCAAATTTAAATTTTTTAGCAAATTGTAAATCCTTTTCCCAAGAACTAATTGGAAAATGTTGGAATTTAGATCCAATCTCTGGTGAAAATCTTCCAATTACGTAAGAATAATTTATATTTTTAAATTTTTTTTTAATAGTTACCATAAAACTAAAATTTTTTTTCCAATTGCTCACAAATACAATGCAAGATAGCAATATGGGCTTCTTGGATGTGGGAGGTAATATCGCTTTTTACCGTTATCTCAATATCTGAAATATCTTTTAATAGTCCGCCAGATTTACCTATAAGAGAGATTAATTTTAATTTTCTTTTTTTTGCTTCATTTGCTGCATGCACTAATGACATTGATGCTCCAGATTTTTCATCGCCTCCACCAGTCGAAATTAAAAATAAGATATCGTCCTCTTTAGCGTGAGCTTCGACCTGTCTTTTAAAAAAAGACTCATAACCAAAATCGTTACTCCATGCTGTGAACGCTGCTGGTAAACTTGCTAGAGATATGGCTGACAAAGGTTTTCTAGTTCTTTTTTTATAAGTACACTGTAGTTCTCCAACAAAGTGTTCTGCATCAGAACATGAGCCTCCGTTACCCGCAACTAATATTTTTTTATCCTTTTTGTAAGCTTGATAAATCGTATCACTTATAAAAACTATCTTTTCTTCAAAATTATTTAAACTTTCAATAGTTTTAGAACTTTTAGAAAAATAATTTTTTATTTCACTCATATTTTAACACTATTAGCTATTTCTAAATCAAAATCATCATCAATTTCAATTGAATTTTTCCTCGTCATTATATAGCACCCTTTATTTCCAAATAGTCTATTTTTGTAATGAAAAAATTTTTTATAATTAAAAATAAAGATTGCTCCATTTTCTATTATCATTCTTTTACTTTCTTGTTCTCGTTTTCTTTTCTTGAAATTATAGTTAGTTGGTTCATGATTATTCTTTTTTTTTTTCCAGATTAAGATCTTATCTTCATAGGCAGAAAATAAGGAGTCATGATTTCCTTTTTCATATTTTTTAATAGCTTTTAAAATATCTTTGTCATTTCGGAAAGGAGATGTTGGTTGGAGCAAAATTACATTCTCTGATATTATTTTTTTCTTTGACTTTAAGTAATTTAACGCATGAAACATTGCTGATTCAGTTGTTGATGTGTCTTTTGTTAATTCTTTTGGTCGATTAATATATATAACTCTACTGTCATCTTTTTTAATTAATTTTTCTATATCAGTCGTGACTATAATTTTTGAAATTTTTTTTACTTTTTGAGCCGCAGCAATAGTATAATTTACTAAAACTTTACCTCTTATTTTACGTAAATTTTTTTGTTTTATTCTTTTTGAATTTTTTCTAGCTGGAATTATAGCAATGTATCTTGTCATTTTTTAATACTTAAATCTTTTCAAATAAATCTCTTCAGGAAAAGCTGGAAATTCCAAACTAGTAATTAGATTAGCAGTTTTTACAACAGAGTTTTGGTTAATAAATTTTTTATAATTTCCACGTCTAACTTTCTTTCCCATTTTGTTTTTAATTGAACCTAAATTTAAACAGTAATTAAAAATATTTTTATTATAAATCGTTTCGTTTAATGATTTTATAATACCTAATAAAGCATGTTTGGATCCACAATAGGAATATGTATCTTTAAAACCATTTAATGCTGAGGAGGAACCTATTGAAATTACTTTAGTAATGTTACTCTTTTTTTTCAACTGGTAAAGTGCTTTATTAATAGATAAAACAGAAAAAGTATTTATTTTAAAAGTATCTGTTATTTTTTTATAATTAAAATTATTTAATTTATCATAATAGAAAATACCAACTGAGTTTATAATTATAGATGGCTCTCCAATTTTTTTAAAAGTAAACTTTATAACATTTTTAATTGATCCCTCATTCTTAAAATTGCATTTTACAAAAAATAATTGACTTTTGTTATTTTGATTAAATTTAAAATGTCTTTTAATACTTTTTAAGTTTTTGTTGTAAGTCAAAACTAAATTATACCCCTGATCTAAATAGTTTTTAGCTAAGCTTAAACCGACATCTCCTGAACTTCCAAATATAACAATACTTTTATTTTTCATTTTAATATTTTTTTTAAATTTCATAGCTCCGCACTTTGTAAAAAAAAATTTTTACATTATTTTTCATAATTAATTTTTTTTTAGGCAGGATTAAATAAAAACTTTCTTTTTTCTATAGTAGTTTTTAAATTACCCATCAAAATATCAATTTTACTTTTTTGAATATTGATAATTTTAAAAATATTTTCCGCAAATGGTCCTGTAATGAATTGATAATTGGAGTTAACATTAAGTGTATAAAAATTTTGTGATAAATAACCTTTATTATCTTCAGCTTTTTTACATTTGTTAATAAATTCAAGAATTTGTTTTTGAGATTGAATACAGCCAGGAAGAAAATATTTTAGCCCTCTACAATACTTAAGTTTTTCAATTGTTCTAGGATTATTAAATTCATTGTGAAAACATAATAAATAATCTCCTAGAAGATTGAACTCTTTGCTTATAAATTTTTTTTTGCTAAACTTTTGTAGCAAAATTTTTGGATTATAAATGACATAATTTTTTCCAAGTTTGTTGCTTAAATCTCTTTTAAAAAAGTCTATTTTTTTTTTATCAAATTTAGCTATAGCCCACATAATTATTTACTTTTTTCCAACTCTTTTTTTAATTCATCATATTCTTTTAATTTTCTTTTCATAAAATTAACTGTCAATTTTGTTCTATGAGAAATTCCCTTTGGTGTAATAACGTATTGCAAATATTGGATTTTATTTTCTTTTTTTTGGAAATTCTTAATTTTAACCAAACCTTTTTTTCTTAAAGCCTTCAAGCAGTAATTTAGTTTACCTAAACTAAAGCCTAATTCTTTCGCTAATTCTCGTTGTGAGGGATTAGATTTTTTCTTAATTTTTCTTAAGATGTCAAAGTGATCTTGCGAATCCATAATATTGTTCAAATTTTGAACAAATCTTAACGTTCAATATTTGAACAGTCAATAAATTATGATGTAGGATATGCAAATTTGTTAAAAAAATACTATATATTGTGTTTATTAAGATAAATTTGTTACTTATTTAGTTATATTCTTAATTGATTAACTGGAAAAATATAACGGTTTGTTAATAGCAGAATTTATATATTTTGAATTTTTAGAATACCTGCTGGAAACATTAAACATTTTTCCCCGAACATATTTATCGTCAGAAATGTTGTATTTAAGTTCATAAACAAAGTCTAAAAAATTTTTTTTAAAATTAAAAGAATTTTTATAAATTATTTGGTTAGATTGTAGATTGTAGTCTAATGTAGCTCTAATTTTTTT
>MDTC01223971.1_pt1 | contig 12828 bp, 13 predicted proteins | sample 811181 | NCBI WGS metagenome assembly MDTC01 (sample SAMN05326644, study PRJNA326480) | marine metagenome | isolation source: seawater | place: Pacific Ocean: North | collected 2011 | reverse complement strand
GCATTATTAACGAGAATATCTAACCGATTAAATTTATCTATAGCTATTTCCATAACAGATTTAGCTGTTTTTTCATCAGACACATCACCAATATAAAATTCTACTTTGGTTCCGTATTCAAGTAATTCGTCTTTTGTTTGATAAAGATTGTCATCTACATCAACCAAAATTAAATTACATCCTTGGCTAGCTAATTTTTTAGCTATACCTTTTCCTAATCCTTGGTAGGATCCTGTTATTATCGCTAATTTGTTTTCAAAACTCATTTTAATGTAAAGGGCATATAAATATTGCAGATTTTTGTACAAGTGATAATTCTTCTTTCGTTAAATTATTATAATTCATTGATTTCGTGGCTCTATCTGCTAAGCTCCAAGATCCCATTAATAATACTGATACAAATAATAAAAACCAAATTAATAAAAATGTAAAGTTAGTGTTTGCCATTTATATTATTTAAATGCTAAATATAGATTGTATTATATATTTTTTTACTATTTACTTCTTTATTGAATTTCATTGTTGATATAATTTAAGTATGATAATAAAGTGTTTATCTTAATTCATTTAGTTTGATTTTTATATGAGATACTTACTTTATACTTTTATTGCTTTAATATTAATTATTGCTTGCTCTTCAGAAGATGTTATCAAATCTTCTGATAACGAAAAAATTAATGTAATAAAAACAGACAAATCAGAATCATCAACCTTTGATTTTGAATTTGCTTCAGGAAAATCTTTTTCTTCTGATGATATAAAAGAGTCCGGATCACCGCATTTTCTTTATTTTTTCACCCCAACCTGAGGTCATTGTATTTCCGAGTTACGGGAATTGAAATCAACTTTAAACGAAATATCTTCAACAAAATTTATAGCTATTTCAATTGATCCTACTATGCAAGAAGAAGAATTTGATAAATTCAGAAAGAAAAATAAACTGAGTACATTGGAAATTTTACCTTACAATAAAGATATGATTTTATTTTTTGAAATTAAAATAAGAGGCTCGAAGAGAATTTTAGATAAAAATTCTAATTTGATATACTCAGGAAATATGATGGATTACGAAATCGATTTATGGAAAAACTTATTAAATGAGCAATAATAATAAAAAAATTAATTCAATAGTAATATCCGCGGATCACGGAGGATTTGAACTAAAGAATGAGTTGAAAACTTTTCTTTCTGCAAGTTATCCTGAAATTGAACTTATTGATGCTGGTGCTTTTGAATACGATGCGGAAGATGATTTTCCTGATATGACAAAAAAATTAACAGAAATTATACATAATGGAGATGCCGACAAAGGTATTGCAATTTGTGGTTCTGGAGTAGGTGCTTCAATAGTTGCAAATAAGACTTCTGGAATAAGAGCAGCTGTTTGTCATGATGTATATAGTGCCTCGCAAGGAGTAGAGCATAACAATATGAATGTATTGTGTATGGGTGGCAGAGTAATAAAAATTAGCGAAGCAAAAAATATTGTTAAAAGTTTTTTAGAGGCTAGTTTTATCGATGAAGCAAAATATGTTAGAAGACTAAATAAAATCAACAAATTGGATTAGACCCTCGTAGATTAATCTGAGCGCTAATACAGTTAAGATAATGTTAAATATTCTACCAAAAGATTTCTCGTTAATATTTGTTAATATTTTTTTTCCTGTCCATGTTCCAAAGACCCCAAATATAATCATTCCTATGATCAATGGAATATAATTTTCAAACGAAAAACCAAGTATTATAAATACTATGATTTTAATACCGTGCTTCCAAGTCATAAATGCTGCCTGTGTTGCCACGGTTGATTGCCTATTCTTTGTGAATGAACGTATAAATGGAGCCATAATTGGTCCTGAAGCACCCACAAACATTGTTAAAAATGATGAAATAGTTCCTATTAATCCTATACTCCATTTTGTGATTTTTATGTTTTTTGCTTGAGGAATATATAAAGAGTATAAAATAAATATCCCAATCAGTGATTGAATTATAAATTTAGGTAAATCAATTAAAATTATTCCTGCTATAGATACTCCTACTAATGATCCTATTATGAATGGAGAGATAAATTTGTAATTAATATTTTTACGTAACATTAAAGCTCTTGTAGAATTTGAGCTTATTTGTATTACTGCATGAATTGGGATAATTACCAAAGGATTAAGAATATTAACCATAATTAAAATTAATAATGCTCCGCCTCCTAATCCAAATGATGCTGTAATTGTTGATGTTACAAAACTACTTAAACATAGAATTAAGAAATTAAATAAAGATAAATCCCCGTTGTTTGTTAATAGGTTGATTAGATCAGACATAAATTAATTTGGTGATAAGAATGAATTTAGTATAATTACAAAATAATAGTATATATACTCAGTGTATTTTACAATGTAAGTCATTATTATTAATTATAATATTTTTGAGTTTGAGGAATTATCATAATTGAATAGTGAACAAATTAGAGAAAGTTTTTTAAATTATTTTGAATCCAAAAATCATTTAAGGTATCCAAGTTCTTCTCTTATACCAGTAGGAGATCCAACTTTATTACTTACTAATGCAGGAATGGTTCAGTTTAAATCTTTTTTTTCAGGTGATGAAGAACCACCTTCAAATTTATTAACTACTTCTCAAAAATGTTTTAGAACTGTTGATATAGATGAAGTTGGTGATTCAACACATCTCACATTTTTCGAGATGTTAGGTAACTTTAGTATAGGTAAGTATTTCAAACAAGATGCTATTAAATATTCAATAGATTATCTTACAAATGTTTTAAAATTAGATATCCATAAACTGTATATTACTATCCATGATTCAGATGATGAATCGTCTGAATATTGGAATGAAGTTGGTATCCCCGATGAAAGAATATCAAAATTTGGATCTGAAGATAACTGGTGGGGACCAGCTGGTTCTGAAGGGCCATGTGGACCATGTTCAGAGTTGCATTATGATTTTGGAGATAGTGTGCCACAATGTGGACTTGAATCCTGTGGGCCGAATTGTGAAGCAATAATTAATGATAATGGTGATACATGTGAAAGGATCATTGAATTATGGAATTTGGTTTTTATGCAATTTTACCAAGATGAATCCGGAAATCGAAAATTACTACCGGCCCCAAGTGTTGATACTGGGATGGGATTTGAAAGATTGGCAGTAATCATGCAGAAAGCAAGAAATATTTATGAGACTGATTTATTTATGCCCATTATTAATTTGATAGAACAAAATTCTGAAAAAAAATATCATGATAACGAATTGGATGATGTAGCTTTCCGTATTGTTTCTGAACATATGAGAAGTTCCACTTTTTTAATTGGTGATGGAGTTATTCCAGGTAATGAAGGAAGATCTTATGTTTTAAGAAGAATATTAAGAAGAGCAATAAGATATTCAGAAAAATTAAATCTTGCGCCTAATACTTTAATTAAGATTTCAAAATTTATTATTTCTAATATGAATAAATGGTATCCGGAGCTGAAAGTAAATGAAGATTTCATTTACTCAGTTATTGAACAAGAACAAGAAAAATTTTCATTGGTTTTTCAAAGAGGATTAAATGAATTACATACTTTTTTCGAATCAAATAACGGTGATGATATTAATTCTAAATTATTATTTAAATTGTGGGACACATATGGATTCCCAGTTGAATTAACTTCAGAAATTGCTATGGAGAATAATGTTAATGTTGATATGGATGGATTTAGATCTTTAATGGACAATCAAAAAAAGAGATCAAGAGAATCATCAAGATTTGAAACTCCAATGTCAAAAATAGACGAATATAAAAAAACAAATGTATCTCAAATAAAATTTGTAGGGTATGAAAAATTAAATAAAAATTCTACTATTGTTGGAATTCTTCAGAACGACAAATTTGTAAAAACTACAAATCCTAATGAAAAAAACATAGAAATCATCACTGATTCAACAACATTTTACCCTGAAGGTGGCGGGCAAGTTGGAGATTCTGGAATCATATTTAATGATAATTTTAAATTCGAAGTTAAAGATACTCAAGAAATTATAAAAGGAATAATTACACATATAGGAATACTCAAATCAGGACAAGTTTCTATAGGAGATAAAGTTACTAATCAAGTTGATGAACAAAATAGAAAAGATTCAGGAAGGAATCATACTGCAACTCATCTCTTGCACTCTGCCTTAAGAAAAAAACTTGGTAACCATGTTAGGCAAGCGGGATCCCTGGTTGAACCAGATCGTCTGAGATTTGATTTCAGTCATCCTAAATCTTTAACAAAAGCCGAAATTAAAGATGTTGAGAATCTTGTTTCTAATCAGATAACACTTGACTCAAATATTAGAAAGTCTGAGGATAAATATAATGATGCTATAAAAAGAGGAGCTTTAGCATTTTTTGGAGATCGATATGATCAAACTGTTAGACTAATTGAGATTGGTGATGAACAGACTTTTAGTTTTGAAGTTTGTGGAGGTACTCATGTTAAATCTACTGGAGAACTAGGTGATTTTATTATTGTTTCCGAATCAAGTATTGGAGCAGGATTAAGGCGAATAGAAGCTTACTCAGGTAGAAAGGCAAAAGAATATTTAACATTAAAATTAGAAGCTATAAATTCTTTATGTGAACAGTTAAATTGTAAACCCGACGAAATAACAAAACAAATCGAAGTGTTAACTAATGATTTGGATGAATTATCTAACCAGATAGACAGATATAAAAATAAAATTATATCTGTTCTAGCTAAGGACCTTGCAGATTGTGCTACTAATCAAAACGAAATTCAAACAATTTCTAAAGTAGTTGAAATAGAACCTGCTATGTTGAGAGAATTGTCTGATCAAATTCAAGATCATATCCCTGATTCGGTAATTATTTTAGGTACGCCTACTTTAAAAGGTCCTGTAGTAATTGTTAAGGTCACAAAAAATGCAATCAAAAAAGGATATGATGCCAGGAAAATAGTGAAAAACATTTCTGAAATGATTGATGGCAGGGGAGGAGGGAAACCAGAAATGGCCCAAGTAGGCGGTGATGATAATTCAAAATTAAAAAATATCGAAGATATTGATTTTTTATTAATATTAAAAGATTAAAATGAATATTTTGTCTATAGATCACGGTCTTAAGCGTATTGGTTTAGCTATTGGTAATTCAGATAGAAAAATCGCCACCCCTATTTCTAATATAAATAATATGTCTGAAATTTTTGTTATTGATCAAATAAAATCAATAATTAAAGATTATGAAATAGAACAGATAATAATTGGAATTCCATTAGACGAAGATGGAAATGAAAGTTTACAGTCAGCTAAAGTAAGGAAGTTTGCTTATTTACTGAAGAAAAATGTTAATTTAAATCTTTTTGGAATTGATGAAAGATTTTCTTCAGTTGATTCCGAGAAAATATTAATTGATGTAGATTTAACTAGAAAAAAGAGAAAAAAAAACATTGATTCTTTATCGGCATCAATTATATTACAGAGATATTTTGATGGTAACGAAATTATATTGCTATGAATAGAGATAAACAGAAGAAAAAAATTGGAATAATTGGATTCCCACTTGGGCATTCGCTATCACCTGATATGCATAATCATATTTATAAAACTTTATCATTTGATTCTTATTATGATAGATGGGAAATTGAAGAAAAAAATTTGTCGACAGAATTTAAAAAAATAACTAAACAGAATTTTCTTGGCGCAAATGTAACAGTACCTTACAAAGAAAAAATAATTCCTTTTCTTGATTTGTTGAATGAGGAATCAGAAATTACAGGAGCTGTTAATACTATAGTAAAACAAAATGATAAACTTGTTGGTTTTAATACAGATATCTTTGGGATTGAATGTTGTTTAAATAACCAATTTGGGGATATGAATTTAAATAATGTAGTGTTGATTGGCTCAGGAGGTGCAGCAAGAGCTGCTTTATATGTATTACTTAATAAAGGAATTGGCAATTTAACGATTATTAATAGAACCAAAAGTAATGTGGAAAATATGTTGAAACGATTTTCTAAATTTGATTGTAATTATGAAATATTGAATTTTTCTGATAAAAATGAAGTTAAAATCAAATCTATTGAGTCTGAACTTATTATTAATACTACTACACTGGGCATGAAAGGTTCCGGAATGGAATTAATTTCCCCATTAGACCAAGATTGTATATCTGATAAATCTGTTATATTTGATTTGGTATATAATCCAAGAATAACCAAATTAATGTCAATGGCAATCAGTAAAAATGCTGATATTATAGAAGGAATAGATATGCTAGTATATCAAGCTTCTAAAAGTATTGAATTATGGACAGGATTAACTCCATCGTTTGAAAAAATGAAAAATAAATGTTTAGAATTATTAAAAAAATAGTATGAATAAAATTTTGTATATAATAGGCTTTTCCGGTACAGGAAAATCTGCAGCTTCTAAGTTAGCAGCTGCAGCATTAGGATGGAAATTATTTGATATGGATCAAATAATTGAACAAGAAATTGGTAAACCAATAAGTCAAATTTTTGAGCAAAATGGAGAAGAATGGTTTAGGGACAAAGAATCTGAATTGCTAGTAAAGTTATCTAAAGAAAACAACTGCATAATATCTACAGGAGGAGGATTACCTGTTAGAGGTTTAAATTTCGATATAATGAATAATTCTGGATATGTACTAACTTTGGATGCTTCAGTAGATATAATCATCAAAAGATTAAAGAATAAAAGCTCAGAAGGACAAAATGAAAAATCTTTGAGACCAAAATTAATAGAATCTAGTTTGCCGGAAATCATTCAATTCAAATCAGAAAGATCTGACATATATGCTAAATCTGATTTTACAATTAATACTAATAAATTATCTGTTGAAGAAGTAGCTAATAACATCGTTTACCAGGCTGAAAAATATGTTGATCAATTAAACTCTTTACACTTTGAGCAATTCGATTCTTTTTGTACAAATGTATTGTCTAAAAATAATCAGTATGGAGTTTTTGTAGGATTAGATATTTATAAATATTTACCTGAAGTTATGAATAAGATAATAAATAAGCAAAAAGTTTATTTATTATCTGACGATGGATCTAAACCATATATGAGAAAAATTCAAAAAGTATTTGAACTTGCTGGTAAATCAACTACAACTTTTGTTATTCCACAAGGTGAAATTAGTAAATCATTATCAATCTCTTCTAAGATATATGAATGGCTTTCATATGAACATGCTGATCGAGGTGATGTGTTAATTGGTGTGGGAGGAGGAGTCGTTGGAGATATTACAGGGTTTGTAGCGTCAACGTATATGAGAGGAATAAAATTTGTACTCGTACCAACAACCTTATTATCAATGTCTGATTCATCTATAGGTGGAAAAACTGCTGTAGATGTAAATAAAATTAAAAACTTAGTTGGTTCATTTTATAATCCTTCATTAGTATATTCTGATCTGAACTCACTCGAAACATTACCGAGCAGACAAATTAATTCAGGTTGGGCTGAATTGATTAAACATGGATTTATAAGAGACAGAGATCTTTTGGATCAAATGATACATATTAAAGATTATAAAAAAATTAATGATAATGTTAGTTCTATTATAAAGAAGAGCATCCAAATAAAAGGTGAAATTGTAACTGTTGATGAAAATGAAAAATACGGTTCTAGAATTATGCTCAATTATGGACATACACTTGGTCATGCAATTGAGAGTTCTACTAATTTAGAACAATACACTCATGGAGAGGCTGTTAGTATAGGTATGTCATTTGCTGCTAAGTTAAGCAATCATCTTAATATGCTGTCTAATGAAGATTTAAAATTGCATAATGATATATTGAAAAAGTTTGATTTGCCTGTTTCTACAGATGATATTGATTGGGATAAATGTTTTGAACTAATTAAAAATGACAAAAAAGTTAAAAATGGTAAAATCAATTGGATTTTATTAGAATCTTTAGGAAAAGCAGTAGTAAGGGATGATATTGATAAGGATACAATATTTAGAATTTTCGGTGAAATGTAGTGTTTTTAATTATTTATTATTTTTTGTCTAGCTTGATTTCATCAACTTTAGGTACCTTGATTGGTGCTGGTGGTAGTGCTATTTTAGGACCTTTACTTCTTTTAACAGAAACTTCGATGGGTACATCTATAGGAGCAAAAAATATTATAGGAACTTCATTAGCATGTGTGGTTGTAAATAGTATTTCAGGTTCCTATCGTTATTTGAATATAGGAACTGTAGATATAAAAAGTGGTTTTATATTTAGTCTGATTGGGATTCCATTTAGCATACTGGCTGCCTTAACTTTAATTCAGATAGACACTTCAAATTTTAAAATTATGTTTGGTGTTACTTTGATATTAATTACTATATTTATGATCTATCAATCTATGAAAAATGATATTACTGGTGACTCTGATAATATTTCAAATTTAAATAATAAATTTTTAAGTGAAAAGAGAAATATTACTACGAAAGAAGGTCAAGAATACGAATATACTTTTAGTATGGGATTAGCTGCTTTTTATAATATTTTCTTAGGTTTTATTGCAACATTCTTTGGCATCGGAGGAGGAATAATTAGAACTCCTTTGTTAATTTATATTTCAAAATTTCCTGTGAAAATTGCTACTGCTACTTCAGTGTTTAGTCTTTTGTTTACTTCACTTGCAGGAACTATAGTGTACTGGATACAAGGTTTTTATGATTTTAATTTATTTCTACCGGCGGCTTTTGGAGCATTAATTGGAGCACAAGTGGGAGCTCAAGTAAGTAAATATTTAAATGGTAAATGGATCATAAGAATATTAGCTCTTGTTTTGTTGAGTATGGGATTATTGTTAATAGCCCAGAATTTATAAAACATGGAAGATTTTTTTAAAATTTTAAATACTGATGGCAATAGCAGAACAGCTATAATGAGTATAAATAATATCGGAATTCAGACTCCATGCTTTATGCCAGTTGCTACTCAGGCATCCGTGAAATCCTTAGACTCTTTTGAACTCAAAGAAATAGGTTATAAGTTAATTTTATCTAATATTTATCATATGGCTGTAAGGCCAGGTATAAATTATTTAAACCAATTTGGCGGAATTCATAAATTTATGAATTGGGATGGATTGATACTTACTGACAGTGGAGGATTTCAGGGATATAGCTTGGCTCATAGAGTTAAAATTAAAAATGATGGAATTATTTTTCAAAGTCATTTAGATGGAAAAGAGATTTATTTTAAACCTAAAGAAGTAGTTAAATACCAAGAAGATATAGGTTCTAACATTATGATGCCTTTGGATATTTGTTTACCAAAAGGATCTAGCGAAAAAAAATTGATTGATGCTCTAGAAACAACATATGAGTGGGCAAAACAAAGTATCTCTGCTCGTTCTTCAAATAATTCTAAATTATTTGGGATAATCCAAGGTGGTAATAATTTGGAACTTCGGGAGCTGTCAGCAAATAAAATGACAGGATTGGACTTTGATGGATTTGCGTACGGGGGACTTTCAGTCGGTGAAGACAAAGAATTAATGATAAACACACAATTATCAGCAAACAAACTTTTACCCGAAAACAAGCCTAGATATTTGATGGGCATAGGATCACCAGAAGACTTGGTAAGATCAATCTATAATGGTTTTGATATGTTTGACTGTGTATTACCAACTAGAATAGCGAGAAATGGATCTTTATTTACTAAAAGTGGTAGACTAAATGTTTTTAATTCACAGTATAAAGATATAGACAAACCTATAGATATGAATTGCAATTGTTATTCTTGTAAAAATTATAGCTTGGCATATATTCATCATTTATTTAAATCTAAAGAATTATTAGGTTATAGAATTGCCTCAATACATAATTTGGCATTTTTATATAATCTTATGAATGAAATTCAACAACATATTACAAATTCTGATTTTTCAGAATTTAAAGATGAATTTTTAGCAAAATATAAAGTTAGTGACCCTAAAGTTCAGCAAGAGCAAAAATCTAAATGGATACAATCTCAGGGAAGAAATACAAAACAAAAATAGTCTTGCAGACTTTGAATACCAATTCAGCGCTATAAAAGAGCTCCGTATTTCATAACCCCTACATGTAATTACTTCGTTTTTTTATCATCACAAATACTGAAATTATCAGTAACAGTACTTGTGTTGTGTGAATTAACATAATATTTCGTAACCTACGTACCAAATATTATGTTAGATTAGATCAGCTTTAATTATATTTGTGGGAACATGAAAACTAACAATCCAATTTATAATCCTAATCACCTTAAATTAGCTTTTGGGTCATTTTCCTCATCTATGTCTTTCTGGATTCAAATACCTTTAATAATTATAATAATGTATGAACTAACAGACTCTCCACTAAAAGTAACATTTGCAAATGTTAGTTGGTCATTACCATGGTCTCTACTTGGTGGATTTGCAGGAAATCTCGTATCAACACACAATAACAAATCGATAATGATTATAGCAAGATTATTGTCGTTAATATCAATGGTTTCTTTGGCATTATTTTCAATGCTTGGTTATCTAAATATAACAATTGTTTACATTACACTTTTTCTTAATGGTGCTGGAATTGTAATAGATTTTCCTGCCAAAAGACAATTAATGTTAGATATTCTTGGTAGAAATTATATAGTCAAAGGAAATGCTATCGAAGGATTTTTGTGGCAAATCAGCACATTGATTGGCCCTTTAATGGCAGCGTTATTTTTATCAATTTTTAGTGCATCATCTGCTTTGCTTTTAATATGTCTGTTTTTATTTTTCAATCTTTTATCCGCAATATCAATAGAACATACATATGAAGAAATATCTCTAAAAACTACCAAAACTAAAATCAGAGACTATATTACTTTGATTTCCAAAAACAAAGCTGTGTTAGCTGTTTGTGGCATAACAATAATTATGAATATATTTATGTTTCCGTCACAATCTCTTCTTCCATTTATAGCAGTAGAAGTTTTGGGAAAATCATCAACTTTCAGCTCAATTATTATATCCACTGCAGCTGTTGGATCAATAATTACTTCTATAAGTTTAATGATTTTAAATATCAAAAGAATTGGTTTGATTTTTGGATTTTGTACATCTCTTTGTTTGTTTTTTTTATTTATTTATTCTTTTTCCACATACGATATTTTAAGCCTTATCCTTTATGGGGTAGTAGGAGTAGGAATTGCAGGATTTGGTGCTACACAAGCTTCATTAATACAAATCACAACTACTTATAAAGAAAGAGGCATTGCAATGGGAATACTTGCGATGTGTATAGGAAGTGGACCAATTGGATCATTTCTGTATGGAGTTTTCGCTGAAAATTATACTGCTCAACTAGCTATGAGATATTTACCGATATCAGGATTTTTTATCTTACTATTAATAATATTTTCTACAAAAATAATACACAAAATAAATATTGATTCAACAAATGAAGATTAATACAGCGGACTCTGAATTCTTTACACTATTTCTTCTTCAATATTTTTATCTATACTTTTATATTTCCCAAGAGTAATTGCAGTGTCTTTAATGTCTTTAAATTCTTCAACAAATCCATTTTGAGATGTCCGTTTATCTGAGGTGTATAAGACAAAATTTGCTCCATTTCCGATCCATTTACTTGTAAGAGTTGTTGTTTGATGATGGATCATTACAGGAGTATTCGCAGATTCACATTTTTTGATTATTTCTTTAAGTGCATCTTCGTATAATTTGTTTTCATATTCATTAGGAATTCCTAGTGATACACTTAAATCATTAGGTCCTACAAATATGGCATCTATTCCTTTAGTTGTTAATATATTGTCTAAATTTTCTATTGCTGGAACACTTTCTATCCCAATAATACAAATATTGTTTTTATTTAGGTTTTCTAGATATGTTTTTGATTTTTCACTTGGAAAGATATTCTTAGTTACAATGTCATCTAATAATTTACCTTTTAATGGTTTCCATTTTACTGCGCCTACTATTTCTTCAACTTCAGATTTCGACTCACAATAAGGTGCTAGTATTCCTGCAGCGCCTGCATCAAGACTCATTGTTGCATAATGAGAATATGGAACTGGTATTCTTACGATTGGAGCAACCTGGCATAAATTAAAAGAATTAACCAGGTTCGCTACTTCAGATCTATTATAAGGGGAGTGTTCAGTATCTATAACCACGTAATCAAGGCCGATATTTTCAAAATGAGAAGCCCATCTTGGTGATACAGAATTTGTAAGCATAGTACCAAATACACAGTTTCCATTATTGATTTGTTTTATTATTTGATGATTTTTCATTATTGTTGTTTTCCTTTAATTTTAATCATATGCTTATTTAAAAATAATTTTATGTATTGAACTTATATTGTAAGGTTGTAAAATTTTGTTATGGATTCTAGTGTTACTAAAATATTAAATGAAATCAAGATCTTAGATTTCACAAATCACTATTCAGGTGATATAACCTCTATGTTTTTATCTGATTTTGGAGCTGACGTTTCTAAATTAGTAAACAAAAACGTATCAACTTTTAAAAAAAATGCTTTTTGGAATAGAAATAAAAAATTATTAAATTATTCTGATTTAACTGATTTAGATAAATCAATTTTAAACACAGCGTCTGTTCTAATACATGATTTTCAAATTGAATCAGAGGAATTTAATAATTTAACTAAAATCATAAGTGATTCAAATAATACAAATTTAATTGTCTGTCATATATCAGCATTTCCATCAAACTCTAATCTAAAAGAGGAGTTGATGATTGATGAATTAGTTGTTGCAAGAGCAGGTGAGATGCGAATATTGCCCG
>MDTC01180339.1_pt1 | contig 12831 bp, 13 predicted proteins | sample 811181 | NCBI WGS metagenome assembly MDTC01 (sample SAMN05326644, study PRJNA326480) | marine metagenome | isolation source: seawater | place: Pacific Ocean: North | collected 2011 | reverse complement strand
TATTTTTTGAAAGAGCAATGAGAAAAATATTAATTAACTACCCTAAAAGACAAGTTGGAAATAAAATGTATGGAGGTGATTCCTCTCACTTACCTTTAAAGATTAATACCGCAGGAGTTATACCGGCTATATTTGCATCTGCTTTGTTATTATTACCTGTAACATTGACTAATTTTGGTTTTTCTGAATCTGAATTATTTATAAATATTTCATCAATGTTTACACAAGGACAACCGTTATATATGTTGCTTTACGCCTCGGGTATTATATTTTTCTCATTTTTTTATACCTCAATTGTATTTAATCCAAAAGAAACTGCAGAAAATTTGAGAAAACACGGTGGTTATATACCAGGAATTAGACCAGGTGAGAGGTCTGCTGAATATATAGAAAGTATTTTAATTAGATTAACTACTATTGGTTCTTTGTACCTGACATTTGTTTGTTTAATGCCTGAATTTTTAATTGCTAAATATCCTATACCTTTTTACTTAGGTGGTACTTCAATTTTAATTGTAGTAGTTGTGGCAATGGATACAGTAACTCAAGTACAAACAAGGTTAATGAGCTCACAATATGAGTCTTTGATTAAAAAAACTAAATTTGGCAGATAAATTAAGAATGAACGTTATCATTTTTGGACCTCCCGGCGCTGGTAAAGGAACTCAATCTAATTATATAGTTAAAAAATATAATTTATTTCAATTATCTACAGGTGAGTTTTTAAGAAAAGAAATCAAAAATAAAACAGAGCTCGGCTTAAAAATTTCATCCATTGTTAACGCCGGTTCATTAGTTTCTGACGAAATAGTAAGTGAAGTTATAGATAATATAGTTTCAAAAGATGAGTTTAAAAATAGAATTATATTTGATGGTTACCCTAGAAATATTGATCAAGCTAATAATTTACAAAAGTTACTAATTAAGTATAATCAAAAAATAGACTTAGTTTTAAAACTTTCTGTTTCACTAGAGACTATCAAAAAAAGAATATCAGGAAGATCTGTTTGCTCTATATGTGGAAAAATATACAATCAGTTTTTTAATCCCGCACCAACTAACACAGATTGTTGTGCAAGCAAATTTTTACAAAAAAGGGCTGACGACACTATTGATGTTGCTGTTAAAAGGTTTCAAACTTATGAGAAAGCCACAGAACCGCTGTTAGATTTTTATAAAAAATTGAATTTATTAAAAATAATAAATGGAGAACGCCCAATAAACCAAATTTATAAAGAAATAGGTGATATAATGGGCCTCATTGAGGGTTGACTTTAAAGGATTAGGACATATAAATACGTTTTTAAATATCAAACTGTAAAATTATGGCACGAATAGCCGGAATTAACATTCCACAAAATAAAATCGTTAGTATAGCTCTAACATATATTCATGGTATTGGGCTACATTCTTCTAAAAAAATATGTAAGGAACTAAGTATATCTAATAAAACTAGGGTTAATGAGTTATCAGAGGAACAAGTTTTAAAAATTAGAGAATTTATAGATCAAAATCATAAAGTTGAAGGTGACTTAAGAAGAGAAATTTCTGTAAATATAAAAAGGTTAGTTGACTTAGCCACTTATAGGGGAAGCAGGCATAAGAAGAAGCTTCCAGTACGAGGACAAAGAACTCATTGTAATGCAAGAACTAGAAAAGGAAAAGCTATTGCTATCGCAGGAAAAAAATTAACACCGTTAAAAAAATAATTTAATATGAATAAAACTTTAGAAAAAAAATCAAAAGAACCTGAGAAAAAAGTCGAAGTAAAAAAAGACTCTCAGTTTAAAAAAAAAAAGAAAATTAAAAGAAACATTACATCAGGTATAGCATATGTATACTCTACGTTTAATAATACTATAATTTCAATTGCAGATGAAAGCGGTAACGTAATTTCATGGTCTTCTGCTGGCTCAAAAGGTTTTAAAGGATCAAGAAAATCTACACCATATGCTGCTCAAGTTGCTGCAGATGACGCTGGTGGAAAAGCTTATGAACAAGGTTTAAGAACATTAACCGTTCAAGTTAAAGGACCTGGTTCAGGAAGAGAAACAGCTTTAAGATCTCTTCAATCTAGAGGTTTCAAAATAACTTCTATAAAAGACACAACGCCAATGCCACACAACGGCGCTCGACCACCCAAAAAAAGGAGAGTATAAAATGCAAACATCAGGCAACATTGTAGATAAGAATTGGAAGGCTCTAATTAAGCCAAATAAATTAAATATAACAAGTAATGAAGATAAGTCTGTAGCTAAAGTAGTAGCTGAGCCACTAGAAAAAGGATTTGGCCAAACAATAGGTAACTCTTTACGAAGAATATTATTATCTTCTATACAAGGCGCAGCTGTGACAGCGATACAAATTGATGGTGTTTTACATGAGTTCTCTTCAATTAAGGGAGTAAGAGAAGATGTAACAGATATAGTACTAAATGTTAAGAATTTAGCAATTAAATCTACTGCGAATGGCCCAAAAAAAATTATTCTTGATGTTAAGGGACCAAAAGAAGTTAAAGCAAAAGATATAACGTTAATACCTGAGATAGAGATTTTAAACCCCGAGCAAGTAATATGTAACTTAGATGAAAAAACTAATTTTCATATGGAATTAATAGTAAATAATGGCAAAGGTTATGTTTCATCAATAAAAAATAAACCTGAAGACACACCACTAGGATTAATAGCTGTTGATTCATTATATAGTCCAGTTAAAAAAGTTTCTTTTGCAATTGAGAACACAAGAGCTGGCAGTTCTTTGGATTATGATAAGTTATTAATGACAGTAGAAACAAACGGGACTGTAGCAGCTGAGGATGCTATAGCATACTCCGCAAGAATATTCCAAGATCAGTTGGCAATGTTTGTAAATTTTGATGACCCTAAAGAGATAGTAAAAGAAGTAAAAACTAGTGAGCCTGAATTTAATAGAAACTTACTAAAAAGAGTTGAAGAATTAGAATTATCTGTTAGGTCAATGAACTGTTTAAAGAATGATAATATTATATATATAGGAGATTTAGTTCAAAAAACCGAGCCTGAAATGTTAAGAACACCAAACTTTGGAAGAAAATCATTAAATGAAATTAAAGAAGTTTTAAATACAATGTCTTTGTATCTAGGTATGGAGATACCAAATTGGCCGCCTGATAACATAGCCGAATTGTCTAAAAAATTAGAGGAAAATAACTACTAAAATGAGACATAAATTTGGTTATAGAAAGTTAAACAAAACAGGTGAACATAGAAAAGCTTTATTCAAAAATATGCTTAATTCTTTGATTAAATACGAGCAAATAATTACAACATTGCCTAAAGCTAAAGAACTCAAACCACAAATAGATAAAGTAATAACTATTGGAAAAAAAAATATTCTAAGTAACAAAAAAAGACTTTTTTCTAAACTACAAGATAAAAAATCAGTAAGTAAAGTGTTTGAAGTCCTTTCAGAGAGATACAATAAAAGAAAAGGTGGTTATTCTAGAGTGTTAAAAGCTGGGTTTAGAACAGGTGATGACGCACCGATGGCGGTTATTGAATTAGTTGATAGAAATGTTGAAGCGAAAAAAGTTGATAAGCCAAAAAAAATAGAAACTAAAGAGACTGAAAATAAAGAAGCAGCTCCAAAAGCAATAGCCAAATAATTAATAACGTCTAAATGCCCCAAAAGATAATCGTCGAAAAAGATTACCATAATGCACGTTTTGATAGATGGTTTAAAGCTATAGTAATTAATTTACCACAATCATTGATAGAAAAGATAATTAGAAAAAATAAGATTAAGATTAATAGAAAAAAACCGAAAACTTCATACAGAGTGCAGGAAGGTGATATTGTTGAAATATATGATATCTCTAAATTTAAACTAAACGAAAAAAAAAAAATTTTAAAATATAAAGCATCTAGAAAAGAAGTTGATATATACGATGATTATATAATCGAAAATAATGATAATTTTGTAGTTATTAATAAGCCCGCTGGTATTGCAGTGCAATCAGGGACAAAGTCATTTAAAAATATTATTGACGTTCTTAAAGATACAAAATATTTTGAAAATTATAAGCCTTATATTGTTCATAGACTAGATAAAGAAACATCTGGTGTGTTAATAGTAGCTAAAACAAGAGAATACGCACAATTATTTACGTCACTTTTTAGAATAAGAAAAATTCATAAAACTTACATTGCATTAACTTATGGTAAAATTAAAAATATTAATGCTACCCTTAGAGATGATTTAATTTCATATGATAATGGAAAAAAAACTATACAAAAAGCAATTTCACACCTAAAAATTTTAAAAACTTCAAACGATTATACATATGTAGAATTAAATCCAATAACTGGAAGAAAACATCAGCTCAGAAAACAACTTTATAATATAGGCAACCCAATAATTGGAGATGATAAATATTTTATTAATAGAAGAGCCGATAAAACTAGACTAAAAAGTAAAAATCTTATGTTACACGCTTACAAAATTAAATTTATGATAAATAATATACAATACAATTTTAAAGCTGAATATAATAATGAATTCGAAACTTTTTTAAAAAAAAATTTCTAAATATTATTAATATTTTTTATAAAAATATCTGATATATTTTTATTAATATCTTTTATGTGTTGTTTTTTTTCATTAAAAATAGATGTTACTTTTTTGTTGTTTAAACCACATGGAATTATTTTTAAATAATCCTCGAGATTATTATTTATATTTATTGAACAGCCGTGATAAGCAACCCATTTTGAAACTCTCAACCCAATTGCAGCAATTTTCTTATTACCAACCCAAATACCAATATTTTTTTTATCTTTTTTTCCATTAATATTATAGATTTTTAAAAATTCAATTATACATTTTTCAATAGTATTAATTAACTTTCTTATGTCTTTTTTCCTTTTATTCAAATCTAATACGAAATAAATAATTTTTTGACCGGGATTATGAAGCGTAATTTTGCCGCCTCTTTCTGTTTTTATTATTTCTAATTTTTTATCTAAAACATCACTTTTATTTGATCTTATTCCAGCCGTATAAGTGAGAGGATGTTCTAAAATCCACAATAAATCACAACCTTTACCAGCTTTAATATCCTCTACTCTTTTTTGAAGAATTTTTATTGCTGTTTTATAAGGTATTTTGTGTTTACTTATTTTTATTTCAATGTTCATTTAAATTGAATTTTATCACTATATGAACTAATAGTCTCAAAAAAAAACAATCAAAGGTTTTTATGAGTTTAATAAAATCTACGGGTGGAAAAAAAGTTAATCTAGACTTCAATAAAGACTTTATTACCATTTTTAGTGATAAAATTAAAACTGGCGATTTAAAATTTATAAATCAAACATTGAAAGATTTGCACCCCTCAGATGTAGCGAATCTTATTGAAAATTTATCAGCAGACACTCGCGCTAAGCTTATTGAGATAGAAGAATTTAATATAGATCCTGAAATTTTTATTGAAATTAATGACTCAATACAAAGTGAAGTTCTTCAACTTTTATCAACAGATTCAATAGCTAAAATTCTTAAAAGGCTTGAGTCAGATAATTCTATAGCAATTTTAGAAAATCTAGAGTCTACTAAAAAGAAATCTGTTCTAGATAAACTGCCACCAAAAGATAGATTTTTATTAGAAGAGGGATTAAGTTACCCAGAAGACTCAGCTGCTCGTATAATGCAAAGAGAGTTTACCGCTGTACCAAGTGACTGGTCTGTTGGACAAACCATTGATTACTTAAGAGAAAGTAAAGACTTACCAGATGAATTTCTGGAAATATTTATTGTAGATAATGATTTTAAGCCAATCGGGACCGTTCCTTCGTCTAGAGTTTTAAGAGCTCCTAGAGAATCAAAAATGAGTGTTATAATGCGTGAAATGCCTGTTTTAATTCCAGTAAATATGGACAAGGAAGAAGTAGGTCATACATTTGAGGATTATAATTTGGTTTCAGCCGGCGTAATTAACAAAAATAATAAATTAGTAGGAATGATAACAGCTGACGATGCTGTTACCGTAGTTCAAGAAGAAGCAGAAGAAGATGTTTTAAGACTAGCAGGAGTAGGAGACGAAGAGATAACTGATAGCGTGTTCGTTAAGACTAAAAGAAGATTTAATTGGCTTTTACTTAATTTATTTACTGCATTATTAGCAACATGGGTTATCAGTAAATTTGGAGCATCTATAGAACAAATGGTTGCTCTTGCTTTTTTAATGCCAATAGTAGCATCGATGGGCGGTAACGCTGGAATGCAAACTTTAGCAGTAACAATTAGAGCCATTGCAACTAAAGAACTTTCTTCAAGCAATTTCAATAGAGTGGTAGGTAAAGAATTTTTAATAGGTATTTTAAATGGATTAATATTTGCAATAATTACTGCAGTGATTGTGCAATTGTGGTTTAAAGAAATTAATCTTTCAATCCTTATAGCTATATCAATGATATTAAATATGATAGTTGCAGGGTTGTTTGGTATATTAGTTCCTGTTTCTTTAAAAAAACTTAATATTGATCCAGCACTCGCATCAAGTGTATTTGTGACAACCATAACTGATGTTATAGGTTTTTTGTCTTTTTTAGGAATTGGATCTTATTTTTTCTTAAATTAAATATTATCTATTAATCTAACTCCAGAAACATAATAGGCTATAAAAATATTAAACCCATTTCTTATTGGAGGTCTTTTTGGATTCTTAATATTAATTAAATCAATATAATCGATTTTTTTAACACCTACCTTTTTAATCTTTTTAATTATCGAATTAGTTTTAAATACTTTTAAATTTTTATCTTTTAATATACTTTTTTCTTTTTTAAGTAATTTAATAACCTTTGATGCAATATTCTTATCTTTATTTGACAATCTTTCATTTCGAGAAGAAAAAGCAAATCCTTTTTCCTCTCTTATAGTTCTGCATTTAATTATTTTGGCATTAATCTTATTTTTTTTAATATGTCTCTCAATCAGATACAGTTGTTGAAAGTCTTTTAAGCCTAGAAATATATAACTTGGTCTAATTATCTCTAAAAGTCTGTTCACTACGTCTAAAACACCTTTAAAATGATTCTTTCTAAATTTACCACATAATTTTTTGCTAAAGCTGTCAAGATAAACCGAATTTATTGTTTTGAAGGAATATATGTCTTTAAACGATGGTAAATAGACATAATTGACATTTAATTTCTTTAATTCTTTAAGATCTTTTTTTAAATTCCTGGGGTATTTTTTAAAGTCTCTTTTAGAATTAAATTGTTTAGGATTCACATATATAGAGACGATTACATTGCCTTTTTTTTTCTTGGCTTTTTTTATTAAGTATTTATGACCAAGATGAAAACCACCCATGGTAGGAACAAAAGACAAGTTTTTTAAACCTGAAATTTCCTTTTTAAGTGCTAGTTTGTTTTTAATTATTTTCATTTCTTAATTGTAATGATAATAGTAATTATAAGAATCATATGATAAAACAAGCAATTATTCCACTAGCTGGATTAGGTACTAGAATGCTACCTTTGACTAGCGTGATGCCCAAAGAGCTACTTCCCATGCACGGAAAACCAAATCTTGAGTATATTTTGGAAGAGTGTATAGAAGCAGGAATTAAAGAATTTATTTTCATTATTTCAAAGAAAAAAAATAATATAAAAAAATATTTTTATAACACAAAATATTATGAAAAAATTCTTAAAAAAAACAAAGATAAAAGACTTAAAAAAGAACTTTCTAAAATAAAAAAATATAAAAAAATGATAAAATTTGTTTATCAAGATATTCCAAAAGGAACTGGAGATGCTGTCTTAAAATGTAAAAAATATTTAAAAGGTAAATATTTTTTAATGCTTCTTCCAGATGATTTAATTATAAAAAGAAATTGCACGAAAGAAATGGTTGCTTTACACAAAAAAAACAAATGTTCTGTAATTGCAACAAAAACAGTAAATAAAAAAACTGTTTCGAGATGGGGTATTTTATCTCCAAAAAATAAAAAAAAAACTTCTTTTCTAATAACTAATATTATAGAAAAGCCAAGTATAAAGTCTGCTCCCTCTAATTATGCAGTTATTGGAAGATATATACTACCTTCAATAATTATTAACGAAATAAAAAAATTAAAACCTGGCGTGGGTAGAGAAATTCATATAACAGACGCTATTAAAAAATTAATTTTTAAAAATGAAAAATTTTATGCTAATATTTTTAAAGGTAAATATTTAGATTGCGGTACATTAGATGGTTATATTAAATCCGGAATAGAAATTGCAAAAATAAAATAATATGAAATTGTGCATGATTGGTACTGGATATGTTGGCTTAGTTAGCGGAACTTGTTTCGCTGATATAGGGAATAAAGTTTTTTGTGTTGATAATAATAAATCTAAAATTGAGATGTTAAATTCTGGAAAATCACCAATTTATGAACCAGGTTTAGATGAAATGATTTCAAAAAACCATAAGGCAGGAAGACTAATATTTACATCTGATTTACGTAAAGCAGTAAATAATTCAGATTTAATATTTATTTGTGTCGGCACCCCTAATATTAAAGGTTCTGATACAGTTAATTTAAAGTTTGTATTTAAATCAATTAAAGATCTAGCTAAATGCTCGAAAAGCAAAAAAATAATAATAACCAAGTCAACTGTTCCAGTCGGGACAGGAGATCAAATAGAAAACATTTTAAAAAAGATAAAAAGAAATAGCTTTGAGGTTATTTCTAATCCAGAATTTTTAAGAGAAGGTGAGGCGATAAGAGATTTTAGATATCCGGACAGAATAGTAATAGGATCCAATAATAAACGTGTTTTTAAAATAATGAAAAATCTATATCAACCATTAATAAATAAAGGAGCGAAATTTTTTACAACTACAAGAAGGGGTGCTGAACTTGTTAAATATGCATCTAATGCCTTTTTAGCAACTAAAATTACATTTATAAATGAAATAGCTAATTTATGTGAAAAAGCTAATATAGACGTTGAAGATATATCCTTAGGCATGGGAACAGATTTAAGAATTGGCAGCAGGTTTCTTAGGGCAGGACCTGCTTATGGAGGGTCATGTTTTCCTAAAGATACCAAGGGATTGGTTTCTACAGGAAAAAAATTTAACATAGATTTATCTATAGTTAAATCTGTAATTAAATCAAATTCTAATAGAGTTATGTTGAATACAAAAAGAATTGATAAAATTTTAGATAATAAACTAAAGAATAAAAAAATTGTTTTTTTAGGTGTCACTTTTAAACCAAACACAGATGATATGCGTGATTCAACAAGTTTAAAAATGGTGCCCTACGTTATAAAAAGAGGAGCCAATGTTGCTTATTACGACCCAACAGGTGAAAAGAAAGAATTTAAAAAATTTAAAAATTGCAAGTATATTAGTAATATAAAAGAAGCATGTAAAGATGCAGATCTGGTTATCTTACATACTGAATGGGATGAATTTAAATCTTTAGATTTTAAAAAATTAGTGAAAAATAAAAAATTTAAGATATATGATTTAAGAAATTTATATAATTTTAGTGAAATGTTTGCTAAAAAAATAAATTATTTTTCTATTGGAAGACCTGCTATTTATTAACTTCAAATATAGCATCTATTTCAACAGCTGCACCTAATGGCAATGAATTTACACTTACAGCCACTCTTGAATGTAAGCCGTTTTGACCGAAAATATTTGAGATTATATCAGATGATGTATTCAAGATTATAGGTTGATCCTTAAAGTCTTCAGTTGAATTAATATAGCCAGTAATTTTTATACAACTCTTTACATTTTCAAGTTTATTGTCACAAGCTTTGTTAATTTGAGCTAAAATGTTCAAGGTACATAATTGAGCAGCTTCTTTTCCTTGTTCTATAGATAAGTTTGCACCAATCTTTCCTGTTAAGATATCACCATTTTCTTTTATCGGTAGCTGCCCAGAAATGAAAACTAAGCTATCTATTTGCTTATAAGCAACGTAAGCACCAACAGGTTTAGGCGCTTTAGGGATGTTTATTTTTAACTTTTCTAACTGGTTTTTTATATTCACTTAATTACATCTTTAACTTTTTTTTCAACGTTATCAAATGTCTCACCTAAAGTTTTATTTTTAGAGCTAAATTTTTTCATTCCTTGAAAAACTTTTCCTATATTGCAGGCTGGTTTAAGTTTTTGCAGTTTAGTATCACATACAGGTTTGGTTTCAGCTAAACTAGCGCTACAAAAAAGTAACATAATAGCAATTAACATTATTTTTTTCATTTTTTACCTTTTTTCTTCTTTTTTGTTTTATCGTATTCTCTTCTTTTTTCAATCAAAATTAAAGCTTCTTCCATGGTGATTTCAGTGGGATCTTTTTCTTCAGGTATAGTTGCATTTAGTGATTTGTATTTTATGTAGGGTCCATATTGGCCTTTCATAATCCTTACTGGTTTTTTATCTTCTGGGTGCTCTCCGAGATCTTTAATAATAGATGAAGAGATACGGCCTGGTTTAGCCTCTGCTATTAAAGTTACTGCACGGTTTAAACCAATAGAAAATAATTCATCTATATTTTCTAGTCGAGCTGATTTGTTTTCACATTTTAAATAAGGTCCAAATCTACCTGAATTTAGGATAATATCTTTACTAGTTTCTGGATGTTGACCTAAAATCTTAGGCAATGAACAAAGAAAATTTGCTTTTTCTAAATCTACATCATCTATATTTATTCCTTTAGGTATAGAAACATTTTTCATATTATTATCTTGTAATTTTTTCTTATTTTTCTTTGTTTTTTTAACTTTTGTTTCTACTTCGATTTCTTTTTCAAATTGTAAATAAGGGCCAAATCTGCCATTCTTTAAAAATATATCTTTATCAAATTTATTTTTTCCGATAAGTTTTGGTTCAGCTAAATTATATTGTGCTGCTGCTTTTGATTTTGATAATGGACGAGTAAATTTGCAATCAGGATAATTTGAACATCCAATAAATGCGCCTCCCCTAAAACTATTTTTAAGACTTAGTTTACCGTTAGAGCAAAGTTTACACTTTCTATCTATACTATCATTTTTATCTCTATCAAAAATTAATGCCCCTAAACTTTCATTAAGCATGTCCAGCACTTCGCGAGTTCTTTTTTCTTTTACTTTCCCAACATTTAAATAAAAATCTTTCCAAAAATTATTTAAAACTTCGATCCATTCAGCTTTACCACTTGTTATTTCATCTAATTGATTTTCTAGCTCCGCAGTAAAATTATAATCCACATATTTTGCAAACAATTTCTCCAAGAAAGCCGATATTAATTTGCCTCTATCTGTAGGGTGAAATCTCTTGCTTATTTGCTCAACATAATTTCTTGTTGATAATACTGATATTATACTAGCGTATGTTGATGGTCTTCCAATCCCTAACTCTTCCATTTTCTTTACCAAACTTGCCTCAGAAAATCTCGGAGGAGGATCAGTGAAATGTTGTTCATCACTTAATTTAAGTATATTTACCTCATCTCCGATTTTTACTTCGGGTAAAATATTTTTTGCATCGTCATCTGTTTCTTGAATCTGATATACTTTTAAAAAACCTTCAAATTTAATTACTGAACCTGTAGTTCTAAAATTAATTTTTTCATCTTTTGAGGATATCAAAATAGTATTTCTATCAAATTCAGCAGGTTTCATTTGTGAAGACAAAGCTCTGCTCCATATTAAATCATAAAGCTTATACTGATCTGCGTTAATATATTTCTTAATATCAGCGGGCTTACGTGTAACATCGGTAGGTCTTATAGCTTCGTGTGCTTCTTGAGCATTTTTTGCTTTTTTACCAGCATAGTTATTAGATTGATCAGGTAAAAATTCATTTCCAAAATCATTTTTAATTAATCCTCTAAACTCTTCTATAGCTTCTTTTGAGATATTTGTTCCATCGGTTCGCATATAAGTTATAAGCCCTGTAGTTTCACCCTCAATATCAATTCCTTGATAAAGTCTTTGTGCAATTTGCATTGTTCTAGATGCACCAAAACCGAATTTTCCGGACGCTGTTTGTTGTAGTGTCGAAGTTGTAAAGGGTGCTAAAGGATTACGTTTAAAAACTTTTGAATTTACATCTTTAATTACAAATTTAGATTTATTAATTATCGATATAGCTTTATCCATTTCCACTTTATTTTTAAAAGTAAATCTTTGGACTTTTTTTTCATCGTATAAACTTAATTTAGAAATAAAGTTATTATTATCAACATTTGTAAATTCAGAAGATAGAGTCCAGTATTCTTCTGGATTAAATAATTCAATTTCTTTTTCTCTTTCAGTAATTAATCTTAAAGCCACAGACTGAACTCTTCCCGCAGATTTAGATCCTGGTAATTTTGTCCAAAGTATTGGGGAAATATTAAAGCCAACTAAATAGTCCAAAGCTCTCCTTGCTAAATAAGCTTCAACTAAAGGAAGCTCTATGTCCCTAGGATTTTTTATTGCATCTAAAATTGCAGTTTTAGTAATTTCATTAAATACAACTCTCTCTAGACTTTTGCCTTTAAGTAATTTTTTTGCGTTTAAAACTTCTTTTACATGCCACGCAATCGCTTCTCCTTCACGATCTGGATCTGTTGCAAGAATAATTTTTTTAGAGTCTTCTGCCGCATTAGTTATTTCTTTAAGATATTTCTTTGAAAAAGAATCTATTTCCCACAACATTTTAAATTTATTTTCTGGATCTACCGAACCATTTTTTGAAGGAAGATCTCTTATATGACCGTAACTCGCTAGAACTAAATAATCTTTACCTAAATATTTATTTATTGTTTTAGCTTTTGCAGGACTTTCAACAATTACTAAATTCATTATT
>MDTC01053924.1_pt1 | contig 12831 bp, 11 predicted proteins | sample 811181 | NCBI WGS metagenome assembly MDTC01 (sample SAMN05326644, study PRJNA326480) | marine metagenome | isolation source: seawater | place: Pacific Ocean: North | collected 2011 | reverse complement strand
CGTCCTGTTTATAAGATTGATCATGTTCCTCATCGACAATAATTATACCTAAATTTCTAAATGGTAAAAAAAGTGATGATCTCGCCCCAATAACAACTTTGATTTTTCCTTCATTAACACCTCTCCAAATAATTTCTTTTTTTTTTTTACTAATTCCTGAGTGCCAAATTGCTGGTTTAAAACCAAAAAATTCCATAAATTTTTGTTCAAATTGATTTGTCAATCCAATTTCAGGTAATAAGATCAAACCTTGCGAACCTTTATGTATAAAACTTTTTAAATCTTCAAAATACACAATGGTTTTTCCTGCTCCAGTTAGGCCTTGCAAAACGTGTACTCTAAATTTATTGGATTGTTTATTCATTAATTTTAAAGATTTTTTTTGTTCTTGAGATAATTTAAATTTAGATATTTCAAATTCTGATGCAAATTCACTATATTTTTCATCATTTAATTTTTCAATTGCATTACTATTTAATAAAGACATCTTCAAAGCCATCCCTTTTGGAATTAAATTGTACTGGGAGAACCAATTTAAAAATTTAATAGTGTCTTTTTTTAAAGCAAAAATTTTTAACTTTTTAATAACTTTTTTAAATTTAAGAATTTTTTTATTACTTATTTCATATTCATCCCATACTACTCCGATTTTTTTTGATTTACCAAATGGGACGATAACATAATCACCTACGTTTAGTTCATAATCACTTTCATAGGTAAATGGATGACTAAATATGTTTGGTAAAAGGATTGGATACTTCATATTAACTAATATGAAAAATCTTTATAAACCTTCTTCAAAATATTCATCTTTTAATCTAGCCACTTTAGAACTTTTTGCTCTTGGTCAATACAATATTTTTTAAACAGAGATTTATTTTGTTTTTCTACTGCTGTTATGTAAATTTTACCTGTCTTGTTTTTAACTATGGCAATTTTAAAGCCCTCTTTTTTGAGTCGAGAATTGATGGATGATGTCACGTAAAATCCCCAATTTTTTGCCGTAAAATCAAATTCTTTGCCACTTTTAGTAACAAATGAAATCATTTCATTAGGATTAAGCTTTATCTTTCCATAATCTTTGAGTTGAATATTATTAGCCTTGAATAGACGAGGTTTTTTTAAAATTTTTGTCCTCATAATTAATCTTCTAAGTGATTAGGAATAAACCAATCACCGTTATCTTTTTTTTTCCATATATCTTTGTTGCGACATTTCTCTATAATCTTATGCATCTGATCTTCTGAATATCCTAAAAAATTACTAATTTGTAACAAATAATTTTTTCCTAAAGGCTGTAAGTCGAATTTTTTTACAAGTTCCTTAGCTGCCCCTCTTGAGATTTTTTTTATTCTTATGTCTTCACAAGCATGGTCTGTGGCTCTTCCATAACCAAATTTTAAAACTTTAATATACTGATGAAGTCTATTAATTAATTCATCAACACCTACAAATTTCCTGTAAGTCCCCTCTCCTGGAGTATCTAATTCTTTAAATCCATAATCTTTTGCAATACGTAAATGTTCATTAGAGTCCCAAGAGAAAAAAGCACTAGAAAAAATAGCTTTTATTTTTGGATTTTGTTCAATTTCATCTGGAAAATCATATTGCCAAAGATTTTTGAAAGGAATATTGTATTTTTCAGAAATAACTTTTGCTGTCATTCCTTTGTTAGCAGCATAACAATCAAACCAATTCCTTGTGATCTCATTTGAATTAGCAATGCTTTCTTCACCCCCATATTCAAACGCTGAATTTTCTCCCAATAAACAAAGGGGAATTTTAAATTGTTTTGCTACATGTAAGGGATAGGCATGTAATAAAGTATGACTTAATAAATCAGGATCACCATATTCTTCAAGACCAATTCTTATTAAACGTTTATGCAAATTAAGTTCAGGTCGAAAAATAATAAGATTTGCTCCCATCAAAGGAATTCGTTCAAGATTATATCTGCCGATTTCAGTTTTAATTCCGTAGTCAACATTAACTGCTAATATTCTTAGGTTTTTTTTTAATAAACGATGAACTTGTGTAATTGAGTCTTTACCGCCACTTACTGGCACCATAGCATCATAGTAAGGAGCTTTTTGCAATTTAGTCCATGAAATAATTTCATCAAATCTTTTTTGACGTTGATCCCAATCAATTCCTGATTTTATATTATTTTTTTTTTCATTAGAGTCGCAAGCATTGCAAATCCCATTACTAAAGCTGATATATGGTTTAGTACTTGGCATTAAGCAATTACTACAGTAAGTTATTTTTTTCATACTTACTCTCTGTCTAAAATTTTTCTTGAAGGAACACCAACATTTATACTATATGGTTCAGTATTTTTAGTTACAACCGCGTTAGCACCGATAATTGAACCCTTTTTTAGTACAACTCCTTTGTTAATACATACATTGGCTCCTAACCAAACATCATCCTCTATTACTACATCAGCATAAATAAAACCTTGATCCATTATATTCATAGACTTTTTGTGAATGTGATCATTGGCATTAATGGTGATATTGTTTGCAAATATTACATTTTTTCCAATCATAACATTGCCTCCACCATTAATAATTGTATTTGGTCCAATTGCAGAACCCTCACCAATTTTTATTGTTCCATCTCTTGCTGAAACAATTCTAACATTGTCATCAAATTTTACGTTGTCTTCAACAATAATCTTACCATTCTCCCTATTTCGTAAGTCAATTTTTCCAAAGATAGAGATATGATTACCAATATTTATATTTTTACCTTTGCCTCGAATTTTAAGTTTGGGAGTTCCCTCAATATAAAAACCTTTGCCTAAACGTATTCCATGAAGTTTAATAATTATTTTTATTAAAAAGCTGAATAAAAGCCAAAAATATTTTTTCATAAATTGTATCTAAAACATGCTATAAAATAATTATTATCAGTTAACTTACTTAATCTCTACTATAATCTTTTATTTTCCAAAAAAATTTTTGTATTTAAAAAATTAAATAAAAATTTACTTTTACTGTTAGTCAAATTTTCCTCCTTAAGTATTTTTTCAATCTTAGTTTTTTTAACTAAATCATAGACCTCGCTATCGTCTAATAGATAGTTTCTTACATCTGAATTTTTTAAATCAAGTAAATCCAAAATTGGAGCATTGAAACCAACTTTTCGACGTTCTTTAAGTATAATGTCTGGTACAATGCTTTGCATCGCATCTCTGAGAACAGCTTTTGCCATGCCATTTTTAATCAAAAAATGTGAAGGTATAGAATATGCTACATCAAATAAATTACTATCTAAAAAAGGCGATCTATTTTCCATTGAAAAATACATTGCGTTAAGATCATCTTCATGCAGAATCACTGGCACAGTTTCAACAAACATTTCATTTAACATTCTGTTCCTTAAAAGACTCGCAACATACTCATTTTCTACAAATGACTCCTTCCAATTATTTTTCATATATGATGAAAATAAATCATTATTCATAAAATTATGGTCTCGAAATCTAGGGTCTTTTATATATAAGTTTGGGTCTTTTAAGTGTGGATTACGAACTATTTCTTTTTGATGCTTGTTCCAATTATCTAGAGATTGTTGATGTAGTTTTTTATTTTTTGATATTTCATATAAAAACAAATTATGATGATCAAAATATCCTGTAAAAAGTTCATCTGCTGCAGTACCGCTCATAGTCACCTTAAAGCCTTTATCAGCTATACTTTTCATAAGTTGCCAGTGTAAATAATAACTAATTGTATAAATTGGTGCATCATGATGGTTTATTAAAGTACTTAGATTTTCAAGAAAATTGTTTTTACTTAATTTTACAGACTCATGTTCAATACCAAGCTCTTTTACTGATTGATCTACAAGTGATTGTTCTTCATACCTGGTATCTGTATTTACTACTGTAAAACCATGAACTTTACATTCCAATATTTTAGATGCAATAGAAATTAAGCTATTAGAGTCTACCCCGCCACTCATACAAAAAGCAATTGGAACATCTGATCGCATACGTAGCTTTACTGCTTTTATAACAGCATCCTTAACCATACTCACTACATCAGAATAAGATAAATTAATATTTTCAGATAATTTAGGCTTCCAGTATTTTGAATATAAACTTTTTCCGTTAGTCTTAATCGTAAGACAGGTGCCAGAAGGAATTTCTTTGATATCTTCGTAAAAGGTTTCACTTGTTTTATAAAGAGACTTATAGCCGTTTACTAGATTTCTTATCAGGTGATTTTTATTAATTCTCGGAGACTCATTTGCCAATGCCGCAAGACCCTTAATTTCTGATGCAAAATAAAGACCATTATCTTTGTTCCAAATGTACAAAGGTTTTTCTCCAAATCTATCACGAGATAACAGTAAAGTGCCACTTGTTTCATTATACCAAGCAAAGGCCCACATACCTTCTAGTCTATTAAGTGACTCCTCTCCCCATTGGTATAATGCATGAATTAAAACTTCTGTATCTCCTGATGTTTTAAAGACATGGCCCAATTCCTTTAGTTGTTCGCGAATTTCTATATAGTTATAAATTTCTCCATTGAAAACTAAAACAGTATTTTCATATCTAAACGGTTGATTAGAGCGATTATCTAGATCAATAATACTCAAACGGCGATGTACAAAAGCTACATTTTTGTCATGAAATTTATGATTATAAAAACCTTCATAGTTAGGTCCTCTATGTTTTAACGCCTCACTTGTATTCTTAATAGAATTAAGTCCAGGTGAAAGCTTACCAATATATCCTGCAATACCACACATAATTAAATCTTAGCTCTTTCTAAAATAAATGAGTAATCTTTTTTGACATTTGAGCATTTAATTGTAGTCAAATGATCGTATTTTTTAATTTGTATCAATTTATAGATAGTTTTTTTTTAAACTCATTTAATATCAATCTTTCTTATAATTTCACCCATTTTTAAACTTCTGCTTATTTTTTTTCCTATAATTTTTTTTTCATTACCTGGAGGAAAACCTTCTCCTGGTCTAACCCAGATTAAATCTGATTTCTTTAATCTAGTTCCGGGTAGAAGGTCATGAGCTGCAGCTATCGACCTTCGACCTGCAACTTTCATTTCTTTCTCACATAATTGAAGTTTTTTTTCTTCTTTGCCTAACATTTTTTCAGCTTCTCGAATTTTTTTTACCATTAAAAACATTTCCTCTGGGTCAGCAGATAGTTGATGATCTCTAAAATCAGAATAGTTTTTATCTAAAGTAAAATGTTTTTCTACAATTCGTGCTCCAGCAACAACTGATAATGCCGCTGCATTTATTCCAATTGTATGATCTGAATAACCAATTACAATTTTAGGAAATAATTTCTTCAAATATATAATAGATGCAAGATTTGCCTGATCATTTGGCACTGGGTAACTACTTACACAATGTAAAAAACTTAAATTTTTAAGATTTTTATTTTTTTTAGACCAAATTTTAGATATTTTACCATAAACTTTCTGTATGTTTTTAACATCAGCTCCGCCTGTAGATATTATTAAAGGTTTGCCAAAATTTGCTACTGTATCAATTAAAGGATAAAAATTGTTATCCCCTGATGAAATTTTAAAAATTGGCTGAATTTTATTTAAAAAGTTTGCACTTTCAATATCAAATGGTGTTGAAAAGAAAATTACACCTTTTTTTTTAGCAATTAAGGAAAGGTCTTTAAATTGCTTGAAACTTAATTGAAATTTTTTAAGTCGTGTAAGTCTAGATTGGTTTTTAGTAGTAACATACTGTTCTGGTATAAATGTTTGAAATTTGACAGCATCTACACCAGTAGCTGAGGCCTCATTAATTAACTTTTTGGCAAGTTTAAAACTACCTTCGTGATTATTTCCAATTTCAGCTATTATAAAAACTTTGTTATTTGTATTAGAATTACCAATTTTCATTCTACATAATTTTTATTGTAAATTTAGATTTTTTTTTAAATTCATTTTTTGAAAAAATTTGGATTAAGACTTGCAAATTCCTTATACCAATTTATATATTTTACAAATCCCTCTTCAACAGGATGTTTTGGATTATATCCTAGTAATTTTTGAGCTTTAGCAATACTTAAAGTTCCTCTCTCTGGCATAAGTCCATCACGCTTTTTATGATGCAGCTTTATTCCTGGAAACAAGTCCATAACTATTTCAGCCAACTGATTTATTGAACGAGCAGCACCAAATGTAATATTAAAAATCTGATTTAAGCTTTTAGACTCTGTAATAGATAGTATGATGCCCTGAACAAGATCATCAATGTAAGTAAAGTCAAGACCCTCCTTACCATCTCCATTTACAGTTAAATCTTTTCCATCTAATGCGTTTTCAATAAAAGCTTGACCTACTCTACGACTGACACAACGTTCACCATAAAGAGCTGAGGGCCGAATAATGGTATAAGGAAGATCAAACACTTGGTTATATCCAATTACTAATTTTTCAGACCCATATTTGAGTGCACCATATATGCCTAAAGGATTACAAACACGGTCTTCACTAACAGCATCGCCATCAAAATTACCATAGACCATCGAAGATGAAAAATAAATTACATGGATACCTTTAGATCTAGAGGCATCAAGTACATTTTCTAGAGTTCTCATACTGTGATCAAAAGTTGAAAATGGATCTTTATTAGAACGATTTGCATGAGATATTGCTGCTAAATGAACTACAACATCAGGTTTAATATCACTTAAAGTTTGACTTACTAAATGGTAATCACGTACGTCAATTATATGGATATTTATTTTTGCATTACGTAGTAAAGTTAAGCGTTCATTTATAAAAGCGATGTATCTTTCTGCATTTGGATTTTTTCCATAATCACTCGTGTAATATCCAATATTATTTACTTGAAGACCATCTATAACATGTGGCTCAGCACCAAGTTCTACAAGTTTAATTGCTAAGTTATGGCCAATGAATCCAGCACCACCTGTAATAGCTACACGCTTACCCTTGAGTTTTTGTAGATTATACATTTATATCACTCAATAGTTCTTTTACTGACTGAACAATATAATCCATATCATTTAAATTTAAATGAGGTCCGACTGGTAATGCAATAATATGATCACTAATTTCAGCGGCATTAACAAAATTTTTTTCATCATAACCATATTTTGATTTATAATATGACATTCTTGGAACTGGCTGTGGATAATATATACTTGTACCAACACCTTTTTTTCCAAGTGCTTCCATAATTAACTGCCGTTTACCTACAATATCTTTTTCTAGCATCATTCCTAAACAGTAATGTGAACTACAAATGTGATCATTTATAGGCTGAGGTAGAACAGATACTCCAGTAAGGTTTTTTAGACCTGCCTCCAGGCGATTATGATTTTTTTTGCGCTGTTCAAGAAAATAAGGAAGCTTTTTCATCTGTTCGACTCCAATCGCTGCATGGATTTCACTCATCCGATAATTAAAACCAAGTATTTCTGCATCATACATTCCAGGAATTTTACGTTCTCCATAAGTTCTGTTTACACCAAATGCTTTTAATAATTTTAATTTTTTTGCTAAATTGTTATCACGTAAAATTATCATTCCACCTTCAGCTGTTGTTAGATGTTTGACAGGATAAAAAGAAAAAACTCCAGCATCTCCATGAAGGCCTACATGAACGCCATCAACCTTTGCTCCAGGAGCAAGAGCACAATCTTCAAGTAAAAAAAGATTATGTTTTTTTGCAATTTCTACAACTTTAGGCATATCCACAGGTACTCCTAAATAATGAACTATTGCAATTGCTTTAGTTTTAGAATTTATAGCTGACTCAATTAAATCAATATTAACATTACCAGTATTTTTTTCAGCATCAACAAAAACAGGCTTTGCACCGGTAAGTTCTACTGCATGAGCAGTAGCTATATGTGTTTGAGCAGGCACAATCACCTCATCACCCTTGCCATACCCCAGGGCAAAATAAATTAAATGCATACCTGCTGTACAAGATGAAACACTAATTGCATTTGGTGCACCTGTAAAAACTGAAAACTTTTCTTCAAACTTAGCAGAAACTGGACCATGAACTAATATTGATCCATCCATGATTTTCATCACTGCCTCTTTTTCTTCTTGGCCTATCATTGGTTTCCCAAAAGGTATATTGTGCATATAGTTCCTTTATAATTTTGAATAAAGATATTACAAGTATTCTATGTCAACTATTTGTCCTGTCTTAATTGATTGCTCGGCACCAAAACAAATACTCATAGTGTCAAAAACTTCTTTTTCGGGTACAAGTGGATTTTCATCGAAGTTCATCAACGAATTCAAAAAGGAAATTAATGTACCATCTCTTTTTGTTTTTGCAGGGTATTCTGATGTTTCTGATATAAATTTTTGATTAGGATCACTAGAATTTATCCAAATTGTTCCTGTGCTCTCATGAATAAAACTAGATTCAGAGCCAAATACTTTTAAAGAATGAAAATGCGGATGCATACAACCACCATGTGCCGAAATTTTAACACTCATTTTGTTTTCAAATTTTAGTAATATTACCGCAAAATCATTATTTTTTTGGAGTGTATTTGCAGTAACAATGTTATTTCCCAAAGCCTGGACAGAAATTGGTCTTTTGCCTGTTATCCATAAAACAAGATCTATCATATGTACAGCTGCCCCATAAATAATAGAATATAAATCTGCTTCTGCTCTCCAACCAGAAATAATCTTTTCTTTACGTCCCCAAAGATAGTCCGCTTCTAAGTGATATATTTTACCCATTTGATGATTCTGTACAGCTTCTCTAACTTTCATGAAAAGTGGACACGTTCTCAATACCATATTAGAAGAGAGACGAAGTTTTGAATGTTTTTTTAATAATTTAAAAATATCTTGAATTTCACTTTTTCTAAGACAAATTGGTTTTTCTACGTATACATGCTTTCCTTGATTTAAAGCTGTAATTACTTGAGTATAGTGAAATTTATCGTGTGAAGCTATACAAATAAGGTCAACATTTGGATCGTTTAAAATATCTTGGTCATTTTGTGTTTGTTTGGTTTCAGGAAATTCTAATCCTATCTTTGACAGTCTATCTTTATCAAAATCACATATCCAATCCAATTGACAGCTAGGGTGTTTTGACAAAGTTCTTGCCTGATGAGCTCCAACCCCAAGTCCAATTACTGCAGTTCTTATTTTTTTTGTTTTATTCAATTTATATTTTATAAATTTAGTGTAATCATTCTATACAATAAAATAATACTTTAGTACTATTTTGAAAGCACTGGAAAAATATCTTCATATTTTTTGTCTTGCGCTAAATACCACTCTTCAAGTTTTTCAATATCACCTGGTTTATCAACTGTTAGTTTTATATTAGAATTCAAAGGTTTAGCACATTCAATATTATGTATTTTAAAGTTTTTGGGATTATTATAAAAATATCTTGTAATATGTTCTCGATCTTCATTATCGATTATATCTTTTTGTACTTCAAGAAATGTTCTGGTTTTAATTAGCTCAACACTCATTCCAGCTGGAAATGATCTTGGAAAAATATTGGTGACTAAATCATAATCATTATTCCTATAAATTGATGCTGCTTGTTCAAATAAGAATGGTAATAATAATGGACTGTCTCCACATACCCTAAAAAAAGCATCACATTCATTTTTCTTCAGGCATAAAACAAATCTTTTCATAACATCGTCTAGAGGTCCACGAAATATCTTCAGCCCAAGATTCTGACTATAATTTACAAGTGGGTCATCTGCATTTTCTTCACTTGTGGCTAAAATAATTTCTGGTTTAATTTTGATTTCTTTTAGACGCTGTACAACATGAGCTAAAACTGGTTTTCCTAAAAAAGGAGCAAGCATTTTTCCAGGATAACGATGTGATGACATTCTACTTTGGATAATCACAATTAAATTCATAACTTAATTATTTTAGTATCATATATTTTAGATTAAAAAAATATAAGCCTAGTTTTATGTTTATTTAAGAGTGTATTGCTCTTTTATCTACAGAAAGTGCAGCTTCTTTTACTGCCTCTGAGAAAGTAGGGTGTGCATGACAGGTTCTTGCAATATCTTCAGAGCTTGCACCAAATTCCATAGCAATTGCAATTTCTGCTATTAATTCACCAGCATGAGGACCAATTAAATGAGCTCCTAAAACTTTATCCGTTTTAGCATCAGCTAAAATTTTGACAAATCCTTCGGCATCATCAATCGCTTTGGCTCTAGAATTTGCCATAAAAGAAAATTTTCCAACTTTATAATCTACACTCATTTTTTTTAATTGCTCTTCAGTCTTTCCAATAGACGCAACTTCTGGTGTTGTGTAAATAACTCCAGGAATAGTATCATAATTTACATGTCCTGACTGACCGGCAATTATTTCTGCAACAGCAATTCCTTCATCCTCTGCCTTATGTGCCAACATTGGGCCAACTATTACGTCACCAATTGCATAAATATTATTTTGATTAGTTTTAAAATTTTTATCTGTAATTATTCTTTGTTTTTCATCAAGTTTAATTCCAGCTGCCTGAATATTTAATCCCTCTGTATTGGGTCTTCTGCCAACTGAAATTAAAACAACATCACAATCAAAATCTTTCTTTTTCCCATCTTTATCTGTAGTGAAAACTACTGCACCTGAATTATTCTTAGTAATTTTTTGGACTTTATGCTGCATATGAAATTTTATTCCCTGTTTTTTTAAAATTTTCATAAATTCTTGTGAAATTTCTGCATCCATGCCTGGAGTTATATGTTCTAGAAATTCGACTACATGTACCTCTGCTCCCAGCCTCGACCACACAGAGCCCATTTCTAATCCTATATACCCTCCCCCAACAACCACCATTTTTTTTGGAACTTGATCAATTTTTAAAGCCCCAGTTGAAGATAAAATAATTTTTTCATCAAAGTTAATTCCTGGCAAAGGTGCAGCAACTGAACCTGTCGCTATTATTATATTTTCGCCATTAATTATTGTTTCTATATTGTTTGTATCTTTTATTAAAATTTCATTTTTAGATTTAAAACTTCCATGACCTTTAAAATATGAAACCTTATTTTTTTTTAATAAGAATTCAACTCCTTTAGTCAAAACTGTTACTGCTTTATCTTTGCTTTTCATCATCTTATTAAGATTTAATTTAACTTCCCCAACTTCTATTCCTTTATTTGAAAGATTTTGCACTTTATGAAATTCTTCAGATAAATTTAATAGACTTTTTGAAGGTATACAGCCAACATTAAGACAAGTGCCACCTAATGACCCTCTAGATTCTATACATGCAGTTTTAAGTCCTAGTTGAGCAAGTCTAATCGCACAAACATATCCCCCAGGGCCACCACCAATTACGACTGCTTGAAATTTATCTGGCATCTAAATATCTAAAAATAACCTTCTTGGATCTTCTAAATTTTCTTTAATCATCTTTAAAAATGAGACAGATTCTTTTCCGTCTATAATTCTATGATCATATGATAAAGCTAAAAACATAATAGGTCTTATCTTAATTTCTCCATCAATTACAACCGGTCTATCTACTATATTATGCATTCCTAAGACGCCTGATTGAGGTAAATTTAAAATAGGTGTTGATAACATGGATCCATAAACTCCACCATTACTAATAGTAAACGTTCCACCTTGAAGATCTTCAATTGTTAATTTTCCATTTTTTGCTTTTTCTGAAATTTCTTTTATTTTTTTTTCTATATCTGCAAAAGATAATTCGTCAGCATTTTTTAAAACAGGAACAACTAAACCTTTTTCAGTCCCAACTGCAAAACTAATATTATAATAATTTTTATAAATTATATCCTCACCATCAATTTCTGCATTTACTGCTGGAAATGATTTCAGAGCTAAAATAGAGGCTTTTACAAAGAATGACATGAAGCCAAGTTTAATTCCGTATCTGCTTTGAAAATCTTCTTGGTTTTCTTTCCTAATTTCCATAATACTAGACATATCAACCTCATTAAATGTAGTTAATAAAGCAGCATTTTCTTGTGCTTGTTTTAATCTTTTGGCGATTGTTTGTCTTAATCTAGTCATTCTAATTTTTTCTTCGGGACCATATTTAGCTTTTCTTTCAGACGGCTGTGGTTGTTCACCCATTAAACTCAATAAATCACCTTTTAAAATCCTTCCATCTTTTCCCGAACCCTTAATTGATTTAATTTCAATCTTTTTTTCAGCAACAATCTTTCTTACTGCTGGAGATAAGGCTTGAAGATCTTGATCAGTTTCTAAATCAGAACCTTCTTTTACCTCACTTGTTAAAACCAAGGGCTCTTCAATAGTGGTAGTTTTTTCAAATTTTTCTTCTAAAACTTTTGTCTCTATTTTTGGAACTTCAAGATTTACTATGTTGTTTTCATCTGGTGCTGGCTCAATTTTTTTTAAAGTGTTTTCTCCATTTTCTGTTACTGAACCAAGCAATGCTCCTACCTCAACTACTGTACCATCCTTAGAGTTTATTTCCGACAAAATACCACTTATTGGTGAAGGTACTTCTAGATTTACTTTGTCAGTCTCTAATTCAACAATCGGTTCATCAGCTTCTACACTATCACCTTCACTTTTTAACCATTTAGAAACTGTCGCCTCTGAAATACTTTCTCCCAAAACTGGAACTACAATTTTTTCACTCATTATTTTATTCAAATACTTTTTTAATAATTTCCTCTTGTTGAGAAATATGTCTTTTTGCATAACCTGTTGCTGGTGATGCATCCGGATTTCTTCCTATATAGGAAACATGATTATTATTAGCCTTAATATTATCTAATGTCCATTGGATATAATCTCTTACTGAAAACCAAGCACCCATATTTTT
>MDTC01277683.1_pt1 | contig 12834 bp, 13 predicted proteins | sample 811181 | NCBI WGS metagenome assembly MDTC01 (sample SAMN05326644, study PRJNA326480) | marine metagenome | isolation source: seawater | place: Pacific Ocean: North | collected 2011 | reverse complement strand
GTATGCAATTCATCATGACGGAACTTCCATTCGGCTACATTATCCGTGCTGTACATCACTGGTGTACTCACTTCATGGTCGCAAGTGTATTCCTTCACATGTGCCGCGTATATTTCACAGGCGCATACCGCAATCCACGTGAGTTGAATTGGCTCATTGGTGTTGCATTGATGGCACTTACAATCGTTTTCGGATATTCAGGCTATCTCTTACCTTGGGACTCTCTTGCTTACGGTGCTGCCGTCATTGGAATCAATCTGGCCAACTCAAGCCCCTTGGTTGGAAAATACATTGCTACCCTTCTCTTCAGCGGCTCATCACTTACCGCTCGAACCGTCACAAGGATGTATTTCATTCACGTATTTATCCTTCCAGTCATTGTGACAACACTGATCATTATCCACTTATTTATTGTCTGGGTGCAAGGAATTGCTGAACCGCATTGATATTGGAGGGTAAAACATGGGACTAATCGAAAATTTCGGGCGTGTGGCTACTTCCTACATGGAAGAGAAAGAACAGTTACTAGAGGTAGAGGGTAAACGAAAGCGTACTCGCACAGGGCATGGATTCTGGCCTCATGAGGTACTTAGAGATACAATTTTGCTTTCGTTTATGGCAGCAGTACTCTTGTTTTACGCCTGGCTCATCCCACCCCCACTCCACAGTGCGGCGGATCCGTATGCTCAGGCTGGGTTCGTTTTCCCTGATTGGTATGTATTGTTCTCATATGGTTACTTGCGCTGGGGTGAATATCTCCCTCAATTCACCGTCCCAACTGGTTTCATTGGTGAAATCGTTGGCCAACCTGTCTTCCCTTGGAACGCTGCATGGTGGGGAGCTGCACTCACTGGAATTCCAGTAAGTATTCTCGCACTTCCTCCATTCCTTGGCGGACGTGAAAAGCGACCTGTTGAAGACCCTTGGTTTGCAACTGCAGGTGCGGTTTATCTGGCTCACATTTGGTTTATATCCGTATTTTCAATCAATATTTTCCTTGAACTCTATGCGAAAAACCGTTCAGATTATTGTAAACTGGATAGCCATGGCGATCTGTTATGTGGAACTCGCGAACCTTGGGTCGCAGACGCCTTCAACTCAATTCCGTGGGTGATGACTGGCGTCCTTGCCTGGATTTGTATCTATTTCCTTGCTCGCGGACTTATGGTGAAGGCATGGGGTGCTGGATTCAAGCCAAGTCATGCAAAGCAAATCCTCGTTGGAACACTTTTGATTGCAACTGCTGGAACGGTCGCAACATGGGACACATATGATGATGGTTTCTGGGACCAAGGCGGATTGCTTACCATCAAGGGCCTTACCCATGACTTCTATCCTGAATTGGAAGCGATGCGTACGCAACCTACAGATGTTCACGTTCATGCTACCAATGAGTTCACCGATGATAGAGGTTGGACTGAATCAGAAACGGTACCCACAACTGCGTGGCTCGATTGGGTCATTTACCAACCAGCTCGCTATATCATAACGGATTTCAATGATGCAAACGGCCATCAAGATGCAGCGAATGGAATCAATGCTGCTGCAGGCAGTATGACCTTTAACGGCGGAGATGGATGGGAATCTTCAGGTTCATTCACAATTACAGAAGACCTCTCCCTCTTCCCTGATGGGCACCATGAATCTATCGAGACACTGACAACTGACCTCAGTTGCGAATACAGATCTTCTGAACGCAAGATTAACGACATCGCTACAGCAAGCATGGTCTCTACAACTCTTACAGTTACCAACAGTAGGGGTGCAGTCGTTTCTTCGTTCGATAACTGTGCTGGCGCAACGGTAGAGTTACCTGTAGGAACTTATGACTACACCTATTCAGTTACTGTCAGTGGCGCACTTGCACTCAACAACAGTATTCAAACTGAAACTGCATTTGGAATCGCCTCTTTCCAGCCACTCTTGGTTTGGGACGCTGATGCACCTGCGACTCTCGCAGGAACCACCGTCAATCTCTCAAATGCAGAAGATATGGCAGCCGGTGGAACCCAATTTTCTGCAATCGAGAATCCAACTTACCATACCAATCCAAAGGCATTGGATGCAAAACTCACCTATGCAATGTTCATTCCTTGTTTGACCTTTGGAGCAATGGTCTTCATTCTGTTACGCTCTATGGGCCGAGGATATGAGTTTGAAATGAACAAGTGTTACGGATGCGACCTTTGTGACGATGCGTGTCCTGTTCGATTGTTCAACGGTGGAGATAAACTCAATATCATCTACAACTCTTGGAACAATGAAGATGATGGTGTGCCACTGTATTCGTGTCTCACGTGTACTGCGTGTACCAATGCTTGCCCTCAACTAGTTGACTATGACTCGTATGTCGACATCCGTCGTTCACTGATTGTAGGCGGACCTCAGGCAGAAATAGCACACACAGTATTACAAGCAGTTCTCGCTGCAGAAGCAGAAGAGGCAGCGAATGAAGACTTCATCACCGTTGAAGATTATCCACTGACCTCAAACATTGGCTACTATCCTGGCTGTGTTGACTATCTTGATCAGGAAATGGTCTTCTCACACGTCAATGAAGGCGAAATGAACCTCGGCGATGCTACGACCTCTGCTTTCACACTGTTCGATGAAATGGAAATGGATGTCTCTTATCTTGGACGAGACTTCTTGAAGTGCTGTGGCCATGACCAGAAATGGCAAGGGCTCGATGAAGTATTCGACAAACTCAAGGCTTACAATCAAAAGAAAATTGAACAATCAGGCATTGACACCCTGGTGTCTTCATGTGCTGAATGTTTCCGAACCTTCGCACGTGACTACGAACTTGAAGGCGTCAAAGTCATGCACACAACTGAGTTCCTTATCGAGAATGGATTTGACATGAATCTCAAAGCCGAAGAAGAAACAACAGTGACCTACCACGACCCTTGTCGACTCGGTCGCCAAATGGGTATCTATGAAGAGCCAAGACAGTTGATTGCTGGCGTTGAAGGTGTCGAGATTGTCGAGATGGAACACCATGGCGAAGACGCAATGTGTTGTGGTGTCTCAAGTATGATGTCTTGTAACGAAAATGCTCGCTCACTCCGTGTCACTCGAATGGAAGAAATCCGTTCCACTGGCGCAGATACAATGCTTACATCTTGCCCGAAGTGTGTATCTCACTTCGAGTGCCTCAAGTTTGAAGGCGATGAGCGTTACGAGGATATCGAAATCCTCGACGTCGTTTCCTTCCTTGCTCGCCAAGTTGAAGCAAAAAAAGCAAAGGCGGCTTCTGAATCAACTCCGCTTCAAGAAGTAAAGGCTTGAAGAACGGAAAAAGGCTTATCTGTTCAATGTCCCCAACAGAGGATATGGACTACGACAGTTTGACCGTATTGAAACTCAAGACGCTGTGCAAAGAACGTGGTCTTCGAGTCTCCGGTAACAAGTCAGAAGTGATTATCCGATTAATGGAGAATGACGAAGTGGGATTACCACCTGTGCAAACTCAAATCCAATCAATGGCTTTCCCACAGCATAACCCTGGCGGCTATATTCCGCCTCAGATGATTTACGTAAAGAAAGAAAGTGAGCTCGCAAGTGGAATTGGTATATGCATCATGATCTATGCAGTCTTCCGATTGTTTTGGGCAGTCATTTTCTCAATAGGAGGACTTGGAGGAGTGGGTTGGATTCTTTCCCCCGTTGCTTTCATTCTCGGCATTGGCTTCCTGATTGGAGGCGCTGTAACGTATTCTGGTTATCGAAATGGAATTAATTTGACTCTCGGCATTTTAATAGCATCTGGTATATTGAGCGTTATCTTTCACGGGGACGAGGTCAATCCAGTCTCGATTGCTTGGGGTGACTCGATGTTTCTCACCTCAATCATGTGTTCAATATCCTGCATGATGATTGTTGCTTTGCCCCTTTTGATGTCGCCAACACTCAAGAGTGGATGGCCTGAGGCTATTGAAAACATACTTGGCACGAGCAATGATTCAAACGCTAAGCGAAACGTCTCCTGCAACTCATGCCAAGCAGAATTACAAGTACCGACGGATTACTCCGGACAAATAGAATGCCCGACATGTAAAGCGATTATGAACGTATAATCAGTCATCTTGCGTTGGTGAAGGACCTTCCTCCATACCAACGATTTCGTAGTTGGATGGAAACAATGCAATCAGCACACCTAGGATTAATGATGCAAGACCCCAGCCAAACATTTGTCTAACAAAAAGCATTTCAAGGGCGATGACCACTAAAATCATCCCACCGATGTTCGAAGTCCACACAAGTGTCTTGAATGTTGAAAGAGAGACCCCCGGAGTGCCTTCTTTGCGGTAAGGTCCAAATTCTCCACCGAAACGTTGGGCTGTATCTTGTTTATCCTTTTTTGACATCCTTTCACCTCATCGGTCAATCATCGTAATCGCATCCGTAGGGCATGCTAAAACACATAACCTGCATCCTGTGCAATCTGCACGCAAAATCTTCGCTTTCTGATTGGATTCTACTTGAATGAGAGGGCTGGCCATAGGAACCTTGTACATCTCTATTGCATCATCATCACAAACAATGGTGCATTGGTCACAACCAATACATAATCGCTCTTCGACAAATGCAACGGCTGACTCGCCTCCTTTAATCGACGCACGTTGCTCTCCACGAAGCCGGTTGAGAGAGGTACGAATACGAACTGCCTCTTTTTCTCGACGCTTTCGCAACTCGTCGGAGGTCGTCATACAGTAACCTCCAATCTGTCCTTCCCTTCAAACTTGACGACAGCCATATTCACTAAAAGGTCGCCTAAGCAGTAAAAAGAACCAACGAGAAGTGGAGGATTCCAAGCAGTGAGACCAGTCCATGGCACCTCATTGGCCCAAGTCCAATTGGCAAGATAAGTACCCCACAATTCCATCGCTAAAGCTGCCCATGCCATTGCAGAATACAATCGAGGTTGCGGACCCCACTTGGTGAAGACCAGAACAAGAATCAAAAGGAATACTGCCGAAGTATCTCCGCCAGTCCACGCCCCATACAAAACGAGTGGAACAAACGGTGCCAGCAGTGGCATTGCCCATGACTCTTTCATCTTCTCAGCAGCCATTCGACCAAGGTCAAAGAGGAAATAATGACCCGCTGGAACAAACAGAGGCATGAGGTCACGTTGATATTCATAAATCAACCAAACTTCACTGAAGAACAATTCCATTGGAGTTGCAATAGCAACCACAGTCAACATCTCAATACGCTGTTTTTTGGAACCGTCTCGATAAAGCCAAGCAAAGAGTCCCCAACACCAAAGGTTGACTGGAAGTTCTGCGAATTGGTCTGGAATTAAACCGTTACATGCAGTTGCTGAAAACCACAGACCTAGAGCGATCGTCAGGATGTAGACCCACGCTCGGTGCATGGTCACACGAGGAGGTGCAGTTTTTAGCAAGAACGGGTATTACTCATTGCCATATGCAAGTAATTCTTTACCCATAGCAAGCATTGAGAGTTCAGCGACAAGTGCATGCCAACTGTGAGCATGCTCACCGTATTGCCCACCAGATTCTGAGAAAGATTCAAACTGAGCGCTTGGAGAATTGAGATTATCTATATCTGATTTCTTAGAATTGATTCTATAGAACCATGAACTTGCTTGCCCATCGACCAAATACACGACGGGTTCAACTGGAGCACCTTGTTCATTTTTCAGAATGGTGGGGATTCCTTCTTGGATGAGGAAATTTTCAACATCAACACCGCCTTTCGAATACATGAGTTTCTTCATTTTACGGTTTGATAGTTTGAGCAATTGTTCACCGTTGGTTACCGTCATAATTCCAAGTCCGTATGTTCCTCTGTCGTTTTTGATGAAAGCAACTGGCTCACGGTTGATTCCAAGTTTCTGATATTTCTTGCGAAGGCCATCGAGAAATTGATTCACTTCAGCAGCCAGTTCAATGCGGCATGCTTCTTTGTCAAGGCATTTGTCTTTGGAAACAAACCATTCGGTCATCAAATGCCAAGAATCAATGCCTAACATCTCAGCCATTTCGTCCACATATTCTTGAAGTGCTTCATAATGCTGAGATTTCCTTCGCCTATGCCATCCCATGGATGGAGGAGGAGAAACCATTTGGCTGCCGAGTCCTTCAACCAAACCATCGGTTAAATCGTTGTTCAAGAGAACAAGATCAGGGGTTTTTCCATCAATTTGCATTACTTCTTTCCCATCAACCTCAATTTGAGTAACTGTGTCCAACTTCATCGGACCAGAAATTCCGTTCAAGTGCCCTAAGCCTTCAAAATCTACAGAACCAACCGTGCAACGGAAACTTGCAATTTCAAGCAGTTCTTTCAACGCAATGAGGTTTTCAACATAGCCTGTATTCCTCGTATGTGATTCGGGATAAAGGTGTACCCAACTGCAATCAGGATACTCTCTCTGAATATGCGTTTTGAGCAGTTCAGCAGTTGCAGGCTTTTCCTCTTCTCCAATATTATTGAAACCAGCCGGAAAGTGATTCGCATCAACGACGCCGACTTTCCAACCCGCATCACGAATGTCAACACTCCCATAAATTGGAATAGGAACCTGACTTCTTTTCTCCGACATCCACGTCACGATGTCAGAGCGTTTACTCTCAAGTAAAGCGGCGTATTCATCTACAAATGTCAACCAATCACCTCACTGAGTAAGTCATATGCTGAGCCGGTTGGTTTTTTACTACCACGGTCGAAAATGTGAACTGCCTCAAATAAACCAAGCCCCAGGGCTATTTCAGGCTGTGTTTTAAGAGCCCCTGAAAATGGAGCATATCGTTTCACTAAGGCATCGGTTTGTGGTTTAAATTCTGCCAAGAGACGGTCTATGAGTTGAGGTGATGTTGCTCGACCCGCAGGCAATTTGGGCCTGCGGACAATGTGCTCAGGAAGCGAAGTCAATGAAGCTGCTGCGCGTAATGCTGCTTTTTCCTCACCGTGTAACGGAAGCCGCCAATCCATTGGTAATCGGTGGCTGGCTTCCCGGTGAGATGCGGAAAGAAACGGAACTCGAACTTCAAGTGAATGAGCCATTGAATGGCGATCAACAAGACGCAACTGGAAGTTTGAAAGTTGGCCGTGATCAAGTTCGAACTGAAGGAATTGTTCCAGAGAGTTGGTATGCGAGTCGCCGGCATGGCCTTGAGTATACCAGAACTCATTGACTGGAAGCATTTTCGTTTCCATTTGACGTGCAAAAGGGTGAGACATAGAGGCAAGACGTGAATTGATTGTATCCCCGTGTTGCTTTAAATCTCGATAGCGGGGGTATCCTGCATGCAGCTCATCAGCGCCCTGTCCGCATAATCCAACCGTCACATGTTGAGACATTTTTTGGAAAAGCGGTTGGAAAAACAATACAGTGACATCGAGATCTTCTCCATGCCAAGATAAATCTGGAAGGGATGTATCAAAAGTATCGGAATCCAAAATATGTTGGTGATGAACTAAATCAAAACTTGACGCTACGTCTTGCGCTGCCATCCAATCCGGATTATCTTCACTTTCAGCAACCGTCCAGCAAGCGGGAACAGGCTGTTGTGCTCGTTCTGCTGCTTCATGCGCAACTGCAGCCACCAATGAAGAATCAAGTCCGCCAGAGAGCACTATTCCAACAGGGACATCGGACATGAGACGTTCTGAGACACCTTCAACAAAACTTTCCAAGAGATGTTCAGCATCTCGCCCTGGATTCCAATCAATTGAAGGATTGATGACTTGCTTCTCTATTGTTGCTCTATCTGCGAGGTAAGCCTTTCCAGTTGAATCAAGTTTCCATACTTCAACCGTACCAGGTCGGATTTGAACAACATCTTTGAGCAGTGTTGTCCCATCAAGCGGGTATTCCCAAGCAAGACGTCCAACAAGTGCCTGTTCATCGAGTTGAGGAATATGTCCCTCATGGGCTCTCAAGGCCTTACTTTCACTCGCAAAAAGAAGTGAATCCCCCGCTGAGGTTCGAACAAGAGGTTTGATTCCCATGGGATCTCGTGCAAGCAGCAATTGTTGCGCTCGTGTATCCCAAAGAGCGAAAGCATACATGCCATTGAGTTTCGAAATCCATTCAGCGTGTTGTCGAGCAGTCAAATGCAAAGTTGTGTGAGCCTGTGCCGAATTATGGAGTGCTAAAAGAACTTCAGAATCACCTTGTGTATTCCAAGGATATGATGGGTGCTGAGAACGTATTTCAGCGTAATTGTAAATCTCGCCATTTGCAATGAGAACTTCCCCTTTGGAACCTTTGAGGGGTTGATTACTACCGACTAAGTCAACAATGGCCAGCCGTGTATGACCAAGTGAGATATGTTCATCTGACCACACCGCATTTCCATCGGGTCCACGATGATGCAAAAGCGTATTCATTCGTTGAACAACAGCAGGGTCGGGTTCTCCGAACATCCCACCAATGCCACACATGAACTGTCGAGGGGTGAAACCCTCTTCAAGCATCGCTTGGAAATCAAAGACCCCAAAGCGGGTATCGAACCATTGAGATGGCAAGGAAAATTACTGCGAGGGAAAACACAACGAAGTAGGCAATTTGAGGAGGTGCTGAACTCTCTGTCTCTTCACTCATGGTCATCCCTTATCCTCGCCAACGCAATCCATCATTTGAACATATGGAAAAAACTTTCACACTTTACCACATTACATCAAGAGCAAGAATGGCTCAAGCAACAAGATCAATCCGAGCGGAATGAGAACCATTGTCGCATTATCATCGATGTAACGAAGTCGGGGCCATTCTGATGCTACGCACAGCGGAGCAAACACAAATGCCAACCACCATGGAGTGCCAAAGAAATGCCAACATGCAAGCCAAACGATAATCAAAAAGACAGTTGAAGAGAGGATGACGTCACGAGTATTCATGCCTCTGCGCCGCATTTCCCCGAGGAAAGGGTCGCCTAATGACAAGGAAAGGATAATTGGCCACGCATACTCTTCAACTGGAGCCATAACAAAAACCAGCCCGATTCCGAAAGCTCCCCATCCAAGTGCTGAAATTTGTCTAGCCTCGTATTCTCTTTGCCCGAAAATAGTGATGCCGAACTTGAGGCGTGTTCCCTCAAGGGCAAACAGAATGAAAACAATAGTCGATACAAATTGTGGAAGTGTCAAACCAACCTTTTCAGAAATCATTTCACCATGCTCAAAATAAATCCAAGGAAGCAGAACCATTCCTACATGGATACTTCTGCGAAAAATGTGTCCTTTCATGCCACCTACGGAAAGTTCGACGGGGTTTGTCAATTCGACTTGCTCACTCATCTTGAGATCCTCCAATACTTCGTAACGCTTCATCCAAGAGAATTGAACCCTTCGCCAGTTTTCCAAGTATTTCGTCTAATTTTGGAGACTCGAGAATCTTTCGCTCATGATGGGCTAACAATCTCTCTCGCCAGCGCGCACGCGTAGATCGCCCAGAAGAAGAAAGATTCAGGAGAATCTCAGCAGCCTCTTGAACACCGGTCGAATGTAAGGCGGAAGTGAGGTGGACTGGAGGGCTGTTCCCAATTCCCAATTCAAAGGATTCCCGTATTTCATCAGCATGCATATCGGCACCTGGCAAATCTGACTTGTTGACCAAGACTGCGTCGGCTAATTCCAACAGGCCTGCTTTTTCAGCCTGTATCCCGTCACCACGCGCCGGACCTTCAACGACCACAATTCGGTCAGCCAAGGCGGCGCATCTCACTTCGGATTGTCCTGCTCCGACAGTTTCAATGATGACTTTCTCCCAACCGAGAGCTAAGAGTACTTTCGTCATGTCTTCAACAATGACTGGGACACTGCCAGATGCCTTTCGGGTTGCGACTGAACGGAGATAAATCAGGCGATTGAGGTTCACATCGTCGACAACTGTCATGCGCACCCTGTCACCGAGTAAAGCACCTCCAGTTCGTGGAGATGAAGGGTCGACTGCAAGCACTGCAACACGTATACCTTCCTCGGCCCAGGAACGAAGTAAACCATCGAGAAGACAGGACTTGCCGACCCCGGGCGCACCTGTGATGGCTAAAGTTTGCCAACTCTCTTCTGAAGATGGAGGTGCTGGCCCAAGTGTACTTAGAGCGTCTTCGATATCCAAAGTTCCGTTTTCAAGAGCGCTCAAAGTTCGAGCAAGTGAACGCCTATCACCAGTTTTGGCTTGTGTGAGGAAGTCAACAGTCATGTCAACACCTCATGCCGATGAGGTCCAATACCAATCGCTGTCTTGACCGACACCCGAATTCTCATGTAGAGTAGCCTGATCTATAAATTCAAGAATCTCGGAGGTTGGCGTTCCGGGTCCAAAGATTGCTCGAATGCCACATGCATACAACGGTTCTCTGTCATCAAGAGGAATAATACCTCCTCCAAAAACAATAACATCGTTCAATCCTTGTTGTTTGAGGAGTTCACAAACTTTTGGGAAAAGATGCTGATGGGCACCGGAGAGTGAAGAAAGACCGAGGAATCGAGCATCTTCGTCCCGCACGGTGTCAACGATTTGTTGAGCGCTGCGACGTAACCCCGTGTAAATCACTTCATTTCCAGCATCACGTAATGCTCGTGCCACAACTTTAGCACCACGGTCGTGGCCGTCGAGGCCGGGCTTTGCAACAACGATACGCCACGGTTCGCTCATGGTTGTTGCAGTTGACGCCTCCCTATCAACGCACCCCTTCTCGAGAGGCAAGAGCCCCGTAATCAAGCGTGATTGTGCGTAAAAAGAGGAGGTGCTCGAGAACATCAAAATTGACCCTTCTCGAAGGCAACGCATAAGGGCGGGTTTTTCGTAGACCCCTATGGGAAGCCTATGGCATCAACAGAAGAACGACTCCAAGATTTACGAAATCGTAAATCTCGCAGTGAAATGGGCGGTGGCCAAGACCGAATTGATAGGCAACACAGCAAGGGCAAAATGACGGCACGTGAGCGCATTGAAGTTTTGCTTGATGAAGGCACATTCCAAGAGATTGATGCACTGGTTGAACACCGATGCCGAGATTTTGGAATGGATAAGGACATTATCCCCGGAGACGGTGTTGTAACCGGTCACGGTGCGATCAATGGTCGGCAAGTGTTCACATTCGCTCAGGATTTTACTTCATACGGTGGTTCACTTGGAGAAATGCATGGTCTCAAAATCTGTAAAGTGTTGGACATGGCACTCAAAACAGGTCGTCCAGTTATCGGATTGAATGACTCAGGAGGTGCACGTATTCAGGAGGGAGTAGCGTCTCTGGGAAGTTATGCAGAAATTTTCTTCCGAAATGTTCGTGCATCGGGAGTCGTGCCGCAAATTTCAGTAATCATGGGTCCATGTGCAGGAGGTGCAGTGTATTCTCCTGCAATCACTGACTTTGTCATCATGGTTGAAGAATCATCCTACATGTTCATCACTGGACCTGAAGTTATCAAAACGGTAACCAATGAAGAAGTCAACTTTGAAGATTTAGGTGGGGCATCAACACATGGAGCAAAATCCGGTGTATCTCATTTTTCGGCTCCTGATGACGAGGCAGCAATACATTTAGCACGAGATTTGTGCGACTTGCTGCCGCAAAATAATCTTGAACGCCCACCAGACAAGAAAACAAGCGATCCGGTCGATAGATCATGCGACGCCCTCGATACTATCATGCCAGACCAAGCAACAAAGGCATACGATGTCGTTGATGTAATTTCTGAAATTCTCGATGATGGAGCATTCCTTGAAGTTCAAGCAGACTGGGCGCAAAATATCGTGGTTGGTTTCGGGCACCTCGGAAGCCATACCGTCGGCGTAGTTGCGAATCAACCCAAAGTATTGGCTGGATGTCTTGACATTGATGCAAGTGACAAAGCAGCTCGATTCGTTCGATTCTGTGATGCTTTTAACATTCCAATCGTCACCCTTGAAGACGTTCCCGGATTCCTTCCTGGCACAAGTCAAGAATGGGGAGGCATCATTCGGCACGGAGCGAAACTTCTCTACGCCTATGCAGAAGCAACTGTTCCAAAACTCACCGTAATCCTTCGTAAAGCATACGGTGGAGCGTATGATGTTATGTCATCGAAACATATTCGCGGCGATTACAATGTGGCTTGGCCAACCGGTGAACTCGCTGTGATGGGTGCAGATGGTGCCGTTGAAATTATTCACCGTAAGCGTATATCCTCATCGAGAAATGCAGAGCAGGAACGCCAAAGGCTTACCGATGACTTCAATGAGAAATTTGCCAACCCCTATACCGCAGCTGCGCTGGGTTATTTGGATGATGTGATCGAACCAAATCAGACCCGCAGTAAACTTTGCCGTGCACTTGAGATGTTACTGGACAAAGAAGAATTACGTCCTGCTCGCAAGCACGGCAATATCCCACTTTGAGGTGATGAAGATGGGAAATGATGACGCTACGCTTCGAATGGCAGCCATTGCTGCAGTTCTATCGATGTTGTCTCAAGAAGGAGAAGACCCTGGACAAATTGCGCGAAAGCCAGGCCTCGCATGGTCTCAAGATCATCGAAGAATGAATATGGGTCAAGCATCCTTAATGCAAAAAAGAGCCAGCCGCTCACCATGGAAGTGAAAGAATGACTGAAACTCGAAAAGTAATTGTTGATGGAACTGAATTTGAAGTTGTCATCGATGGAGAAGGCACATCTTGGTCTGCAACCGTTGAAGGAAAGACCTTCCAAATTGAGATTCCTGATGCTGCTCCTGTCGCTAAAAAGAAGCGAAGTGGCAGTGGTAAAAAGAAGAAATCAGGTACTGTCTCAGCAAATATCCCTGGAAAAGTCGTCACTGTTGAAGTCAAGCAAGGTGATGAAGTGATTGAAGGGCAAGTCATTTTGATTCTT
>MDTC01159401.1_pt1 | contig 12834 bp, 8 predicted proteins | sample 811181 | NCBI WGS metagenome assembly MDTC01 (sample SAMN05326644, study PRJNA326480) | marine metagenome | isolation source: seawater | place: Pacific Ocean: North | collected 2011 | reverse complement strand
TTGTTATTAATTTGCTCATTAATACCGTGTAACTGGTTACTTATCTTGTCTGATCCTATCAAATATATATAGTCGTTATTGGGCTGTATAGTGTCTTTTCTTCCAACCATATCAATATTAAGATCAGCTATTGTTTTATTAAGTGGAAAAACCGGGTTTTCGGTGTAGAATTTAGAGCCAAATAAACCTTTTTCTTCTCCTGATACCATTAAAAAAAGTATTCCTCTTTGGGGCTGATAACCATCATCATTTGCATTTTTAAAAGTTTGTAAAATAGATAAAAGTGCTGCGGTTCCTGAACCATCATCATCGGCGCCATTACATATTTCACCTTGATCATAACCAATATGATCGTAATGTGCAGAAAGAACTAAAATTTCATCTGTTTTTCCTGGTATGTAACCCAAAACATTTTCAGCTGTTTTTAATTCATTGACGTTAGTAGACAGAGAAACTACATTATTTATATTGCTTTTTAAACAGTCTTTAGAAATAAAAAAAACAGGGATTTGTGTTTTTGTTTTTTGGTTATTATGCATTTTCATTGAAGGGTTTTTCAAATGGTCTTTTAGACCAAGGTCTGTGTTGTCATAGTCCTCTTTAATAAAAAAAACAGCTATAGCTCCTTTAGATTTGGCCGATTTTACCTTCTTTCTCCAATTGGCATCTTTCAAGGGGAGGTTTTTGTTTGGTGGAATTCCTTCTTTCAGGATTACTACTTTACCATTAACATCTATTGATTTGTAACTATTAAAATATTCATTTATGATACCGTATCCGGCAAAGACTGTCCCTACATTAGAGTAATTTGTTTTTTCAGGATTTCCAAAAGAATAAAAATCTTTAATGAAAGTTAGTGTATCATCATTAATTTTTAATGTCACATTTGAAAAATCTTGAACCATTACATTAAATTCTTGGAAATATTTACCATTACTTTGAGCAGGAGAGACATTCCATTCAATAAGCTTGTCCTTTAAATATTGAGCTGCTTTTTTTTGTCCTGGATAAGTGGTTTCTCTTCCTTCAAACTCATCGGAGGCAATCACTGAAAGAAAACCATTTAGTTGGGTGGAGGTTATTTGATTACTGTACTTTAAACCTATCTCGGTTTTTGACTTTAGTAATTTATTTTTTGGTTGTAATATGTTACAACTACAAAAAACTATAATAATTATACATTTTGAAAAAACAAACTTATTAAACACAGCTAATCTTTTCTTTTCTTCTGTTGTGTCTGCCACCTTCAAAATCAGTTGATATAAATGCATTTATAATTTCCAACCCTTCTTTTTCATTTATATATCTAGCAGGCAAAGCAATAGCATTAGCATCGTTATGAGATCTTGCAAGAACAGCAATCTCCTTACTCCAACATAAAGCACAACGAATTTCTTGGTGTTTATTTGCAGTCATTTGAATTCCATTTCCAGAGCCACAGATTAATATAATTTTATCACATTTCTTTTTTTTATATTGCTCTACAGCAAGATGTGCGTAATCTGGATAATCTACACTCTCTAAAGAACTAGTTCCTACATCAATAAAATTTATATTATTTTGAAAGTACTCTATTATATATTTTTTTAGATCAAACCCAGCATGATCAGAACCTATAGCTATTTTCATGTTATTATGTTGTTAATAAAGTATTGTAAGATTTTAAAAAGTTTATTCATTTCTTTAAAATATATTGGTGGTATAAAAAATTTAGAATAAATCGAATTTATTGCATAAAAGTTACTTATTATAATTTTAAGAGTTTAATTAACAATAATTGAACTTAATATAAACTTAATTATTAAGAAATTTCTTTTTTTTGCAGAATAACAAATTCTTAATATAAATATTAAACTATTGTTTATTAAAGACTTAACTTTTACATGCTTGTTAATAAGGTGTTGAATACTATTGATTAATGAATAAAACTAATAATAATCACAAAAATTATAAACCGTTTCAACAGTATAATAATAATATACATTTATATAGAAAATTTTTATTTTGTATTATATGTTTAATAACTCTAAATTTTTCATCACAAGATTCACTGTATAAAAGATTTTATTTTCCTTCTGGAGAAATAAGCAGCGAAGGGTATTTTGTAAATAGCTTACCTGCAGGAGAATGGAAAAATTACTATGCCAACGGCAATATTAAATCTACTGGTTTTTGGAAGGCAGCTTTATTAGATAGTTCTTGGACATTTTATGATACATCAGGAAATAAAATTTTGGAAGAACATTATTTGAATAATAAAAAGAATGGAAAAATTATCAAATACGATACTTTAGAAAATATTATTTATTTAGCTAATTATATTCAAGGCTTAAAGCAGGGAGAAGAATTTTTTTTATTTAGTTCTATGAATCAAATTCAGTTCAAGAATAATTATGAAAAGAACAAGAAAAATGGGTTCTGTTATGAGTATAATTATGAAGGTGATATCATTACAATATTTAATTATGATATGGGAGTTATCATTGAAAAAGAAGAAATTAATCGAAAAGACAGAGATAATAAAAAACACGGAGTTTGGAAAGAGTTTTTTAAAAATGGAAAAGTGAAAAAAGAGGTGATGTATTTTCACGGATTAATTGACGGAATATCAAAAAAATACAATAAAGAGGGTGGTATAGAAAAAATAGAAAATTACAATAAGGGAGAACAAGATAAACAACAAATAAAGCTAGCTGTCAGTACAACTAAAATAAAAATAGATAACGGAAATATTATTGAAGGAGTGGTATTTGAGTCTGCAAAACAAGGGCTTTTTAAAATTTATAATCAGGAAGGTGAAATCATTAATTATCAATATTACCAAAATGATACCTTATATAAAGAAGGAATGTATGATTCTACTAATCAAAAAACAGGAGTTTGGAATTTTTATTGGTCAAATAAAAATATAAAGAAAAAAGGAAAGTATATATCAGGAAAAAAAGATTCACTTTGGGTATATTTTTATAATGATGGTAAAATTCAACAAAAAGGAGAATATAAATTAAATGTCCCAGAAGGAAAATGGTATTGGTGGTATAATAATGATAAAATTAAAAGAGAAGAAGTTTATTTAAATGGTAAAGAAGACGGAATTGTTATTGAATATGATTCAATTGGAAAAGTTATAACAAAAGGGCAATATAGTTTTGGTCAAAGAGAAGGTGATTGGTTTTATATAATCAATGATTATAAGGAGGAGGGTAAATATATTTCAGGTATGAAAACAGGATTATGGGAGACCACTTATATTAGTACTAAAAAGAAAAAATTTGAGGGAGAGTTTTTAAATGATATTCCACTGGGTGAACACAAAGAGTATTTTCCCAACGGAATTATTAAGTACGTAGGTAAATATAAAAACGGTGAAAAACATGGAGAGTGGAAAAAATACAACATTAAAGGAGAGTTAATTGTAACCTTTTTATTTAAAAATGGTGAAGAAATTAAAAGAGACGGACTTAAAATAAAATAATGAATAAGGTACTATTAATTTCTTGTTTAATTTTACTAAATAGATCTGTGTTGTTGTCTCAGACAGAAAAAATAAATTTTTTAAACTTTGGAGTTATCTCCATTTCAAATGAAACCTTTTTAGATGCTACAACATGGCAATTAACCTTAGAATTTGAAGATACCACATATGGTTTAGAGAAAGAGTCAATAAAAAAAAACAGTTATATTTTTTTTAACGTTTCAAAATTGGTTAAAAACTATGATTTTCTGGATAAAGAAGCATCCATAACAATAAAGAAGCAGGAAAAAACAATTCATAAAAGTAAAAGAAGATTTTCTTTTAAACCTGAAACAAACATGGTACTTTCTAGTGTTTATGACTTTGAAAACAATGAGATAAGGGGTGAAATCATAGATGCTTACAGTGTTGTTTCTAAAGCTGATACATTCACCACCATTAGAACTAACTATAAAGATCTATACAGCTATTGGTACATGCTTAAAAACAATAAGGTTATCAATACACATTCAGAAAAAAAAGGATTAGAGTTCAGTAAAATAATTCTAAGTGATTTAGATAAAAATGAAGAACCTGAGTTTAACTTTTTTTATAGTAATGAAAAAAAACTGAAAATGATCCAACTAAAGGGAGAAGAAAAAATAATTTCTTCTATGGAAGAAGGAGTAATAAAACTCCCATTAAAAACTGTAAAAGAAAAGAATTTAATTTATCAAGGTTTTATGTTTTATTATTTGAAGACTTTTAATGAGTAATATTTATATCATACCAACTCCAATAGGTAATCTTGGAGACATTACTTACCGTGCAATTGAAATCTTAAAATCATCTGATAGAATATATGCAGAAGACACAAGAACCACTCAAAAATTACTTTCCCACTATCAAATAAAAAATAAAATAACATCCTATCATCAGCATAATGAACATAAAATAGTAGATTCTATTATTAGTGAAATGATTAACAAGGAATTAGACGTTGCCCTAGTTTCTGACGCAGGAACACCAGGAATAAGTGACCCCGGTTTTTTATTAATTAATAGAGCAAAAAAAAGTAACATAAATGTTTTTTGTTTGCCTGGGCCAACAGCACTAATTCCAGCTTTAGTTCAATCAGGTTTTGCAACAGACGAATTTTATTTTTTTGGTTTTTTACCCCATAAAAAAGGCAGACAAAAAAAAATAAAACAGTTATTAGAAAAGAAATCAACAATTATTATTTACGAGTCACCACATCGACTTTTAAAATTACTTTCAGAACTGAAAGAGTATGATGACAACAAAAGAAAAATTAGCATTTCAAGAGAAATTACAAAAATACATGAAGAAAATATTAGTGGATCGGTTGAGGAAATCATAGAATATTTTAGTAAGAAAACAATTAAAGGTGAAATAGTGGTAATTATTGATAAGTTTGACCCTAAACAAAAGAATTAAATGGACCAATACAGCGCAAAAGAAATTGAGAAGAAGTGGCAATCAAAGTGGAAGGAGAAAAAAACGTTTGTAGTTAGGGAAGACAAAACTAAAGAGAAGTTTTATGTCTTGGATATGTTTCCTTATCCTTCGGGTGAAGGATTACATGTTGGTCATCCCTTGGGTTATATTGCCTCAGATATTGTTGCTAGGTATAAAAAACATAAAGGATTTAACGTTTTACACCCTATGGGATATGATTCTTTTGGACTTCCGGCGGAACAATATGCTATACAAACTGGTCAACACCCCGAAATAACTACAGAAAAGAACATTAAAAGATACAGGCAACAGTTAGATCGTTTAGGTTTTTGTTTTGATTGGGAAAGAGAATTGAGAACATCTGACCCTAAATTTTATAAATGGACTCAATGGATGTTTAAAAAGCTATTTAATTCTTGGTACGATACCAACCTAAATAAAGCTAGAGCGATTATAGAGCTTGTTTCTATGTTTGAAAAAAACGGAACAGAAGAAGTAGAGGCTAGTCAAACACAGAAAATAAAATTTACTAAACGGCAGTGGGACAATTATTCAGAAAATAAAAAGTCTGATATTTTAATGAATTTTCGCATTGCCTATCTTTCCGAAAGTATGGTCAATTGGTGCTCAGAGTTAGGAACGGTGCTAGCAAATGACGAAGTAAAAGAAGGGTTATCCGAAAGGGGAGGTTACCCAGTTGTTCAAAAAAGCATGATGCAATGGAGCCTTCGAATTTCAGCTTATTCTCAAAGGTTATTAGACGGTTTAGATAAAGTTGATTTTTCTTCATCTTTAAAGGAGCAACAAAAAAACTGGATTGGAAGGTCTGAGGGAGCATTAATTACATTTGATATTGAAAACAAAACGGAAAAAATAAAAGTATTCACAACTAGGGCTGATACTATTTTTGGGGTAAGCTTTTTAACTCTAGCCCCAGAGTTAAAAATCATAGAAAAAATTACAACAGAAGACCAAAAAAGCGAAGTTTTAAATTACATCGAACAAACAGCCAATAAAACGGAAAGAGAGAGACAGTCTAATCAAAATGAATCGAGCGGGGTTTTTTCAGGTGCATTCGCTATTCATCCATTATCTAATAAAAAACTACCTATTTGGATTAGTGAATACGTCCTTTCCGGATACGGAACAGGAGCTGTAATGGCAGTACCTGCCGGTGACCAAAGGGATCACGACTTTGCTAAAAAATTCCAATTAGAAATTCCAGATATTTTTAAGAACATCGACACCTCGCAGAGTGCTTACATAGAAAAAGACATGTTTTTTAAGAACTCTTCTTTTGTAGATAATTGTAGCCACACTGAAGCAACAGAAAAAGTACTTAATGAGCTCACAAAGAAGAATAGTGCAGAAAAAAAGATTAACTACAGGTTAAGGGATGCTATTTTTTCAAGACAAAGGTATTGGGGGGAACCCTTTCCAGTTTATTATGAAAATGATATTCCTAAATTAATTGAAGAAGAATTGTTAACACTTCCCAAAATAGACCAGTATTTACCAACCCCTTCTGGAGAACCCCCTTTAGGAAGGGCAAAAAAAGAAGATTGGGAAGTTTTTAAGGGTGAAAAGATGGAGCTTAACACCATGCCGGGTTGGGCCGGGTCCTCGTGGTATTTTTTAAGATTTATGGACCCAAAAAACAATGAAGAATTTGCGGGTAAAGAAAAATTAAATTATTGGAACCAAGTTGATCTTTATGTGGGTGGGGCAGAACACGCCGTAGGGCACTTACTATATTCAAGGTTTTGGACTAAGTTTCTTTTTGATTTGGGAGAAGTTAATTTTAATGAACCATTTAAAAAACTACTAAATCAGGGGATGATAGGTGGAGCCATTGCTTTTTTGTTGTTAAAAAAAGAAAAGTATAATGATAAACCAATCTTTGTTTGTTATTCACATAATAAACCTAACCAAGAGGTCGTAAAAATTCCCTGCCATATTGATTTTGTTTCTGAGTACGGAACAAAACAAGCTTACTTAAACAAGGAACAAATAAATCAGTTTATAGAGTGGAGAAAAGAATTTAGAGATGCTCTTTTTGAAACAGAAAAAGGACTTTTAACCCTTAATGAACTTGAAGATAACTTTACAATAAGCGTTCTTACAGAACATGGAAAAATGTCAAAAAGGTATTTTAACACAATTGATCCTGAAAAAATATGCGATGAATACGGAGCAGATACTTTGAGGTGTTATGAAATGTTTTTAGGACCAATAGAAGATCATAAACCGTGGAGCGTTAACGGCATAAGCGGCGTTTACGGGTTTTTCAAGAAAACATGGAAATTATTTAGTGAAATTTCTAACGAACCCCCTTCAAAAGAACAGTTAAAAGTGTTACATAAAACCATAAAAAAAACAACGGAAGACATTGAGAAAATGGCGTTAAATACAGTTGTCTCAACTTTCATGATTGCGGTCAATGAATGGACCAAACTGAAATGCAATAATGAAGAAATATTAAGTCAATTTTTGATCCTTCTTTCTCCATTTGCCCCGCATTTTTCTGAAGAAATTTGGGAGCGTTTAGGGCACTCAACAAGTATTTCGAATCAACCTTGGCCAAGCTTTGATGACAAATATCTTTTAGAGCAAATGCATGAATATCCCATTTCCTTCAATGGGAAAATGAGATTTAAAATAGCAATGGCACTAGACCTTTCAAAAAAACAAATAGAACAAATTGTAATTAACAATGAAAAATCGAGAAAATATTTGACAGGAAAGACACCAAAAAAGATAATTGTTGTGCCGGGAAAGATTGTTAATATTGTTATTTAGTTTTTTTATTAAAACTGAAGTCCAAGTCTTCTTTTCTTACAATTTTCTTATAAAAAATAAGGATAAAAAAGACACTTACCGAAATCGAGGCATCAGCCAAGTTAAAAACCGGAGGAAAAATCTCACTTCCCCCTAGTTCAAAAGGTGCCCAGCTAGGCCAATAAAAAACCAAATGCACCATATCCACAACACAGCCACCCAAAACCTCACTATACCCACTAAAATCTACTTTAGAAACACCGTTATAACCAACCCAATATCCAATATCATTGTTCCAAGTGGTTCCAGAATCAAAAATTAACCCATAAAATACATTGTCAATGATATTCCCTAAGGCACCTGCAAAGATTAAAGAAACTAGACAAATAAAGCTAAAAGCTGCTTCGGTTTTGATTAATCTTAAAATATAATAACCAATAGCAAAGACAGCGCCAATTCGAAAAAGGCTTAGTAAGTATTTACTAAATTGATTTCCGAAAGACCACCCAAAAGCCATTCCCGGGTTTTCTACAAAGTCAAAGCGGATTAAGCCAAAATCAAAAAGTGTTTCACCTAATTGAAAGTTACATTTCACCCAAAACTTTAAAGCTTGGTCAAAAAAAAGGATAAGGATAATTATAATTACAGGAAGAAGCTTTTTATTCAATCCAAGGGAGGTTTTATCCTTCAGCGTTTTTCGCTGCAATAGTTAGGGTAGCATGAGGAACAAGTTTAAGCCTTTCTTTACTAATAAGCTTTCCTGTTTTTCTACAAACCCCATAAGTTTTGTTGCTAATTCTAATAAGGGCGTGCTCTAGATTTTTGATAAATTTTTCAGACCTTGCAGCTAGCTGAGCATTCTCCTCTCTCATTAGAGTTTCTGCACCATCTTCCATCATATTAAAAGATCGTCCAGTATCATCAGTACCGTGGTCATCCTTGTGAGACAAGGAGCCCTTAAGGACCATTAAATCATCTTTTGCTTCTTCTAATTTTTTTTCAATAATGGCTTTAAACTCATTTAATTCAGCATCGCCATACCTATTTTTTTCTTTATTCATCTTTAGATAATTAATTAATTTTTTTTATTGAAAATTGGAGGGTATTATCATCCCCAACAAAATAAGGATCATCAATGTTTGAAACATGAACTAGATTTGTAGCTAAAGTTTCAGAACAAATATAATTTAAATTGTTATTAATTGCGATTTTAAAATCATTGTTAGTAACTATTTTAATTTCAATATTATCCATTACTTCGAAGTCTAATTCTTTTCTAACATTTTGTATTCTATTTACAAGATCTCTTGCAAGACCCTCTTCTTTCAGCTCTTGAGTAATTTCTAGGTCTAAGGCTACAGTAATGTTGCCATCAGATGCAATTTCCCAGCCAGGAACATCATCAGTTATAATATCTACATCGGTTTTTTCTAATAAAACAATATTTTTATCAATCGTTATTTCATAATGGTCGCTTTGCTCAAATGCTGAAATATCATCACTTTTCCAACCGCCAATGATTGAAGAAATTGCTTTCATTTGTTTGCCGTATTTAGGCCCTAAAAGTTTAAAATTTGCTTTGGCTTTCTTTTTAAGAAGAGGATCATTTTTTTCTATGAAGGAGATTTCTTTTACATTAACTTCTGTAAGAATTAAACTTTTCACTTCATTTATTATTTTTTCAAATTCAGCTCCCTCTGACGGAATTAAAACCTTGCTTAAGGGTTGTCGGACCTTAATTTTTTTCTTTTTTCTAATACTTAAAATTAATGAAGAAAGCCTTTGACTTAATTCAACCTTTTGCTCTAAACCAATATCAATTAAGGAAGTGTTTGCTTCTGGAAAAGTTTGAAGGTGGACCGAGGAATCACCATTTGTTAAGTCTCGGAACAGCAAGTCGCTATAAAATGGAGCAATAGGAGAAATCAATAAGCTAATATTTCGTAAACAAACATAAAGAGTGTTGTAAGCGGCTTTTTTATCTGGACTTAGGTCTCCTTTCCAAAATCTCTTTCTGCATAACCTTACATACCAGTTGCTAAGGTCATCAATAACAAATTTTTGAATTAACCTACCAGCTTTAGTGGGTTCATAATCCTCATAAGCTTTATTGACTTCATCAGAAAGGGTGTTTAGCCTTGATATAATCCAAAGGTCTATTTCTTGTAAGTCTTGTGAATTATTTTCTACAAAAGAGTAGTCGTCTAAATTAGCATATAGCGAGAAGAAGCTATAGACATTAAAAAGCGTTCCAAAAAACTTTCTTTTCACCTCCTCTATGCCAGCTAAATCAAACTTTAAATTATCCCATGGCTGAGCATTGGTAATCATGTACCATCGAGTGGCATCAGCACCATATTTGTCAAGAGTAGCAAAGGGGTCAACTGCGTTGCCAAGTCTCTTAGACATTTTTAGACCGTTCTTATCAAGCACCAACCCATTAGAGATAACATTTTTATAGGCAACGGATTTTTTAGTCATTGTTGCAATGGCGTGCAGAGTATAAAACCAACCACGTGTTTGATCAACACCTTCCGCTATAAAATCAGCAGGAAAAGCCTTAGAGTCATCAATTAATGCTTTGTTTTCAAAAGGGTAGTGCCATTGTGCAAACGGCATTGAACCAGAATCAAACCAAACATCAATTAAGTCATTCTCTCTATACATTGGTTTTCCAGAAGAACTACTCAAAATAATTTTATCCACAAAATTTCGGTGCAAATCAAAAAACGTATAATTATCATTGGAAAAATTATTTAACTCAAAGTTTTCAAGCAGGTTGCTGTCCATAAAGCCCTTATTTACAGAAATAGCAATGTGTTTTTGCAACTCTTCAATAGAACCTATACAAAGAGTTTCTTTGTTATCTTCAGTTCTCCAAATAGGGATTGGAATACCCCAAAATCTAGACCTAGATAAGTTCCAGTCATTAGCATTGGAAAGCCAGTTTCCAAATCTTCCAGAACCAGTAGACTTTGGCTTCCAGTTAATTTGCTTGTTTAACTCACTCATTTCAGCTTTAAATTCGGAAACCTTTATGAACCAAGAGTCTAAAGGGTAATATAAAACAGGCTTGTCTGTTCTCCAGCAGTGAGGATAACTGTGATCATATTTTTCTACTTTAAAAGCACGATTTTGTTCTTTTAGCTTAATGGCAATTTCAACATCAACAGATTTTTCTGGAGCCTCACCATCTTTATAATATTCATTTTTAACAAACTTTCCACTCAATTCTCCTAGGCCGCGTATAAATTGCCCCTTTTGATTTACCAAAGGAATTAGTGATTCTTCTTCATTTTTAAGCAACATTGATGGAATATTATTTTCCAAAGCTGCTTTTGCGTCATCCGCTCCAAATGTCGGCGCAATATGTACAATTCCCGTCCCGTCTTCTGTAGAAACAAAATCAGCGTGGATGGTTTTAAATGCGTTTTGAGCATTTTCAGACGGTGTCGCTAAATTCATTAATTGTTGATATTTAAGGTTTTCTATTTCTTTGCCTTTTAATTTTTGAATTACCTTATAACCAATTTGTTTGTTGCTATTAGTTAGATTGTCAGCTTCAGTATAAGGTCCAGAAAAAACTCTTGAGACGAGTTTTTCTGCCAAGACCACATAAATAGGTAGGTTTGTATACTGGTTAGTGGTTTCAATCAAAACATAACTGAAGTTTCTATTTATGGCTAGAGCGGTATTAGACGGCAAAGTCCAGGGAGTGGTGGTCCAAGCGATAAAAAAAACATTCTCTTTTACTTTAAAAGGAGAAACCGTACCAGTAAATAAAAACTGTGCGGTTACAGATGTGTCTTTAACCATTTTATAACACCCTGGCTGATTGAGTTCGTGTGAGCTTAAGCCAGTGCCAGCTTTTGGGGAGAAGGGTTGTATTGTATAACCTTTGTAAATTAAACCCTTATCAAAAGCTTGTTTTAATAACCACCAAACCGATTCAATATATTTGTTCTCATAGGTAACATATGGGTTTTTCATATCGACCCAATAGCCCATTTTTTTTGTTAAATTGTTCCAAACATTAGTATATTTCATTACCGCTTTTTTACAAGCAATATTATAGTCTTCAACAGAAATTGTTTTTCCAATATCATCTTTTGTAATACCCAACTCTTTCTCTACCCCCAATTCTACAGGAAGGCCATGGGTATCCCACCCTGCTTTTCTATTTACTCTAAAACCTTTTAGTGTTTTAAAACGGCAAAAAACATCTTTAATTGAACGGGCCATCACATGATGGATTCCAGGAAGCCCATTTGAAGAGGGAGGGCCTTCGTAAAAAACAAATGGGTTGTTTTCTGGTCGGGTAGAAATACTCTTTTCAAAGGTTTTTTCGGTTTCCCACTTTTTTAAAACTTCTTCAGCAACAGCAGCTAAATTCAGATTTTTCCTTTCAGGAAATTTTTTCATAATAGTATAGTTATTTGAACTTAGACCTTAGGTCAATCTTTTTATGACTATGAAACATTTTTTTGTTTTCTTTACCAGCGCGCAACTTTTTTTGTTCTTTTTCTGGCAAAAGGGTAATTTTTATACATTCTGGTGAGCAACAATTATGGTGTTTTTTTTTGCAGGTTTCACATTGAATAAAAAGTAAATTACATTGAACATTTTTACAATTTGTATGTGTGTCGCATGGCTCATCACACTGGTGACAAGTACTTATTATATCCTCTGAAACTCTTTCTGCTATTCGGTCATCAAACACAAAGTTTTTTCCAATAAATTTATTTTCAAGACCATTTTCTTTTACTTCGTGTACATAGTTTATAATCCCACCATGAAGCTGGTTTACAGAGCTAAAACCTTCATTTTTTAAGTATGCAGACGCCTTTTCACAACGAATACCCCCCGTACAATAAAGCAAAATTTCTTTGTCTTTCTGGTCTTTTAATAGGTTTTTTACCATCGGAAGCTCCTCTCTAAATGTCTCTGAGTCTGGAAGAATAGCATTCTTAAAATGACCAATTTCACTTTCGTAATGGTTTCGCATATCTACTAGAACTGTATCATGATCCTCTACAAGTCGATTAAACTCAGCAGCATTGACGTGAGTCCCAATATCAGTGACGTCAAAGACGCCTTCATCAAGTCCATCAGAAACAATTTTC
>MDTC01161115.1_pt1 | contig 12836 bp, 7 predicted proteins | sample 811181 | NCBI WGS metagenome assembly MDTC01 (sample SAMN05326644, study PRJNA326480) | marine metagenome | isolation source: seawater | place: Pacific Ocean: North | collected 2011 | reverse complement strand
ATTAAGGGTAGCGCAAACACGCTACGACAACCAACCAAGCGTAAATAACAGCATGCCTGTTATTGATGATTGGCAGCCCGGAACACTGCTAGTTCACAGAGATTATGGCATTGGCAAGTTTTTAAGTTTTAGCAAATTAGATCATGGTGAAAAAAAGCAAGATTTTCTGGTACTCGAGTACGCCAACGAAGATAAATTATACGTAAGTGTCAACCACCTTCACTTAGTAAATAAGTACATAGGCAATAAAATAACGCAAGTTCAACTAGATCAACTTGGCAGCAAAAAGTGGTCACAACGTAAACAAAAAGCTTACCAAGCCTGTGAAGATCTTGCAGTAAAGCTTCTTGAAACACACGCTGTGCAAAAAGGCAAAGGCGCACCTGTTTGTAAAATAGAAGACAATAACTATAACCTTATAGCAGAAGACTTCCCGTACCAAACAACTGCCGATCAAGAGCGTACTATTAAAGAAGTTCTCCACGATATTCAACAAACCACATGCATGGACCGACTAGTATGCGGCGATGTAGGCTTTGGTAAGACCGAGGTAGCCATACGTGCTGCCTATGTTACCATATTAGCAGGCTACCAGGTTGCCTTGTTAACACCCACAACCTTACTCGCAGGCCAACACTTCAGAACCTTCAATGAACGCTTCAGTCCTTATCCATTCAAAACTGCACTATTATCGAGATTATCTACGGGAGCACAAAGTCAACAAGATATAACTGGATTAGCTAATGGCCAAGTTGACATGGTGATTGCTACCCACAAACTGCTAAGCGGTAAAATAAACTTTCACAAACTAGGACTCATTATAATCGATGAAGAACACCGTTTTGGCGTTAAGCAAAAAGAAATGATACAAGCCATCAAAAATAAAGCACATGTACTTGCTTTAAGTGCAACACCCATTCCCAGAACACTACACATGGCCCTCTCTTCATTAAGAGACATGTCCATCATCCAAACCCCACCCAAAAATCGTCGTGCCATACAAACTTTTATAGAAACATACAATGAAACCACTATCCAAGAGGCCATACAACGAGAACTAGCACGCGGTGGCCAGGTCTATTACATGCATAACGATATTGCCCAACATGAACGGATTAAAGAGAATTTACACCGCTTAGTTCCCAGCATACGTATCGCATCCATTCATGGAAGGCTGAAGAAAACACAGCTAGAAGCTATTATGATAGACTTTGCCAACCAAGCGTTTGACTTATTACTATGCACAACCATTGTAGAATCAGGAATCGACATAGCAAACGCCAACACCATTATACTTCACCGCGCCGACACATTAGGCCTAAGCCAAATTCACCAGTTAAAAGGACGCGTTGGCAGATCCAATCACCAAGCCTACGCTTATCTATTCACACCAGATGAGACACTACTTAACAAAGAAGCTAGAGCAAGAATGGATACCATACGCAAGCATACGCAACTCGGTGCTGGTTACCAGATAGCAAGTGAAGATCTTGAAATAAGAGGAGCAGGTGATCTACTAGGCAATAAACAAACTGGACATCTCCATCAAATTGGTATGGAGCTCTACACAAAGCTACTTAAAAGAGCAAGTATGGCATTACAAAAAGACCAAGCCAACTTACTGGAAACTAGTGAATGTGAATTTGAGACTATCGTGGATTGTACCATCCCACAACAGTACATTGAAGACATGGTTACCAGGCTTGAATACTACAGAAAAATACGGTTGTGCGTAGATATACCGAGTCTCGATCAACTACAAAACGAACTACAAGATCGCTTTGGATTATTACCAAAAAGTGTTGTTAGTCTCCTATCACAACGTAAACTACAACAGAAACTAGAAAATCTGTGCATAGATAAAATACTCATAAAAGATCAACAGTGCACACTTCAGGCAAACCCATCTAGTAAACTTAGCGCGCAAAGTATACTAGCTAAAGCGCAAGCAATGTCCTACAAGGTTGCTTTTCTACCAGGACATAAGATACGCTTTAATCATAACAGCAACAAAGCAGAACGCTTACAACACGATATATTAGCACTCATAAGCTAAAAAAAGAAAGAAATATTAAAAATATTACAATAATATGAGCATATTTCTCACAATGTGCTATAGATATAACATACAATAAGAAAAGATAATAACCATGAAAGAACAAAACAGTTACTCAGAAATTATAAAAAAGTCATCGGTCGGTTCCATCTCAGCCGAACAGTACCAAGCTATTATGTCAGGGCCTTTATGCTACAAAACTCCCATGGGTATAACCAAAATAGCCTCTGAAATAATCACACAGCAATGTGCCATACTTACAGAACATTCATCAAAAATATGGCTTCAGATTGAAAAGATCAAAGCCTACGTGGAAAAGAGAAATAAAATCAATGAAAAATGCATGAATACCGAGCAGGAAATCAACTACCTGCTAAAAACCACAGAACAGCTGCAAGCGATTATCGAACACATTAATACCCAGGAACATACATTTATGGAGCTGACACATAACATCAATCATAATATCTATAATATATTTATAAAATATATTGAGAAAAATGAAAAAGCTCATAAAACTATTCAAAGTATCTGCGATAAAGTAGGGGAAGAGTTAGATATAGAAGCATTAAAAAAAGCAACCGACCACGAAGGTGAAATTGCCAACTGTATTAGTATCGATCACTTAAAATATTTCATCTACAGCAACCACATTGATAATAAACATAATATTGATAGCCACAATTACGCCGATTATTACTTAGACACTACAAAATACGACGACTTTGTCATTATGCAAGCCTGGATAACAGCGTTGTATCGACTATCAGCACACCAAGTAATTGACAATAGCGATCATTCTTTCGATCACAAAACACTTATGAACGCTATCTTAAAACACCGAGAAGAAGCTAAAGAGCTTATAGACATGGAACATACCGACGTAGATTTTGGGATTGAAGATTACAACAAAACACTACAAATGTCTAAAGATCTAACAGCAAAACTGAAAATCAACTCAGACTATGAGAAAAAAATGAATGAAAGCTTAGATAAATTAATCGTGTTATCCAACAGCCGTAAACCGAACGAATACGACAGCGATGATGAATAATAACCGAAGAATAACATAGCGCATAATTGTTTACTTTTATAAATAAAAACAGTATAATAGATGAAATATATAATAAAAAATTATGTTTCAAATAGCAAGCGCCTCACTTCTAACATGGTCCGTCTCTTATCTAAGCACCCTGCTAATCAAACAAGGGTTAAACCGTCAAGGTAGCCATTGGCTCAAGCACTCCGACCAACTATGTCGTGGTGCCATGCTTGGCTTCGTACTCGCACAAGTACTACCACACAACTTAGCGCACTTTGGAACTGTAGTTACCCTACTTGCCACCACAGGCATACTAAGCTTGATACACGCTGTTGAAAAAGTCTATGAATACCACTGCGAAACCTCATTACAACAGGATAAGCCGTGGTTTAACTACATACTTTTAGCACCCCATTGCATCATAGAAGGGTTCTCAGCTGCCCCGTACTTCATGGGCGAACAACTAAGCTATATCTACATATCACTTTTCCTCTGGCACAAAATATCAGAACTATCCATGATCACCGTAAGCACTGAGCTGCATGTTTACGATAAAAAACAACAACGCTCTATCCAGCAAATATTCGCTTTATTAACCCCAATAGCTATGCTCATGGGTGCCTACGTACAAATCGACACCTACTGGTTATCCGACTCAGCGCACGCAGTACTTGACTTAGTAAATATGAGCATATTTATACACATGGCTTTATTTTGTCAGTTTTGTAAATGCAAACATAACCCAGCCAGTAATTGGCACATACATCTACATTTCTTACTAGCGTGTACTGGACTGTATTTGTTATTAACCTTCATAGCACCAGGAGCAGCACCCTGCCTACATGACCATGATCACGATCATCATCACAGCCACACGCACCATCATAAACATTAGAAAGTAATGCACGCCCGGAGAGATTCGAACTCCCGACCACCTGGTTCGAAGCCAGATACTCTATCCAACTGAGCTACGGGCGCCTGTGCATATTATGCCATATATACAGCATAAATAGTAGTTTATAATCAAAAAATCCATTTTTTTATCAGCGCCGCCAATGCTTGGCGATCACTACCATACCAGGCCACAATAGCATCAGGACGCACTAGCACCCACCTATCTGCTAAAGATTGCTGTATATCAGCTAATGTACCATCGGCAACCACCACACATCGATCTAACTCCATAACAAAATCAGCTTTAACCTGAGCACCTACCAACAACATCCATTTACCATACGAAAACGCATCGTATGTACTCACAAGCTTACCGTTCTTATTACAACATAAATAAGGCAAACGTGCCCCAACCCTAAACTCCGTATCCTGTTGCACACAATCTGTATCCACATAAAAACCGTCCTTGTAGCGAAACAGCAGGTGTTGATCTATACCCGAAAAATGGTGCGCATTCTTATATATTTTATGCAACATATTCTTTTTTAATTCATACGACAATGGGTTATTAGCATGCAACACGTCATAAGCCCACTGCATAGGTAGCGTAGCTACCTCGTTAAGACTATTTGCCAACGGCGAAGGACAATAATGGCTTATACCTTGTTGCAACGCAGCAAACGATGGTGCATGTGCTATATCCAAACCCACAGCCGCTGCTGGACGAACAAAATCCTGATAATTATCGTACGCATTTTGCACATTTGCGACAGCAACAGGATGCCGCTCTAGCTGATAACTTACCATGATGTCTGCATGATTACGTCGTTGATACGCTGCTAACTTCCATATCATATTAAACACATCCGCAAGAGCTGTATTAAGTCCCAAACCACCTGCTGGTGTCATAGTATGCGCAGCGTCACCAGCTAAATAAACCCAGTCGTACTGCATAGCAGGCAAAACGAAAGAGGACATTTGCCAACTACCCAACTCAGTAATATCTGGCTTAAAATGCTCATCACCCACTACTTTTTGCATTAATGTTTGCAAACGTGCAACCGAATAATCAGTAACCTTATCGTACGGCGGAAAAATAGGTAGTTGAACCACCTGGTAACGAGCTAAATCATGCGCCACTACACAACATCGACAGGCCCGATGATATATCCAATACAATAGCGCGTCATGTGCCACGTAAGGTCTAAGATCTGCGTGCATTACAAAACTAACAAAACTCTGTAACGGCGCAGGTGGACGAAAATCTTCAACAACACAGCGGCGAACTTTACTATGTGTACCATCGCATGCAAGTAGAGCACTCACTTTCAGCACAACATCTTCCTTAGCAACACGCAAAGACACCGTGTGCGAAGCTAACGACAACGACTCAAAGCTATGCTCCCACAACACCGGGATATCTTCTGCATCTATTAACGCTAGCAAGGCCTGTACTAGGTAGTCGTAACGCACATTTAAACAGGCGCCATAAGGGCCTTGCTGCGATGAGAGCTTTATATAATCTGGATCCTTTTGTAAATCAACCACATGATATAACTGCGAGAAACTATAACCATAGGCCATTGTCACTGCTTGAGGACTAGCCACAGAGACTTTGGCAAGCGCATCAAGATCCAAACCCACTTGCGCTAATATCTCGATAGAATAAGCATTAAGATAGTGTGCATGACTCTGCTGCTGTCCTCGTGCAAGCTTATCTACCAACACCACAGACATATTAGCTTGCTTTGCCAGTAGCGCTGCTACCATGCCACTAACGCCAGCTCCGATTATCGCGAGCTGATAATCCATAACCTCACCCTATACTTGCCTAGAAAAGTTATAACGATCCCATAATAACATCAATATACCAGTCAGCAACATCCCTAAGCATAACACTTGGCCCATGGTAAAATAATCCAACCAAACAAAACCTAGTTGACTATCCGGCTCTCTGTAAAACTCAATGAAAAAGCGTATCCAAGCGTAATGCACTACAAACCACATAGCCAGCTGCCCTCGATCAGCATGGGCCGTTCGACGATGATACGACAACAACATGTACAGCAAAACGCCCTCACCAAACATTTCGTACAACTGCGAGGGGTGCCGTGGCAATAAATCACTGTGTGGGAACACCATAGCCCAAGGCATATCACTTACCCTACCCCAAAGCTCACCATTTATAAAATTACCCAAGCGACCTAACAATAACCCAGGGGGCAAAAGTACAACAACAAAATCAAGCAAACTAAATAAGCGTATTGATAGAGTATTTGCAAAATAAATACAGGCTGCTAAGCCACCTACGAGTGCACCATGAAAAGACATGCCACCACGCCACAACATAAACACCAACCACGGCTCTTGCACCCACTGACTCCACTGATAAAACAACACATAACCAATGCGACCACCGACAATAATACCTAAAGCCACCACAGCAATTAAATCAGAAAACTGAGACACATCGAGCCCCACTTCATGCAAACGACGTTTCCCTAAACACCAGGCCAGCCAAAACCCTAAAAGATACATAAGACCATACCAACGCAAACCAATACCTTCGGTCAACTCAAATACATAAGGGTTAAAAGCAGGTAATATAATCATTGCACTACTACGTTAAAAAAGCACCAACTGCGTCAGCCTCATCAGCGAGCTCTTTAAATGTTGTATCTAGTTTTGCTTGTGCAAACGCATCGTGCTCAATATCTTGCAAGACCTCTAAAACACCCTTATCGTTAAAATAACAAGGCAAAGATACAATAGTGCCGGGTTTAGAACCATAAGCACCCTCCGAACACACACCCAATGAAAACAGCCCCTGATCCGCATCCGCATCAATAAGCATAATCAGCGTGTCAATAATAGCATTAGCCGCAGAAGCAGCAGAGGACAAGCCACGAGCCTTAATAACTTCTGCACCACGACCTGCGATCATAGGTAAAAACACCTCACGTGCCCACTGCTTATCTGCGATAAGCTCTTCAATAGGCGTACCACGACACGAAGCATTAACGTAATCTGCATACATCGTACTAGAATGATTACCATACACAACGAGGTTATCTATAAGATCACAACTCACACCTATTTTCTTTGCAAGCTGTATAGTAGCACGATGTTGATCCAACATCGTCATAGCATAAAAAGCAGAGCGCGGTAAATCAGGGGCAGATTGCATAGCAATGTATGCATTGGTATTGCACGGATTACCCACGACCAACACTTTGACAGTACGTTTGGCACATTCATTGAGAACCTTGCCTTGATCTTGAAATATACGAGCATTGGCTTTTAGTAAATCACTACGCTCCATCCCTTTACCGCGAGGTCTTGCGCCAATTAGTATAGCCCAATCGGTATCCTTAAACGCTTCTTTTGGATCAGCAGTTACCACAATATCCTCAAGAAAAGGATAAGCGCAATCTTCCAATTCCATACGAACTCCTTCGAGAGCACCAAGCATAGGCTCAATCTCGAGTAACCGCAGGTGTATTTTAGTATCCATATCAAACAACAATTCACCTAATCTTGGCAATAAAGCATAGGCAATATTACCCGCAGCACCAGTGACCGTAATATTAAGAAGAGTCATATATCAAACCCAGTTATTTATGGCTATATACTAGCAACAACCACCCATAGAGGTAAAGCAAATCGGCAAATTTAACCACACTATTAACATTTTGCACGCTAGCACAGTCTTGTTTAAATCAACAGTAAGTGACAGTCTCAGCGTGCTATGCTAGCATGTCAAGGAAGGAAAAATGAATAAACCTAATGCACAACAGCGACAATCCTACCATTGAGATAACCCAGATCGTCCTGACTGGAGAAATTGTTCAAGTGGTATTTTATGCTCAAGACACCGGCTATGGCATATTTAAAGTACAAACCGATCAAGCCAAAATACCAGTAGCTGTAGTAGGACACGCACCCACGCTACACCAAGGCCAACATATCAAAGCACAAGGCCATTGGATACAAAATCGCCAATATGGGAAACAATTCAAAGCAGAGAGCATTGCGCTAAGCCTGCCCACCAACACCAAAGCGCTGGAACAATATCTTGCATCCGGACTGATCAAAGGCATCGGTAGCAAAACAGCAGCCAAATTAGTAGCGCATTTCTCAGACAATCTGGTAGAAGTTATACAAAACGATTATAAAAAATTGAGCCAAGTTCAAGGCATTTCGCCAGCTAAAGCAAAGAAAATACATCAAGCATGGCAAAGCCAACAAAGCATCAACGATATCATGCTATTTTTACACAGCCATGGCATAGGAATTGTCAGAGCGATTCGTATATACAAAACATACGGCGAACATGCTATAGCAAAAATCCAAGAAAACCCTTACCGGCTCTGCCAAGACATGCATGGTATTGGCTTTAAAACGGCCGATCAACTAGCCTTATCACTTGGTTTTAATAACGACAATCGTTTCAGAATTCAATACGGTATCCTGCATAGCCTTAACGAACACAATCAATTGGGTCACAGCGCAATCGCCTACCAAGATTTAATACAAAAAACTGCTTCCTTACTTGATATTGCAGAGTCCAATACAAGTGAAGTCATCGACGACCTGATTACACAAAACACTATCACACTGGCACATATTGACAATAACAAATATATATACCCTAAACGTCTCTACGAAGCTGAGCAGCAAGTAGCCCAAGCACTGATAAACTTGCTCAACCAGCCAAGTAATCTACCTCAAACCAATACACTAATTGAGAAGTTACAGCAAACATCCAACCGTACAGGACACCAGTTATCCACCTCTCAACACAATGCCTTGCGAACCATTCTCAGCAATAAGGTCGTTATTTTAACAGGCGGCCCTGGTGTTGGAAAAACCACCCTAGTGAAAAGCTTGGCACATATCCTCAGAAGCGCACACGTGATAATGCATATAATGGCGCCCACTGGCAGAGCAGCAAAGCGCCTAAAAGAATCCACATCTATGGAGGCTAAGACCATACATCGAACACTTGCCATAGACCCCATCACCAAAAAGTTTCAACACAACCACACCAACCCATTGAAAACAGAGTACTGCATCGTAGATGAGAGCTCGATGCTTGATCTAAGTCTTTTCGCACAGCTCTTAAACGCACTACCTGTGCACTGTGGACTTCTTTTAGTCGGAGATATCGACCAGCTACCCTCCGTTGGACCTGGAACCATATTAAAAGACTTGATCGAATTTAAGCGCATCCCCACAATAGCACTTACTGAAATATTTCGCCAAGCTCAAACATCATGGATAATACAATACGCTCACATGGTACGCCAAGGCAAATTACCAGACTTTAATTACGAAGCAGAAAAGCTCAAAGACTGTTATTTTATCGCCATCACCGAGGAAGACAAATGTCTTACAACCATAACGCAGTTGATTAAAGAGCGTATTCCAAAACGTTTTGCCATTTCTAACCATCACGATATGCAAATACTTACACCAATGCGACGAGGTCCATTTGGCACAGAGCGACTCAACACACACCTACAAGAATCACTCAACCCTGAACAAAAGTCGCTGGTAAAACATGGCCATACCCAATATCGCTTGGGCGATAAAGTCATGCAAATACGCAACAACTACGACAAAGACGTATTTAATGGCGATATAGGTTTAATAACCGATATTAACAACAGCGCCCAATCACTAGTTGTTCTTTACGAAGAAAAAGCTGTGAGCTATTATTTCGACGAACTAGATGAGCTAACATTAGCGTACGCTATGACCATACATAAAAGCCAAGGGTCAGAGTTCCCAGTAGTCATCATGCCTATTTTTACCAGTCATTACATGATGCTCCAAAGAAATCTAGTATACACTGGCATGACTAGAAGCAAGCAACTTCTCATTATCATAGGACAGAAAAAAGCCCTACACATGGCAGTAAACGATCAAAGACAACTTGAACGTATCGGCTTTCTAACAGAGCAACTTGAGCAAACACACAAAAATTTAATCGCAGATTAATGAAGTATTTGAGCAAATACATACATACTGTACTTGCATTAGCAAGTATTTAGCTTACAATTAGAATACGGTTTATAACGTGTGCACCACTATGACTAACACAATTCAAAAACCTCTACTCTACGCAAGAGACAACAACGCTGATGGATCATGCGCCTGGTACGCCTTAGCTAAAGGTGTTATCTTGCACACCCTTAGTAAAGACTTACTAAGCAACACCACACAAGATCATCCTATCATAGGTGAGAACAAAAAACAATTCTTAAAGGTAGCAAAAGAGGTAGTTAATGAATACAAAAACCCAAATACTGAGAACCAACTACTAGTAGGTATTGAAAACATCGAAACTAACTCAGAAAACAGCGAGTGGCTCGAAAAACTTCTCGCGGATTTAGGGGATGCAAACGCCACCGTTGTGATGGCACAAATCTTGCACACATGGGCACTGTACGTGCTCACTAGCCCAGCTCGTCAACAACATTTTAGCCAGGAACTCAACGTCCGTGTTCGCACAAAAATACTCGAATTGACTAGCCAACTACAAGATGTGATTGGTGATGAAAACGACGACAACCTGACCCGTGCAATACTAGTAAAGATACTCAGTAATCCTGACGCCACTTACACAAACATCCATGAATTAAAACTCTCTCTCGACAACAACACTACTACGGGAAAGCCATTAACTCACAATGAAATGATTATTGCTAAAAGTTTAGTAGACACTATCTATATAGATAAAAACGAAGTAACCAAAACACTACACGACTTACTATACGGAGGTAATAACGAGCAGGCAACGACGTTCGACTATCTCAACAAGCTTAAAGAACATCAGCTACAATGCACCAGCGTTGAAGAGAGCAACTACCTACACAAACTTACGCAATTGAGCCTTGAAACCTTCAACGGAAGAAGACATTGGGCAGACCAAGGAGCGATTAAATTCATTGCAAACACTCTAGGTCTTGATTTACACAGCCTCATAACTACAAGATCACTTATTGAAGCTCCAGAATCACAGCACGATGACCTTATACAAAGCGCTATAGATGTTTACCTAGCGATGCGCACTGAATATGAACACGATGCAGCAAAAGAACATACTAAAAAGGCACTCGATACCCATTACATGCTACTTGACAAAAATTACAGCGATAAGAACTGTCAAACAGTATTACCTGTCATCGATCTCAGCACACACTTCTGCGACGACACCAACAACAAAAACCCTATCAAAACAGAAAAAAATATCACAGTTGCACTCACCTGCATGACCAACGCACTCGACAATAACCGCGGAGGATCAGCTACAGGACAACATTTTATTACACTTTTCAATGCAGAAGACGAACAAGACTACCAAAAAATATACACTGGTGGGAAACATCAACGCTCCTCACTAGTTCCTTTATTCGATGCAGATGCTGTACTAAATGAAGCTATTACTTTAGCATCGCAACAGCTACAAAGCATCACAACTACAGCCACAGAGCCACAAAAAAACACACAAAAAGTATCTCATTTTAGCTTGGCAAGCTTCTTTAACTTCATTAAAAATCTACTAAATAGCGTATTTACCTGGCTTATATACCCGTTAACCGCATTAAATATCTTACCATCTATGTCTTCTGCAACTAAAAAAGCAATCACCAGTGAAAAGCTAAGCTCTTGCCAAACCAGGAATAGACAACATCAAACTGAGCCCACGCATACAGCCAATGAAAGTCTCAATTCAAACTTTAAGCGCCAGCCGTAATGAACTAGCTGAAAAACGTGTCTGCAACCATATATCGCCCACCGCCACTAGCTTATTATTATAACATAGACAAGGCAGTGAGGATCGTAGTGGATAAGGTATTTCGTACTTACTTATCAAGCGCTTTAGTTGCCTCGAACTGCATAGCGACAACCTCACAACATCACGCAAACCCACAACACGTAAGGGCTCGCGTAGCGACTCACCCTGTACCGAGATAGAGAAAGAAGGCCCTACACATTGAGCTAACAACGCACCTTCATAACCCTCAGGTAGCTGTGGAAGACGCCTATCTAGCAACCATATATGCGCACCAGAAGCGATCAGAGCACTCTGTTGTGTAAGCAATGATGGGTGCTTATCAACAGCAGCATGCACAGATTGTAGCAAAAATTCATGCAACCTGTGCTCACTAGGAACGTACATGCCTTTTTCCTTATACCACATGCGTAAGATTGCGCACTGTTGAGAGCGCACCAAACCACACAACTCCGATCTAGAAATAGCACCAACACCCCATCTAGAAGTGGACATTCCCAGTCTTTGTGCCGTAACGTAATACTCCAACAAAGCATAATCCTGATCTAGACGTGCCGCTGACTGAGCTATGGACTTCACAGTTTGTGGCCAATAATCTTCAAGTACAGGTATTATATTCTTACGAAGATAATTACGTGCCAAACGCACATCATTATTACTAGGGTCTTCTACCCAATCACATCCTAAAGATCGTACAAACTCACGACACTTAGAAACACTCAATGCAAGCAACGGCCGGCAAACATACACGTCATTACGCTTAGCGATAGCTTTTATACTACCCAAGCTCGTCAGGCCCCCACCCCTTAGCAGACGTTGTAATAATGTTTCTGCCTGATCGTTTGCATGATGCGCCGTAAACAGATAACCGTCCTTGGCAAGCTTACATAAAGCCTCCCAACGCACCTGTCTTGCACCCGCCTCTGGGCCCAAGCCATGAGTCAGATCAACATCAACTGAACACACTTTAAGAGGTATATTATACTGAGCCGCAATAGCCTTACAGTGCGCCGCCCAACGGCCACTATCTTTTTGCATACAGT
>MDTC01135400.1_pt1 | contig 12837 bp, 11 predicted proteins | sample 811181 | NCBI WGS metagenome assembly MDTC01 (sample SAMN05326644, study PRJNA326480) | marine metagenome | isolation source: seawater | place: Pacific Ocean: North | collected 2011 | reverse complement strand
TATCTTCAAAGTCGGTACTGAAGTGCTTGGCCATACTTCTGTTTGCCTTAAAAATTTCGCCGGTTTCTGTGATGATGGCGAAGGCACTGGGCAGACCATCGGTTATTTGCTCTGCATGGCGTTTTGATCTCTCTAGTTCGGATGTAATCTCATGACTTGCATGCAAGCTCTGCGTTGCTGCCAGCATTTGGATTAGGTTTTTATCAAGTTTTTCAGTAGTGTCGGTCATAGAAACTCTATTTCTCCCTCGGTTTCAGCTGTTCTTTCGATTCTTTGTATTGTATCAAGGCAAGTCCAATCGAGGATTTGGACTTCTGAAGAGCAGGTGACATGGTAATCGGCAGCGCAGAGGTTCCACACACTGCGTATTTTTTGCTTGCCGGCGCGGCGGGCTCGGTCGATAAAAAGGACCTCATCAAATCCCCGGGTAACAAACGGCAGGCTGAGGCCAGTTTTACTATTTTCATCTCCCAGACATTGCTTGATAGATCCGCCTGTCAAATTACAGTATTCTTTAAGACGGTCGAAAATCATCAGGTGAGTTATTTCTGACTTTCTTCTTTTTGATTTCGTGCCTACGATGATGCCACCATTTTTTGAGCTGTAATGAACTTTGAAAGCGATCTTTAACTTGCGGCCGGATATTAATATAACTGACATCCAGTGGCCCAATATAGAGGCATTTATATTTGGGTGCTCTTCTATCACGAGGTCTTCAGATCCGGTTTGGTCCTTTAGCTTTTCCCAGGAGACACCCCGAATAATTTCTTGAAGATCACCTATCTGTTCTGCTTGTTTGTGAGAGACAGGTACCTCTCCCGATATAAATCTCAAGTGGGTTTGTTTTTCTGCGGCTGTTGCCATAGTTCCCTAGCCTCGTTTTACAATCCGTCGTGAGAATTATCGTCAATGTATCTAAAAACTTTACAGCTGGGTATGTGCTAGCCCTTGGTTAAATCGTGATTATTTGTGAGTTCGATTATATTAATAGTGTTTAAGAGGTGGCCGTTATTTTTACTATCTAGATTCTGGTAGATTTTTGGTTGAAAAGCGAATAAAGGGGGGGGTTTGATTTAAAGTCGGTATTTAAAAGTTTTTTTATGCGTAGTTGGTGTTCTTGTAAGCTCACTTTTGTTTGGCTGATAACTTTCTAAATCGCAATTGTTTTAAAGTATTCTAACAGCTTCTATTATTTAGCTATCTACGCATTATGAAGTCGTTACTATTGCTGATATAGATGCGAGAGTCGATAGAAATGAGTAAATTAGCTATCGAATTAGTGTGAATTTATATGGTAAAATTGTGGGTACCACCAGATTTATGAAATTGAAATGTCCGGTATTGGTAAGGAGGGCTATGAATGCCTAAGGTTCTGATTGTAGATGACTCTCAAATGTTCCGGGAGGAGTTGAGGTCTATTTTAGAATCTGCAGGGTATTCTGTTGTAGAGGCCTGTGACGGCTTTGACGGACTTCAAAAAGCAAAAGCTAATGATGATGTTGATATGATACTTTGCGATTTCAATATGCCGGAGATGAATGGGATTCAAATGGTCCCTTTGGTGAAGGAATTGCCCGCTTATGAGAATACCCCGGTCTTCTTTCTAAGTACTGAAAGTTCGCCTGAGTTAAAGGTTCACGCCAAAGAAGTTGGGGTGACAGCTTGGATCATAAAGCCCTTCATTGCTGAGAAGCTTTTGGAATGTATCGAGAAGGTGTTAGTAGTTGTTAATGATAAATAACGTTGGACTGGACGATTTTAAATGGAAGAAGATAACAATCGTTTTCGTGTTTATGGTAAAGCTGACAAAATAGAGTTGCACGGAGCCATCAGCGACACGTCTGACTTTGGGCCTATTGCCGAAATGGTCAAAGATAATAATGTTCTGGATTGTAGTGGCTTGACATCTGCTAGTTGGCTGGGTTTGATCGGCTTGGACCGGTTTTTGGTAGAAACCGCAAAAAAATTCAGCTTCATTAGATTTCCTGGAAAAATATATAAATTTTTTAGATTGTTGCCAGGGGTTAATGATCGTTACAATATTGAGGATTTTCAGTTGGAAATGTTTGACCTGGGAACCCTAGAGGGCTTGCCTGAGTCATATCAAGCTAGTAGAGACCAGTTGGTAGCACTTAATGATGGTTCTCAAAATGTCATCATTGCTGGTGAAAATCGCGCTATTGATGGATTCTTGCCCAAACTACTTCCGGAGCTATTCTCTGTCTCAAATGCCGACCCCTCTTTTATGAATAAATGGTATAGAGAAAATTCTGCAGAGGCATATTTTTGGATTAATCTCTTAAGTTTTTGGGACGCAACTTTAGGGTTGAGCCTGGATATGGTTTCTGCTCAACGAATTGGTTTAAATCAACTACTAAAACGGGTGATTACCAGGGTTGAATCTGCAGAAGTTGGTTTTGGAGCTGTAGGTGAAGATGTTGAAGGGCTTTCTGAAAGTTTAAGGCAGATTGTAAACTCCTTTGAAAAAGAGTGCCTGCTGGTCGAGGTGAAGATCCAAGAAGTTTTAGGTGTTTGTGAAAAGGCTAGAAGGCGTTTGCAGTGTACAGGGGACTCTCTGAACGGTCATAATGGAGAATTTGTATATGAAAAGCTTAATTTTATTGCTAATGCGATTCGTGACTTTAGTTTGAATTTAAATGATATAGAGCGGGTCAGCTACAGCACAGGCGAGAAAATATTAGAACTTTTTGTCTATATAAAGTTAAAAGAGGCGCTGGAAAATATCGATGGCCAGTCTTTATCCCCAAACTCTATCAAAGATGTTAGAAAAGGCTTCAATATTTTAGACCCTTTCAGTGATGGTTCCTGGGATGATACAGTTAATGCGATAACCACAGAGTTAGGAATGATCCAGGCAGATTTAGGGCAGTGTGTCGTGTTATTTCAGGGGTTTGATCTATTACGTCAGGTTCTTGAGCATAGGGTCAAAGAAGCTGTTATTTTGACCGAATCAACGGTGAAATTGCAGGGAGGTGAGATAAGCTGGCTAGAAGTTCAAACTGAGGTATATGAGCAGATTATCAAAACCTTGGTTACCGACCAAGAGAAGTATGCTTTTGCCTTTTTTCTCCCAGATGGTTATGACAGCTATGATAGTGAGAATAATCAAGCTCCGGGTGAAATGGTGTTGTTTTAATTCCTTTCTGGTGAACACGATACTTTCCAAATGGTTCTGGGATACATAAAGGCCTGCATACTCGGCGCCCAGCGACTTTATTATTTTTGACATTGAATTTTGAGATTTGTTTTACTTTAGTTCGTCTGATCGCAGCCTGTCTTTGTTGTGCAGCGTTGACAAATATTTACCGGGATTTTTTATAAAATAAGGTGCCTAAATCAATCCGCAATTCCGGTTTTTATTAACTACGATAAGAGCGGGTTTTCCGGCCAAAGTTGACAGTTTTAAGTGGTGGAGATTAAGCTTATAAATGAAATCCACACCTCTTGGTCTTGGTCTTGGTCTTGGTCTTGGTCTTGGTCTTGGTCTTTGCATAGAGAGGCTGTAGGCTTGCCTCCTAATAGAATAGAGCTAAGATTTGGGTTTTTCTTTGTACGAAGGCTTGAAGGGGCTGTTTGCTGTTGAGGAGACCGGAGACTTAATTTTGGGCGATTCTCTTGAGCTTTTTGTGGAGCCTAGGTGGCTTATGGGTGTACTTAGGTTGATTTACACTGAAGGGAGTATTTAGGCTCTTTTCTATTATGGGAAAGGGTTTTTAGGATGTGCCTTGAGAGGCTCTTGCTGACTTTTTAAAGGGCTAGGATTTTGTAAAGGTTTATTAAAGTTGATAAACGTTAAATTGATTTTAATAGTGTTCATATTTGGAAAGGGAAATGGTATTTATGTCTGAAGCACCTACTAAGAAGAAAAAGAAAGAAAAGACTATCCGGTCGGAGACCACCAGGGTGTTCTTGGTAGTTTTCGGCATTCTGGTACTTGTCGGCTTTTTCAATATTATTTCAAATCTAAGAGGAATGAATACCTTTGATACAGTGGAGCAGGTCTATCTAAAGCAATATGATGCAGCTGAGAATATGGGTAAGAAAGCAAGCGATATTATTGCTCTCTCATACCTGCTAGCTGGAGATCATGATATGAATCTCTTGTTAGCTGAAATGGGAAAATATCAAGAGATGGTCAAAGCATTTAAGGATTCCAAAAAGCAATTCAGAGATATTGTGGCCTCTGAAAATGACAAAGAGTCCGGAAAGATATTAGCGGTTATTGATAAGATCTCTAAGATTTTTGTCAACCTCAATAATAACGCTTCAGTTATGACGATCTCTATAATGGAAGGAAACAAGGAAAAGTCAAAAAAGGCCTTTTCAAACTTAAATAAGAATATTGTGGACTTCCGAACAAATGTTAACTTTTTGATTGTAAGTGTCGGTAAGAACTTGAAGGCTGCAACTGCAGAGGCTCGTTCTGGGTTGCTATATACCAGTATCTTAGGTGCTGTGGTAATCTTTCTTGCCGTATTCATTACCTTAGGATTGATTTACTATTTGATGAGCTTTCTTAGTGTTAGCCTATTGCCGATATCTAACTTGATGCATAACTTAAGGCAGGCAGTGTTTACGATCGATAAGGACCATAACGTGATAGCTCCTGTCTCAGCCTATTCTTCTACCGTGTTTGGTAAAGATATCGTGGGGCAAAATGTTGTAGACATGGTCTATAAAGACGTACCCAAGAAGTCGGAGATGATGTCAGGATTGAATTCGGCTTTGAGCTTGGTTTTCGGAGAGGATGAAATTCAATGGATCTCCTTAGAAGACTGCTTCCCGGCGATGGTAGATTATAAGGAAGATGACAGTGAAAATATATTGAAACTGACCTACACCCCTCTATTAGATAAAAATGAGTGTGTACAAAATATAATGATTGTAGCTGAAGATGTTACAGAGATTGAAAAGCTTAGATCTGAAGCAAAGAAAAAAGAGGGCGAAGTTGCGATTATTCAATCGTTAGTAAATATGGATACCCAAGATTTAGAGGCCTTCCTTAAAGGTGCCAATCAGCTACTAGAAAGTTGTTTCGAGCAGTTTGATATTATTGAAGAGGATGCTAAACCGGGCGAGCTCTTATTCCGAAATTTACACACATTAAAGGGTAACTCACGGATGCATGCGCTAAATGTATTGTCTGAGGTTACCCATGAGGCTGAAGGTGCTCTTGCAGAGGTTAATAATAGAATTAGGGCAAAAGAGGTTGTTGAAAGCAGTTACCTAGTTGTCCTGCGCCAGCAGCTACTCATGGTGGAGGCTTGTGTTGCCAGTCATGCGCAGATTGCTAAGAGGTTCCTAGGAATTGATAATGTGATGCAAGCTACAATGTGGCGGCGTTTCGTTTTTAATATGGGGATGCTGGAGTATTTAAGTGCCACCGATAAGTGGGCGGGTGAAAGATCAGAGGAAGAGCAAGAAAGGGACGCACAAGCAGATTCGAGGTGGCGTCTTTTCATTGGTAATGGCGAAACCATTGTCAAGGAGGCCCAGAATTTATCGGAGATTCTGGGTATGGAGGTATTGGCTAAGGATCTTGCTAGGGTTAGATTTGGGGATGAGAAAAGTATTGAAATAGTTGGTGCTAGTTGTACTCAATTTTTGCAAGACTATGTGAACTACGCCCCCAGAAAAAGGTTTGATGAAGACTATGATAGTTGGGTAGAAGTGTTTAAGAAGCTTCTGGCAGTATCGGAAAGTCTTCAGTCAGATCAATCCTGGGAAGAGAAGAGTCTTGGGTCCAAGCAGAATATGATATCGATTTTGAATATTGTTGGTGCAAAACAGCTTAGTTACTTGCAAATTCTGGTTGTTAGGGCTCTAGATTACCTTGAATTAGATGATCAGGATTCATTCTTAAAGTGTCATCAGGAATTATGGGCTTATGCTGTTTTAGTGATTCACTTCGACTCAACTTATAGGTTAGGTGAAGGTGGCGGTCATCAAATAAAGCCGGTACTTGCTCCGAGTTACCAGAAGCCGGAGCAAGCTATTAAAGCTATGCAGACCGTATCCAGGCAGAAGTGCTTTCTGTTAGCTTTCTTGGGCTCTATGGCCAGGGGAAATCAAATACCTTTGGATGTTTTTAAGACAATCGTAGCCACATTTGGCGATGGCTACATCAAATCGGCTGACCCGGTTACAACTGTTATTGATTATTTGGTTGGTAATCCATCGGCAGACGATCTTCAACAACAGGTTGCGGACTTTATTGAGGGTACCAAAGATGAAAATATGCCAGGGCCTTTTGATTTAGCGTTGTGCCTGCCTGGGCGTGCTTGTCTTACTGTAGAGCTGAAAAGGCATTTAGATACTTTGACAGAGAAAGCTGGTTCTGAAGAAGGTTCTGATAAGGAGCAAACACTGGAAGTTCCGCTGCATAAGATTCAAAATATTAAAGTCTTGGCTGATAAGTTGGTGGGACCGCATAGGGATGACAATAATGCCCATAAGTTGTTACGTTTAATCTCTAGTGCTTTCGACTATCCGCTAAAAAATCTTTTCAAGAATATTCAGTCAGTCGTAAGCGATATGGCTGGTAGCTTGGATAAAAAGGTTAACTTGAAAATTACTGGGGATGATGTCGGTATTGAACGAGAGATAGCACATGCACTACGCGATGCCCTTGTGCATATGGCTCGTAATACTATGGATCATGGAATCGAAAGTCCCTCGGAACGTAAGGCTGCCGGTAAGAATGAGGTAGGTACTCTGCATCTAGAGTGTTATGAGGCAGATGAGGATACCTGCAAAATTAGAATAAGTGACGATGGTAGGGGAATTGATAGTGATAAGTTAGTGAGTAAGGCCTTGGCGAATGGGGTTATCACTGAGGGGGATGTTGAACAACTAGATGACAAAGGCAAAATGGCTTTAATTTTCTTGTCAGGCTTATCTACCAAGGAACAGGTGAGTGCATTTTCCGGGCGTGGTGTAGGTATGGATGCTGTAAAATCAACGATTGAAGATCTGGGTGGAAGCATCGAGTTGGCATCTGTACATGGTAAGGGTACTGTTTTTGATATTGTGCTTCCAATTCATACTCTTGGAAAATCACCAAGTCAAATGGCAGGATGATACAGGCAGGCTATAAATTATTGGTACTATGAGAATAACCTGCTGGTTCAACTAGCAGGTTTTTTAGTAGCACTTGAGTATTGCTCACATAGCTTAGCTAGGCCATTTTTCTAGAGTCTAGATTGCCCCGTAGCTGTATAGCATCGAAATAATTGAGTATGATATCTTGATGATGCAGCCCATGCATGCTTGCGAGGACTCCAAGTTAAACTCATATTCCTCTTTGTTATCAATGGTTATTAGAAACTGTGGGTTCACGTAATGATGTCCGTTCATTGTTTCTGAGGTCACTTCAACGAGGAATGTTTTTTCGCCTACTTTTCCAGTGATGCTCCCAGTTTCCCGAGAAGTAGAGGTTATTGTAAACTCCTTTTTAATCGACTTGCCTTTGTTATTGACGCTGATGATGTCACCCTTAAGGGTGCTATTTGAAGATTTAAAGCGAGTTTCAAAGTTCTGTCCATTAGCTCGGTGCCACATGTAAACACCAAACTCTTTTTCGAGAGGTCGGGCTAATACTGGTCGATCCCCTATCCGGCCTGTTAATACGTGGTCAATATATGTTAAGTCCAAATCTTGGTTCTTGATTTTTCCAATATTGTTGTGGCTGTTGGCCAGGCTTAAGCTGTTTAACAACAAACAGGTAGTGATTAGAAAAGTGCGCATAACAAACTCCATGTCAGAAATTTTAGGTTGTATTAATAGATACTTAGTTCTTTCATTTTTTGAGGCTTGCTCATTTTTAAAATACTTTAAGCTCACTAGCTAGCTCTTTACAAGGGTTAGCTTGCTGTTTTGTTTGTGCTGGTTCGGGGGTACTATTTTTGCGGAAACCTGCTTTCCCTTAATATGACTAATGAGATTCTTAAATATATAAAGCGTATCAGTCATTTCGTTTTGGGTAAGGTTGATCATAGTGTTACCGAAGTATAGTCGGCCGCAGCCACATGAAGCTACTGAGAGCTTCACTTTTCCCGAAGTATCTGTGTATTGCAATTTACTGCTCCTGAGGTTGATGGTTTTGGTGATTGCTGGAACTTCATGCCAGCTATGATGGCCGATGGCCTTTCGCTATTGAGAAAGGCCCGATAAATATTTCAGCGATCCTCTCTGCCAATGAGTTCTTTTACATTCAGTCAGTGAAAATGTAAATGATAATCATTATCAATTGTTTCTGATGCTTGAGGCCGTCAGAGTGCGCCGTCAGCTGTGCGTGTTTTTTTTTCAAAGTAGGTTTTTTAACTGAATGTAAGACATGGCAATGATCAGCAGTCTAGGGATATATTTTCAGATTTTGTTGTTTCTTTAATTATTGCCTCTTCTCGGTTGCTTCTGGTACTTGACTGTTAGGTGTACTAAAGTCCCCTTGTCATCGGTGATTTCAAGTTCCAGGTTTTTTCTATTTGGCCTCCTTGGTAGAGTTTCAGGTATGGGGTAGTAGCTGGCTTCACCGACTTTGATATCGTCACCAATGAGGCCTAAGATTTTTTCTTTCTCAAACATTGTAACGGTCAATATTACGCCAACCTGACTTTCAGGTACTTTGAACTTTGCCATGGTTTGAGAAACCAACTCTCTGAGCTGCTCACCAGATAATTCACTACTTGTAGCCGCTGCCTCACCGGTATCTAAAAAGCTTAAAGCAGTAATTTTAATTTCACCTATTTGCCCTAGTTCGATTGTGTGTTTTTGACGCTCAGCGAAAGGCTTTTTTCTCTCTTCTTTAGTTACTACGATGCCATTTGCCTTAACAGTAAAGTAGTAGGTGTTATTGCCCGATTTATCGTGGTTACCAGCCCTGAGTTTTAAAATAGAAATAGTCTGTGTTAGATTAGAATAATCGACATGATCTTCGACAGCTCTAGCTGCAATTAATAATGACAAGAGGCTTGTGAAAATAATGCTTTTTCTTAGCTTTTTAGTTTTCATAATGTCTCTCTAAACGAATGGCTAAAGAGGACATCGACTTGAATGTATCATACCTTAATAGGCAAAATTTAATCTGCCAGCTCGATATTTTTTCCTGCTTAGCCGCTGATTTCTCTTATAGCTGTGATATTTTCATCCAAGGTCTCAGTAAGATATTTTCGACTTGTTTTTTGTCTTTTTAGAAATATGTTCTTTTATGGTTTTCTCGGCAAAATCTCGCCAATCCGCTGGTTTTTTTCCATCAGCGCTACTGGCATAAGAGAACATTTTCTCGAAAAGTGCCTGATTGTTTTTCTTGCTCTCAAATACAAACTGATTCTGTTTTGCGAGCTGCTTCTGCCAAGCTTTCCTAACCTCTTTCCAGAAGCCAGCAGATTTGTTCCAATAGTTCTGCCCAGCTGATATGTCGAAGTTTTTCAGTGACTCATATGTGTTCTTACCAAGTTCTCGAGAAAGATACTTTTTCTTACCATGTTTAGATCTACTTAGTTTTAAATTATCTTGTTCGTGAATCCAGCCAGTAGGGAGTATCGTAATCCGGTGCGTACCCTCGAGAATATTATAATCCTTTCTGATACTATATTCCCGCCTTGGGAGCGGTCTTGTGGAATTCTTACTGGTCCATTCTGAATGGTTGGCTTCATGTCGCCAATAACCTCGAGCCTCGTATCTTGGTGAGTCATCGACTTGGTAGACGCTTTGTAACCAACTTCCCCTGACTGCGCTGCGTTTTTCTCTAAGTTTTTTAAACATACCATCACCTAAATAGGCGAAGTGATGCTTAGCTTCGTATGTCCAATCCTGTCGCCAATGCTTCATTACAAACGGGCCTTTAACCATCCCATCCTTTTTGTAGTACATAACCATAATGTGCTGTAAGCTTATGAAATTTGGCTTTAACTCTATTGGAAACACATATTCGGTCCCCCATGATTGATAGGGTCTGTCCAGTGTGTTGCTTTGGTCGAATCTGAATGTTTCGATGAATTCGAACGATGCTTTATAGGTACCCACCATGCCTAAAATAGCTAGCCTATCTTTTTCTTTTCTGGTCTTCTTACTATTAACCAAAGTTTGCCAGGCTGGATGAACGTCAGCTTTGTCTGTCTTAGGACCAGTTGTGGTCCCCCCTCTGGGCTTTGCTTTTGCCAGCGGCTGGCTAAAGGTCCAACGTGCGAAAGTATAGCGGGCGTTTGAAATTGACTCCTGCTTCGTGGTGCAAGCCACCAAAGATAGGAAAATACTGATAAGCGGGGTAAGTTTCATATTTTCTCCTTTACTAAAGACTCCATATGTTATCCGGCTGGACATCTGTTGGTTTTAGTCGGGTATCGCTTAACCGGATTCTATAAATTAACATCCTCTTTGCGGCTTATTTGTCTTGAAACATTAGATTTATACTTCCGGCGCCCGCAAGTTAGCTTAGCTGGCAGTAAAATTCAAACCTGCCAAAAGTATGTTTTAGCACTAGCTTTAGAATGGTAAGAAGCTGATATATCATGTAAATATTGCCCCTTTCTGGTTCGTTGACCTAGCGGGACACCCACTTGGATTTTATTTGAAAATTAATAAAAGTTTTCCTATGCTCGGTATTTTGCATCTTTTCTACTGGCATACTAGGAAAGCTCCATGCTAGATGTCAGTTCGGCGGTTGGCGATGATCCATTGGTCTATGAGGGTAAAGTTGTTCAAGGTTTATCGTGTCGAAGGCAAGAGTTTGAGCCCAGTTATGGAGGATGGTGATTATGTTATTACCATCCGAATTTTTTGCCAATTTTTCTTTAAAAGGTTCTATAGAATGCCTAGGCGCTATATAGTGTTCAGGAAAAGTGGCTATCCTTTAATGATAAAGGCAATCAGAAAAAACCTATCTGAAGGGCTTGAGGTTGTTGGCTTTCATTGGTCAAGCGTTGATAGTCGGGAATTTGGTTTAGTGAAGCGTCCAGAAGTGATAGCAGTGGTTTTGGCTGTGATTAGCAGGCGCTCACCTTGGTGCAGATGGCTAAGTAGTTAAAAAAGCTAGAAATGCTAGGTCTAGCGGTTTTAGCATGATGTGGTGATGCGGCTGTTTTAGTGCGCTTTTGAAACTTTGTGCGGTGGCGACCAACTTGGTTATAAAAATCACATCGCCCCGATTTTGTATAACTTTAGAAATTAAGCCTTGGGCTTCTTGGGTGCCGGAAAAACTATCTAGATCAAAAATAATCGGCAATTTTCTATCGACAAATAATTCTACCTGCTCCTGCATATCTTTGGGTTCTGGGTCAAGTACCTTCAGTCCTAGTTGTTCTAGCAGGGTCTTAAGGGTAGAGCGCCTTATGCCGTTCTTGCAGATCAACAGTAGCTCTCTTTGTGCGAGGTTATCTGTTTCCTTGGGTTTCTTCTTACGTTTGTCGTGCTGACCCACATATGCTTTAGCAAGATCAGTGACGGTTAATATTCCTTCTAAATCATCGCGATGACCCGTTCCCCCTTGGCGTAGTACAGGGAAGTGCCTAATATTATGATCTGTCAGGGCTGATTTTATATCTTTGCTTAGGTGGTTGAGGTAAACGAATTTTACTGGTCTGGTCATAAATGAAAGTGCTGTGGACTCAAGCTTATCGTCTTTATCGAGTAAGATTAATTTTCGGACAACGTCTCTTTCTGTTACGATACCAACAATCATCTCGCTTTCATCGATAATTAATACAGAGGATACGTTTAGGTCTATCATCTGCTTCAGAACAACTTCAATGCTGTCATCAACTTGGCAGAAGACCACGGACCTAGTAATTCGATTTTGGATCCTTTTCATGGCAAGGCCTCTTGAATCAATTAAAAACGGCATGTCACTAATAAAATTTTAGACCCTGATATTTTTATATGCAAGGCTAGTGCGGTTTGACGATGCGACGAAACAGCCAGTTATAGTCCTTTATATCGTCGCTGCAAACTCTTATACTTGACTTTCTGATCTCTATCCTAAAGCTTAGCACTTTAATTTTCTTTGCTAGAGGCAAAAGCCATTACGAATTTTTTATATTTACAGCTCACCAATTTTTTTGAGCAGCTTATTTAAAGCGCCAACAGAGAAGCCCCTATCATGGCTAAAAAGGACTCGACTGTTTTCATCCAGAAGCAAAACCCTAGCATTTCTCGGTACTTTATTTCCTAAGAATTCTTCTATAGTTTCGGCCTCTTCATATACTGTAATGACGATTTTCCAGAGGCCTTCAGGAATTCCAGATCTCATCCCTGAATCTATAGAGTCCTGAAAAATTTGTGCAAAGAAATTATTAATAGTTGGTACTTCGAAAATATTGATCTTCACCTTATGAAAATCGAGTCCTATCAGCCACCTATCAATGTCAAATTGAGAGTCTTGCACATAGCCGATCAGCAGTATTGCTTTTTTACCTTGAAGCTCATTAGGTAGTTGCCAAACTTTGCCATTGAGGGCTTTACCTTTAACAAGAGGAAAATTTTTTCCTTCGACTTGTTTGTTCGGATAGGCAGTGCGACACGATATCAATCCAGCTGTAATGTATATGAGGAAGAGGGTACTGAACCAAGTCATAGTTTTGTCCTATGTTAATAATGATTTTAAATTATTGTAGCTGAGGAAACAATAATCTTCAGCTTTTTGATGAAATATAATTGTCAGCTTGTCGATGTTTCCATCTTGTTCTCGAGGCAAGAGTCATCATCTATTAAGCGTGTATTAATAGGCGTAATACTAGCCGATCGAGTAAGCATAAAATGATTTTAGTAGCGTTTGTATGAAATTGCTGTCAAAGACTAGATGACCAAGGCTTCGCCTTGGTC
>MDTC01047544.1_pt1 | contig 12837 bp, 9 predicted proteins | sample 811181 | NCBI WGS metagenome assembly MDTC01 (sample SAMN05326644, study PRJNA326480) | marine metagenome | isolation source: seawater | place: Pacific Ocean: North | collected 2011 | reverse complement strand
TGCTGAGCAGATGAAATTACCGCTTATTAGAGTGAAACAGATTTTTACATCGATTAAAGATAAATATCATCAGCCTAAAATCCCGCAACGGGTTTACCTTAAAAAGCGAAAACAACTGTTCCCCGAACACTTCGCCACATCATAACATTATCAACTCATTAATATGAAAGCGCATAGGTCAAGGGATTCCATCAATTATATATAAGGACAGCAGCTATGCGAAGCCTGAAAAAAAGGATTACGAATATGAATATTCACCATAAAAATATGAAGCAAGTTTCGCATGATATGCAACAGTGGGTACAATCTCACTTAAGTCATCTAGGTATATATGAATGCGGTTACGGTCATTTAGATATCGTAAAAGGTACGAGAATGCCGATGACCACATCTTATGATTGGTATTGTCAATATAATGAAAAAAATTTACATTCGCTCATAGTTGATAGAATTAGAAATAAAGGGAAATATTGGCATAACTCTAATGACATTTATCATAGTTATAAAAAATTTATAGGAAAAACATTTCATAAATTAGATCTATTTAATAAGGTTTCAGAAGGTTATGAACTATTGACTCTTGGTTGTCATCGTCTTTTATCACCATATGAGTATTTAGAGGTTAACAAGGCATTTAAGCAATTATCTTATGAAGCAACCAAAATAAGAAAAAGTAAACCTAATATTACTCTAGAATTAACGACCATGCATGAATTAAGATCAATGCATAGTCATGATGGTAGTACAGAAAATCAAGACAATTCTTTTATAAATTATGAGAAATATAAATTCCAAGACATTGTTTTAACAGCTAAAGAGCTAAAATATATTGAACATATTACGCTTCATATGAATCATAGAGAAATTGCACAACTTCATGGTTGCTCTGAAACAGCAGTTAGAAAAGTTATTACTAACATTAAAGGAAAACTGAAGAATAAAAATATGTCAACATCACAAATGTGCCATATATTAATGGATTATGGTGTGCTTGCTGTTTGCAGCCAAAGTTTTTACAAAGAGGCAATTTGAAATATTATGCAATCATGGAAGAGAGTATTGGCCGTTTCTTTTGGAAAGGCTATAGAATACTATGATCTGGCTATTTATTTAGCTTTGAAAGATTATATACAAGCGAATTTTATTCCGGAGAGTGTTTTTGGAAGCGATTCAAGCTTCATTTATTGGGTAGGCTTTGGCTTACGTTATGTTTTAAGACCGTTAGGGGGCTTCTTAATTGGCTCTTATGCAGACAGATATGGAAGAAAACCAACACTTATCTTTATCAGTATAGCCACGGGTATTGCAACATTAACGATGGCTATACTACCCAGCTATCACCAATTCGGTATTTTGGCGACGTGTTTCTTTTTTTTCTGTCAGATGGTTCAATCATTCTCATTTTCAGGTGAAAGTGCTACAGCATTCGTTTACTTACTTGAAGGAGCAAAAGAAAATGAGCAGGCCAGAACAAATGCTCTAATATGGGCATTTCCAGTTTTGTCTGTAGCGCTTTCTATTGGTTTAGTTTTCAGTATCAAGCTTTTCTTAACTGAAGATCAGATGTATAGCTTTGGTTGGAAAATACCTTTATTACTAGGCTTAATTAACATTATCCTAAGTTATTATTTCAAGAGTAAGCTATCTGAAACTGTATGTATTCATGAAACAAAGAAAAAAGAATCTGTGCAATTGATACAAGTATTTAAGATTTTTTTATTAACAGCTCCTGCAACAATCATCTTTCACAATATAGCTGTTTCAAACTCTATCATTATTAAAAAATTTACTGCTGATCCTTATATGCAATCATATTTGCCAGCTTTCTTTAATATCATTTTATTTGTCACCTGCTTTATTGTTAGTTCTCTTATTGATAAGTTTAGTCACTGTCAAGTCATCTTAAAAAGAAGTTACTTTATTATTATGTTCTTGGCAATGCCTGTTTACGCCCTTCAATCTATGGGAACTTGGCCAGCTATAATCATAGCTCAGGTATTTCTTACTTTATTCTTTGCACTCGTTTATTCATCTACAGGAACAGTGATGTTTAATGCGGCTCCATCAAATAATAAAGTTGCTACTATAGCAACGGGTATGAACTTAGCTGTTGCTAGTTTGGGTGCTTTTACACCACTGGTTGTAAGTATTCTTTCTCAATATGGACAGGCATATATTGGTTTGTTTATGTCATTTGGAAGTTTATGCTTTTTTGCAGCCTTGGCTTTAGATAAATATACTCAGTCTGCTTCAGCTCCTGTTTCGACTGTTTCGTCATAAGAAGATTTAAAGAGCGTGTTTCATCACGCTCTTTTCTTTGAGGACAGCAACTTTTCTTATACTTTATTTGAATACTCAAGACAATTCGAAGCGTTTTTTCACACTTTCTTGCAAGAGTCTTTGTAGATCTTGACCATATAAAATCGTCACATCTTCAACCTGCTGAATCGCTGTGGTTTGATCTTCTTTATGACACCCTGTCACAATAATATATTTATCAACGAGTATAAGGTTCTCTTGGTTCCAATAAGCATCAGCTTTACGAATCTGCTCAATCGCATCTTCAGACATCACGCCTTGATAGTCTTTCACTTGAATTGCAATACCATATTGTTTATCTAAGAGTCCAGGTAACCTAATGAGAATATCTGTACCATGCTCTTCCTCCTGACGCCCCCCTACTCTTTCAACACAAATTGGCTTAGGTAAAATAGACTCTAAACAAGAAACTAAAGCATATTCCCATTCTTCATTTGATAGGTGCTTCATCATTTCTCGAGAAAATGCCTCAGAGAAATCAGTCTCTACAAAAGTTTTATGCAGCGCATGTTCAAAACGATAGCTTGCTGGCAAGCTGCTATCTAATGTTTCTGAAGTCTGAATCAAACTATCTATAGTTTCTTGGCAATGATTTGCATTCCAAAATCGTGGCCGTTGTCTCAAGGTTTTGCGTAAATCACCTTGAACTAAAGCATGATGACGATCAAAACTTTTGATAATTTTTGCAGGGAAAATATGACCAAAATCTCCACGTTCGCTATCTATCTGGTATTGATATCCTTGATTAAAGTCTTCTGTCGCTTCAGCAAGCATTACTTCATCCCAAGTCGGAAGCCTAGGTATAACTAAAATATCACCTTTTTTAACCGAGTTAAAAATCGATAGGTTAGGCTTTGCTTTTTTATCAACGGTGAAATCACGTAAATCTTGACCTGGATCAAATCCCCAGCCTTGTCTTAATCGTCCCTCTTTTAATTCTTCAAAAAAGAAATCCATGTTCTCTGTACAGATTCGATAACCCCAATAATTACGTGACATATAGCGCTCCTTTATATTCTATTCATTATTTTTTTGATTTATCGCTGCTGATGTCATGCAAGTCTAAAACACCACATGACCACTTATGCCGATAGAAATCTTGCTCCATACCATACACGAACTAGAGCCCCCTGCCACTAAAAACATGCTTTTGCTACATCAAGGTTAATAAAAGTTGAAGATAAGGTGAACATCACTTTGTCAAAATATCTTGACGGTATGTACTTGTGAGTGAAAGCAATCGCTGGCGTTACGCTCTTGCAAGTTTCACATGTGAAACTTCAGGCATTTAGAACAAAATTGATGTTTATCAATTTTCATATCTAAATAAGCTAAGAAGAAAATTAGAACTGATTCGATTTATGAGAATTATATTCATCATTAAAAAACAATAAACATATATTTATTTAACAGTACCTTCTTTTTTTCTATTTTATTTCTTATTGAGCATAAAAAACTTTTTATATTTCTTTTCATCCGTAAACTACTTGAAGAAAAATAATTTTTTTAAAAAGGATATGTTAAAAAATGAAATATTTTGTTTCAGGTTTCTGTTTCTGTCTTTGCCTGACTTTATCTTCTCCAGCTAAGGCAAGTCTGTCCTCTTCCATCGAACGAGTCGAAGTATTTTTATCACAATTATTCTCAGGATCAGCCCATTCAGACACTGAAGGCTCTGGTTTTGATAATCCAGCCTATATATCATCACAAAGGCAGTCAATAGTTTCACATGAGGTTGAAAGGGTAACGGCAGCAGAACTGTTGAACCATGATTCTCGTGCATCCGTCATATCTGGAAGCTCGATCCCCCCTTTTAGTCCCCAGCTTCCCGATGAACAAACTCAAAAATACATTCAACAAGTCCAGACTCAAGTATTTGAATTATCAGAACACTTCCAAGATCTGATTCGTGATTACAGTACATCTCTCACTCAAAAAAGCGCACATTTGCAGGAGATAGAAGCACAACTTTTGCTACAGAATCAAACGCATTCTGCGCATTCTATTGAAGAATGGCATGATCTGTTACATACATTCAAGAAAGAAGATTATATCTCACTTAAATTAGATATGATATCTGACGAAGTTGAACGCTCGCGATTATTACGCAATGCGACCGTGTTGCAACAGAATATAGCGAAAATTGAGAGCTCTGTGCATTCTGTAGACACATTTTTACAAGCACAAGTTAATCAATTCCATGCGAGAAGTCAGCTTAAAATAATGGAAACACCCGAAAGATCTTTGTTGCTAGAAGCCATTGAAGTTGAGCTTCACGCTCCTTCTTCTGCAAATCGTTTACAGCAACGATCTTATTGGGCCAACAAACTATTGAGTCATGATTTAAATCAAATCATACAAATCCCCACACAAAGCCAACAACATTTAAATAAAATGCAACGTGAAGTCCAAGCAGCGCTGGTACGTTCTCAACGCATCCTAAACTATTCAGTAACGTCTCAAGACATGCTACCAGCTCTTCAATTAGGTGTTTTCGAAGATGATCTGACAAATTTTCAAAGTTTTATCGGTAAAAAGCTGTTACGCTCTGTACGCTGGAATGAAAATCTAACGCCATTTCAACAGCAGCGGTTACTTGATTTTGAGCGGAAACTGGGCACCTTAGCAAGACTTCGTAGTCATCAGTATTCAACGCAAGATATAGATCTATTTAAAGCTTTACGAGCCTTTCAAAACCTATCGGGTGATCAGCAAGCAAGTTTTTATCGTATGGTAGAAGAGATCAGCGCTAAACCACTAGATTACGAAGAGGTGTTCAATGAACTTGATATCGCCATGCCCACAAGAAGACCTCTATCTGAAGCCAACCGGCGCATCATTCATAGTGCTTTAATCACCACGCTTAGTGACCTAAAAGGTAAGCATGTCAATGCCCGAAATACGATAGAGCTGATGCCTTTACATATAACCAAACAGATCAAAGTACCAACCGACCTATTTGAATTTGATATAGCTCAAGGCGTTAAAGGTCATATCACATCAGCTCAATTCGACACAACCACCTCTCTTTGGAACTATACCGTTGAAACCCACTCCAAAGCTCATCCTCCGGCAGATGCTATCAAATTTAAAATCAGTGATGTCGGTGCAGCAAGAGAGTCTGTTCCCGTGCAATACCAAGTTCATCAAGTAAAAAGTCCACTAGATTTTGCCCAAAAAATGCAAAAACAATGGTCTGCCTATCAAAAATTAGGCGCAGCTTTTTACTTTGCTGATCATGACCTTGTGCTGGCAAAGCTCAGAATCAACTTATGGCAGTTACTAGAGCAAAATATAAAGCCAGAAGTACATCAGTTTCCTAGCCCATTCAAAAAAGCGGCAACAGCTATTTTACGGAACTTGCATCAGTATGCTTATCATGCACCCAATATCTATTTGGTACAGGATATCCAAGAAAAAATTCAGCAAATAAGCATCATGGATAGTGTGTTACAAACCAAAGAGATGGGTAGATACCGAAATAGCACTTATGTGACCAACTACTACAGCATGATCAACTCGATACGACAAGAGCTACAGTTGCATCATGCACATCATCCAAACAAAAACATAATTTTAGAGATTTTAGAGCATGCCGATGCGCTGCGCACATCTATGCATCGTATTGATAAGCGATTTGATACCATCATGCAATTTAAAGAGAGTATGAAGCGTCTACTCAAGATAGATAAAAAAGTACCTTTTTTAAATTCAAGCGATCACAAGCGGCCTTTAACGATAAAAAATGCAGTGCAATTTGAAATACGTTCCTATTTGAACCGATGGGTTCAGGTCATGGATCAAGCAGAAGTATATATTCAACACTATCGCAAAACATTCGCAGCATTGAAAACCTCTGAACAGCAACTGATACAGAAGATTGCACAAAAATTACCACGCCAAAATCTATTGCAGTTAAGACAACAAGTCAACGATTTAACACGTATTTGTGCACCTGACTTATCACACCAACCCGTACCCAAGCCACGCCATATACACCGTTCGCGCCGCTCTCTTGTAGCACCGCTGTGCCAACCACTTAAGTCTTCTAAAGCAAAAGTACACCCAGAGACCTCGGTACACACTAAAACACCTCAGCCCGCACAAGCTAAAGTTCAAACTTCCAGCATAAAAGGTCTTTCAAGTGGTCTGTTTACCGCCTTAAATGTTGGAGGTGCTGTTTTTGATATCTATGATCTAGCTTATGGTGCTTATTTAGTGGATCAGGCACAAGTTGCTTATACCGAAGCAGAAAGCCACTATTATCAAGCTCAAGCCATCCAATCTTTTGCCAATATTGGTGCCGGATTAGGATATCCTGCTGTCTTGATGGCAGCACAATGGTCTGGTTGGTCTATGTCTGTGCCCACGCTCTTAGTGCCTGTTGCGCTTTTAACAGGCGCGAACATGATCACGAATTTTGCACTAAGTCAGCGTTATCAGAAAATGTCGGATATTGAACAAGCACAGCTCTATTTGCATCAGCTGCATCATAAATACACCCAAAGTTATGCTGATCAAAGCAAACTCTACGCTATCGGCAAAGATGCTTATAATGGTCATCGAGTTTTATGGCCTGTTAAAGATGAGGACATGCTTTTAAGCGAGCTCGATCTCACGGGACATAACCTCAAGGTAAAAGCTGAAGGCACACTTTTTTTAACCCAGAAAACGCGCGGCTTACCTTTTGGTTTGATGACCTCACAAGATAAATACCTGCAACCGGCTTCAGCACATCGTATTAATGTACGTGAGGTACTGCTCAAAAAAGAAGAGCCTTTTTATAAGCTTGCGTTTCAACAAGGTGCAACTCAAGCCCCTTCAATCACACCTGTAAGTGAAATAGATGCCTTGGTATTACCTACCTCATCTCACCATACAAGAGCATGGCAGCGTAAGGTCTTGACTACAAAAGAAAAAGGAATTTATACCAGAAATGATCAAATCGGTGCATCCATCGCACTCCATTTAGAACATCATGTGTATGGTGATTGGCGTTCGCTGTTCAGAGAAGACCGCCACATCTCTCACATCGGCAAAAAAACAAGACATATAACGCCCGTTACCGTCAAGCTGCCTTCCAAGTCCTTTGATATCATTTTGCCTGTTGGCAGATGGATTACGCCACACTTAGCTTTTATGCAGTACAAACTCAAAGCACCCACCCAAGATCAGCATCATCAGGTGTATCGTATACACAGTCATTTTTTTGCTACAACGCAGCATAAAGCACTGCAGCATAAACATGTACAGATGCACCTCATGGGAGGTCATGCAAAAACTCTATGGCACTTTGAACTACCTACTACAGAGAGCACAGACAGGCTAGAGCTTGATATCGACGAAAGGCAACGCATCATTAAGATCAGCCAGTCTTCTACGCAGCAGGAGCGCTATTTGACTCTACATATCAGTCCTGAAGCTCAAGGTCACCTTTGGATCGGTACACATTACATCCATCTAAATGAAGATTTAATGGAATTAGAGGTACCCGATGAAGCCTTAGCAGCTCAAACCAAGCAACATCATAAGTCCGATACATTAACTGAGTATGCACAGCGTGGTGAAGTAGAACATTTAGGCTCACAAAACGAATCACATCAAGCTTATACTCTGTACTTTTCTAATGCTTCACACTCAAGAGCACATATCACATTTGAAGGATTAGATGAAACCCTTATCTTACCTGCGCATGACACCCAATATGTAACACTCGATGCGAATAAATTTGAAGCGATACAGGCTTTAACAACCTACGCTCTAGATACTCGCTCGGGCTCTTATATGCGTCGTATTGACCGTCAAACATTAGACGAACACAGCGCGCAGCATATGATATGTTTTCATCTGCAAGGTCACTTTTCTAACACCTTTCGCATTCAACCTAAGTTATGTGATATGAATCATGTAAGCTACAAAGTAGGCTCTGTTGCCATTCATCGCAGCTACCAGCCTTTATCTTCTCACAAAAAATATATTTACAAAATAGATCACGGACTCAGCACTATGCAATATAAGCGCTTAAGCTTAGACAACCAAAGTAAAGAGCCTCTTTATGTGACCTTACGCTACCGACTCAAGCCAGAAGATGAAGCGCGTATTCATGGCTATGATTTCTATCTCAATACGATACCTCAATCAAAAGCACGTCAACCTCATCTATATCGACTTGCTTTACTTGAGCCCTTATCGGCCAAAACCGATATCTTAGTACGTTCTGTGAAGCATGGTAATCGGGCTGATTTTATGATCCCTGAAGGGGCGAGGCTTGTGTCTCTTAAGGCTGAATTTATGAGTCGTAAAAATAGATTATCATCCATGGTCAATATTTTTGATGCAGTAAGCAAACAGACCGGGATGCAAGGTGCCAATCTCAAAGATCAGCTTCTAAACCAACCTTTTACCGATGATCTTTATCTTGATCTCTCAATTAAACAACCTCGTTATGCGTGGGAAAGTCCTCAATTGAAGATTCAAGAAACAACGCTGGAAAAGAGAGAGCAAAGCTATTTCAATGCTTACAAACGCGATTTAGAATTTAGAAATGCTCAACATCTTGCCCAGCGTTTACTAGCAGGGCATGGTTGAAAGGCTCAAAAGCCACTTTCAGATGAAAGTGGCTTCAACAAACAAAGAAGATACTATGAAGATGTTTCAGGCTGATTGATGATAACGCCTGATGCAAAGTCTTGATCTTTTAGGTATAACTTATGGTGAAGCCCTCGAGGAATATCTTTTAATATTAAGTAATTCACGGATTTGGCTACTTCATAATACTCCGTAGCTGCAGTGTTAATTGCTGTAGCAATCATGTTAGCAATAGGGCCTGCACCTGTGTCTTTACTGGTTTGATGCACAACCTGCCCCGAATAACGCCATAAGCTTTTACCGGTTTTTGTTGACTTAAGCTCTAAATCAGCGGCAACCACAACACTGCCAGCTATGACCACATAGTTTGTGTCCCACTGCTTGATCTGAACGAACAACACAGCGTCAGCGCCGAAAACTTCATGATATCGTGATGGGGTTACTAATTGCGCAAGCTCTCCATCAGACACACCTTCACGTTTCAACAACTGCTGTGTAAAAGGTATAGATAAGACATAATACCCCATTTCAGCAAGAGGGCGAGCAATCGTCGCCTGATAAATATCTCCAGCATCTGCCGCTGTAGTTTTATTGATAACAGGCACTACAACAATGGACAAAGGTTTCTCTTGATACATGAGACCAAACGCATCAACTTTTTTCATCTGTAGAGATTTCTGAGACTGACAACCTAGCATGATAAATGCCATACATAAATATATCACTTTTCTTATCATGACTTGATCTCCGATTGCGCAAGTTCAATCATTTTTTCTGACTCTGGAAAACATTCAAGCTCTTTAGCAAAATAAGCCTTTGCTTTATCTTTCTGACCTTGCTCAGAAAAATAAATACCCAACTCAAAATAAACACCGGGAGGTACAAGTAGATTATCTTCCTCAGCTTCTTCTACAATCTCAAGCATTCCCTCAATATGTGCTTGTTGTGTGTCAGCTGAAGGGTTTTTCTGAAACTCATACAGCGTTTCAGAATAGTCATTCCAGTGATAAAGAGTCTTAGGACTCTGACATGCTGTCAAACACAGGTTTAAAAAACAAAGTAATACAAGTCTATTTTTGCTCAACATTAAATTTTAACCTCAAATGTATGACCTGATGAAATAAAGATCTTACGATGTACGATCATGTTTTGATGACGATAAATTTTAACTTGATGCTGGCCTTGAGGTAACACAAAGCGCGTTGTTTGAATACCATCTACGTAATATGACTCAATATCATCGTTATCGTTCAAGTCTATAGATTGCTCATCAATGATCAAAGTGAGACCTTCTAGATCGCCTTTCAATGCAAGATAAGCTTCATCACTTATTTGTGTCGATTCGTGATACGAGGTAGAGCAGCCTACTATCGTACACAGTGCGATAATCATAAAGAGATGTTTTAACATTATTTACCATCCTTATTTTGCGATGCAAACACAGTGTAATCAGACAATGGACCCTCAATAGCGCCCGATACAACTTCAACTCGACTTAAGCTATTCTTACCTTTACCAACAAAATCAACGACTTTAATTTGCGCAACTTGTTTTCTCGGTAAATAGACAAAACTACCTGTTTGAGGGTTTTTTACTTTTTTCCCTTGTAGCTTCACCATAAAAAGATCGCCCTGATGAATACCTTGGTTTTGTCCACCTGTCATGAAAAACATATCATCTTGCTGATTGACAAGATAACCTTTCCAAGGTAGATCCATTAAGTTTTCAATCACATTGGAAACCAATTTAGAAATAGCAGCAGATAACGCTTTATCATCTAAGCTACTGTTATAGCCAGCTGTTTCTCCTACTCCAAATACATGGTTATTTTCAGAACGCGCTTCACCCCGAGCCTCTTCTGAATAAATCACTTCCGAAGTGCGCACATCAATCAGTCTTACATTCACAGCAGCATAAGATTTTTGTACGCGGTTACGAGAAAAAACCCCTACTTCACTCGTTGTCTCTCGGCCATATTCAGATACAGATCCAACAATGATAAAATCAGCACCTTGGTATGATTTAGATGCAGACTCAGCTTGAACACTCTTTAAATCTTGACGCTCAAGCATCATAAATTTACCTGTGCTAGATAAACGTGTAGACAGAATATCCGATGCTTGTTTTCCTATGACGCTATTTTTTTGTTGAAAAAACAAGCTACGACCACGCTTGGTTTCATCTGTAAATCGGGAGATGGCTACAACGCGTTTCAATCCGTGATAAGTTTCTTCTTTTAAAGTGGGGCTCACTTGAGGTGCACTTGCATGCAATGAATTATCAACACCTCGAGTAGAGGAAGTACAACCATTTAATGCTGATAAACACATTGAAAAAAAGAATAAAATAGTTATCAAGTTTTTAATTCGATTCATAAGTAACTCTTGTTATGTTTAAGGATTCTAAATTATACAGATCAACAAAATTTTTTAAAAGCCTTATATACTTATCCGTTTAAAAGATGACCAAAACATACATAGTCACACCCCTGGTTGATAGAAAAATCAAAAAATAGATATGCACTACTCATGAAACAAGGTAGCTTCTAGAGTTTTAAAGAAATAAGAAAGTTTTACAATGATTTGAAAGCTTGGTACATCAAGATGCGACTACTCAAAAAACAAACAAAACAAGATTAAAGAGAAGGTTAATAATTTATAAGGTTCTGATATACAATAAAATTTAACTTTCATCTATCGAATCAAAAGCGATGCTTTTCCATGTTATTTTATCCGAATAATCGACCACAGATTATCCACGGCTTGTCACCTGCTTGTATTGATTTCACAATACGACTAAGCCTTATCCCAATCGAACAAAAGCTTAATTGCCGTTATTTTTCGCCCTGTGCGTATAGTTCTAAATCCATAGTTTTTAGGCTGATCTGCATCAGAAAAAAAGTTTATTTTATTTTCTTGTAATGCAATTTCTTCAATGCTTGGCTGAATAATTTCTCTTATAATAGCGTGGGTTCGGCTGTATGAAGTCTTTTTTAACTTGCCATTTGTATCTAATAAACCAAATAATGCGCGTATATCGTCTATCTTAAACTCCGGTAGCTTTCCATAAGACTTAAATCGACATAAAATAGAATACAGTCTTTTCGAATACTCACGCTTTAGTTGACGGAAGATGTCATGAGAGATCTGACTATGGCCTTCTGAAACGCATAAGTACTCCTTAATTAACTGATCGTTAGGCACAAGAGTCAAACAAGCATTTTTGTATTCTACACGCTTAAAGAGTGCCATATATGAAAAGCTTTTATTATCTTTATCCTCTATACCTACAGCGCGACCTGAGAGACGCTTAGCAGGAAGATTGAGTAAGGAGTACAGCTCTGTTTTCTCTACCTTAAACCATTCCGACAACATATCATTACTGAATGTATAAGAAGGACATACAAAAGCACTTTGATCTAATAAGATGCTGTTCCAATCAGCTTCTGTGCTCAGTTTTTTATCTTTCTTGATAGCCCAATGGCTTTTTTCTAATCGAGATAAAAATAACGCAAATAAGTCATGCTCTACTGCACTAAGAGACAGCGAGCCAAAGACGATTTTATGGCTTTTTTTATAAAATCTTGTTTGTAAATCGGATAAATTATTTGTTAGCACATCTACTCCACTGCTTTTTTTCTCCATATAGCATCTCTCAAGATTTTTAGATAACTTTTTAAAGTGTTAAACACCTTAGCGTACATGATAAAACCTGTCAATACATGACAAAACCTGTTTTTAAAAATATACTCTTGTCTCTTCAAACTTAGATTACATGACAAAACCTGTTTTGAAGAAGATATTCTTGTCTCCGCAAGCTTAGATTGCATGGCAAAACCTGTTTTTAACAAGATATGCTTGTCTCTTCAAGCTTAGATTGCATGACAAAACCTGTTTTTAACAAGATATGCTTGTCTCCGCAAGCTTAGAT
>MDTC01247138.1_pt1 | contig 12841 bp, 12 predicted proteins | sample 811181 | NCBI WGS metagenome assembly MDTC01 (sample SAMN05326644, study PRJNA326480) | marine metagenome | isolation source: seawater | place: Pacific Ocean: North | collected 2011 | reverse complement strand
CTCTTTTGATACATCTATTATATCCTTACATACAAAAATATACATAGAACCACATTTAAAGTTTTTAAACGGCGGTTTCAGTCTGTCGTCAAGTAGTTCGTTATCCGATAACTTCAATAGAGACTTTACGGTTTTATATTTTTCGTGAGTAAAAACCTCGTAAAAAATTGGTTCTGTTCCATCGTCACTATATTCAATTATATCAGTTATATATTTGCGATAGTTTGTATTACTATTGAGTAAAGTCTCAATTCTCTGATCGACACAACTATCTATTGTGTTTTCACATACTCCATAGAAAAGAAATTGAAACCTGTTTTTTAGTAATGCCATGTGGTCATTTCCTCACAATAAGGCAGTTACTATGTCACCATTTCATCAATAAAGTATTCTTGACTTCGTCCATCAATTATTATGTCAAAGCAATTTTCATATTGACCTGTAGTTTCATCGTAATTTACGAAGACAGTTGCGGTTACTGGATTTTTTGGTACATCCCCTATGCTTAGACTATACAACGCAGGAAATCCAATATCATAAGTTGTTCTATTTTTCCATATTTCAATTATATATGGAGCACCTGCTTTTACTTCGTCTGGAGTCAATTTAGGTACACAAAAAGCACCGTCATTTGGAATTGAGAATGTAAAGTTTAAAGAATACCAACTACCACTTTCAATAGTTGACCCACAAAATCTTCCGGTTGTTCCATCTTCATTAGTTCTTGATGTTGACCCCATCCAAACAGATTTAGATTCAACAATTTCTGTCATAGTGGCATCATATGGTTGCTCCAAATATAATCCTGGATATTTTGTGGGGTTGTCACTTGCCGGACCCACTTCGGTTGTTCCGTCAATCTCAAACGCAGTTTCAACCGGTCCGTATGTCTTTCTCTTTTCGATGTCCCGTGGTTCAATTAGACAATTTGGTGATTCATCACACTCACATTTTATTTCTTTTATACAACTTAATTCAAATCCAGACCCAAGGGTTTGATATGCCCAGTGTCCCTCTGTTATATCACTAAACACGATTCTATAGTCTCCGGAGTGAGTTGGGTTAAATTTATCATATATATTTACATACCAAGTAGAATCATTTTGAGCAGATGGTAACTGAAAAGAGTTATGGTCTTGGTCGTCTACATCTTTGTATGTACCGTTTTCGTCTTTCTCTTGTATAATATAATTCAGAGGTATGTTCATCTTAGAGGAACTTACATCGTGTGTTATTAAAAATCTTGGTAATCCAGACTCATTACCTGTGCTGTCCGAACACTCAGCCTTTACACTTAAACTTGGAATGCAGATTTTTGATTCAGTAGCACGTGCTTGGGTGTTTGATTTTAGAATCACAGTAAGTTTTCCAACTTTTGTATCTTCCGAAGTACCTACCCTATATGTAACAGATTCCCCAGGTACAAGTGAAAGTGACGATGTTTGGAGCATTGGGTCTATACCAGAAACCCATTCATTTGTTTCGTTATACGCTCCCCAATTTTTAGATATCTCCCCAACCGAAGACGATCCGTCAAGTGGGTCGAGGGTGGTTGATATTGTGTCAATTGGTGTTTTCCATGTTTCACTTCCGTTATTTTTAATTGTAACCAAAAACCCTACTTCGTCACAATCTATTGTAAGCAATAATTCGTCCATAGTAAAGTCTGCCTGACCACCCATGAGTCCTCTAAAGTTTGTTACTATTGCAGTTGATGGAGATGTTGCAATATATACTGGTTTACTAACACCCTTCGGTTCACGTGATGTTGCATTTCTAAATACATGACCATCTGGATGGTTGTGTTCTTTTTCTGTGCTATCATTTAAATAATAAACCTTTCCTGGGGTAAGTTGTTTGTTTCCCATGTGTTCAGTAAAATCGATTTTTCCAAAGAAAACAACTCTTGCAGATGCTTCACTTCTGTTAAATTCCGGACCACATGCGTTTATAACTTCCTCGATAACACCTATAACTTCTGAACTGTTTTCAGGATCAATTCCATTTGCAGATAGTGTATCATATTCTGCGTCTGCAAGAGTTAGTGCGTTATTTATTGAACTCCATCTGACAATGTCACCTACAACTGGACATTGATTATTTTCATATCTAAGGGTCATTATGTCACTTATCTTAGTAACTTCATCGTGATTTGTTTGGTTTACAACAAAAGATGAACCACTACACTCACCATAGGATGATTCGTATTTTTTTCCTTCTGATATTCTGAATGCTGAATTTGCCATATTATTTTACTTCTATTTCTTCGGTCCAGGTATAATCGGTTGTTACACCAAAGTTTCGTTTGTATGTTTTTCTTTTGTATGTTGCGTCATTGTAAGTAACTACTATGCTTGCAATGTCTCCAATTTGTCCATCTGCATCACTTCTCGTTCCTTGTGTGTCAAATTCACCTTGTTTAAAGAAAGGCCAAACTTTATCTAAATACTTTCTTGCGTTTTCTAATTTATGGTGCGTAGATTCTTCGTTTACATCTTCTGTTGTCGAAATCGTGAATGCACGATAAAAACTACGTCCTGAAACTACATATAGTGATCCCATTAGTCAATCCTCACCCAATTGTTTACAGAATATCTCCACCTTGATACATTCTCATTGTCGTCGTACAAAGTGGCTACATGACCATTACCAGCAGACGGCCAAACTTTTCCAAGAAAGTTGTTTGATAGAATGTTAAAACTCTGTGGTTCAACATCACCCACTGGATAAGTAGGCCAATAAATACTTTTTATTGTTTCTGAGTTTTTAAGACAATCAAAACATTCAAGGTTTGGATTCGGTAATGTTCTATGGTTGGTTAATAAAATTCTATTTCTCGATAAAGCATAAAAAACGGGTCTGCTAAATGTTTCATAGTTTCCAGAGTTTCCATCTTTTAACACTAAGGGAGTTGCGGGATCACTTGGTTGTGAATTTCTAAATGGAGTTCCGTTTGTAGGTACACGACGTGAACTACTTACATTATCAACAGGAAAGGATTTTCGTAAAGTTGTTCGTGTGTTTTCGTCTAACTTATATGCCCATTCATATATTGAAAATCTTGGACTATTTTTTTCGTTTTCCGAAAACATTATTTCAAGGTCTGTTAGGTAGTATTGTGTACCAGGATTTAAACCAAGTGTATCTTCCACTCCATCTATATTGGTCGGAAAGTCAAAAGTTACCATTCCATTCGTTTGCACTACATAATGATTCGAGGATGAACTTATTATGATGCCAAGTACATCCGATGTATCAAAGTCTTGTGAACTTGATAAAATAAAATCTCCAGTCACCGGTGATATTCTTACAATATCACCTATTTCAAAATCCGTACATGACTCTTCTCGTTCAATAATAAATTTATTTGCCTCTTCGTCTTCTGGACTATACATCCCACGATAATTTACAAAAAAACCTTTTAACCCTCCTGCACCTATTAGCACGGGTTTTGATACATTTGAATTCCCGTCTCCTCCCGTAATAGCAGGATCGTTTGCATGTAAAAGTCCGTTTTTTCCTAAAAAGTAAACCACCCCACTTTGTAAATTTGTTGTATTGGAAATTTCAATTGGATTGTAATTTGTTAATACTTTAATTCCCGAGTCGTCCTCAGGTACAAATTCTACATACCCATTGAAAACAATTGTTATGAATGTAATATTGTTATTAGAATCTTTTTTTATTTTTTTAATAATTCCTATACATTCTGCGTGGTCTGGACTATTGGCAGATGCAATCGCAAATTTTCCAGATGTTGATCGTCTTACCAATCCACCAACAAAAAAGTGTCCCTCATCTATGTCGGCCGTGGAGAGATTATCACTTTCAAAATTATCTTTGAATGGAAATGTTTGCTCTGATGCACCGGGTGACTCTACAAAATCTAACATTCCTAATACTTCACCCGAGTCAGTTTGTTGCGTTTTTATCTTAATAAAATTTCCATTATTGTCTTCGGTATAAGAATCGGGTGTGTCTCGTAAATTTGTAAAAGATATTCCAAGTTTACCACTCGAAAGACGAGTTAATGCAGTTGCAAGCACCTCAGCTGAAATTTTCTTAGTTTCACCGGACGGAGAGGTTTTTTCGTCGGAATCAACTACAACAAGTAAGTCCTCAGGATTTAAATCCTGTGGATCATTCATGGTGTTTAAGTCACTTATTTTTTGATTGGCCATATAATTCAATGAATAAAAGTATAAATATACATATATTTTATTTAAGAATAAATATACGTTACTTTAAACTTTTAAGTCGTCGAATTATAAATTTTACAAGTTCACTTCTAACAATGTCGTCTTCGGTGAATTGAAAACTGAATATTCCTTTTGATTTTGAGTGCTGATCTGAAAATAATTTCATTATAGGAAGGAATCCTGTTTTATTTCCTATATCACTTTGCATCGCATCACCACAGATGAACATTTTTGACTTTTCACCAATGCGTGTCATTAGTGTAATAAGTTCTTTTTGAGATAAATTTTGTGCTTCATCTACTATTATTACTTTATCTTCCCACGAAGCCCCACGACAAAAACCAACAGGAATTCCATAAATTCGTTCTTCATCCTGTAGATATCTAATGTCAACTGGTGATAATAATTCCTCAAGTTTATCTTTAAATGGTTCTAAATATGGAGCCATTTTATCGTCTTGTGCTCCTGGTAAAAATCCGAGTTTTGAGTCAGCACTTTCTACGGCACTTCTTACATAAACTATTTCAGATGCAAGTTGTGACGATAACAATTCTATTGCACAATATATACTTGAATATGTTTTTGCACTTCCGGCAGGGCCATCTACAAACATTAGATTAGTTTTATCATCAAGTGCTATTTCAATAAACTCTTTTTGTTTATCTGTAAAATTTTTATGAATTATCTTAAGTGGTCTACATAGTTGATTATTAGCAATTTCCTCTTGCAGTTCATATGATGACATCATATTTTTTGTAGCCGATTTACTTTTTTTTGTTGACATTGCTTAATTTCCCAGTAAGGTAGCGCTTTCTGCTATGCTGTTATAAAGACTATTATACTTCATTATTTAATATTTCTTTTATAATACTACATTTTTCATAGTCTTCTATTTCAATATAAAAGTCTATCAGATTTTGTAAAGTAGATTTATAGTGTTCTCTTTTTATAATTACAAGTAATCTCGTATTTTTAAATTTAAATAAACTAATTCTATCTGATTTTATGATATTATTGGCAGTCGTATTTAAGATTTTATTGTAAATATGAGTCATTAACTCAAGTTTATTACCTTTAATTTTTTTATTCAATGCGTTATACTCACCCGGTAGTTCAATTATATCATCTTGCATAATCATAAATATTGATTATGATATTTTTTTTATTTAAATATTTTAAATCGTGAACTCCATCCACCCAAAAATTTTCATAGATATAGAAAAGGAATGTATATATGATGTTGCCCCCTTGACTAAAATACAGTCAAGACTAAGTATATGCAGACAATGCCCACATTGGTTTGAGAATAAGCATGAATATAGATGCTTTAAATGCAATTGTAATATAAAAATAGTGTTGTATAATAGTCAGTGTCCAATTAACAAAATAAATTGGTAGTTTTTATAAAAAAAATTATAAAAAATAAACTTAAAAGTTTTTTAACATATATTTATCAATAATGAATGATGAAAATTACAAACTAACAACGGTTAAGGTATTATCCGAAAATTATACAAAGTTTAAAGTTGACTCTCTGACATCAAATATGACTTTGCAAAAATTAGTCAATCGTGCCATTGAGAAATACTTGACTGACAAAGATTTTAGGTCTACACTTGACAATGTAGAGTTGCTTAGAGACAACAAAAAGTTTTAGAATTGACAAGGTTCGTTTGTGTAGACTATATTATTAGATCTACGCATGAAAAAAAAAATATTATTAATAAGTGATGACATAAGAGGTAGTTCGGGAGTATCACATATAAGTAAAAATTTAATTCTTGAGACATCTGCTATTTTTGATTGGGTGCAGATGTCAGCAATGGTTAATCACACAGAGAGTGGAACTATTGTAGATGTTAGTGAATCGGTAAATAAAGTCACCAATATAAATAATAGTTACGTCAGACTATACCCTACAAGTGGTTATGGTGACGAAATCACCCTAAGAAATATATTAAACTTAGAAAATTTAGACGGAATTCTTCATATTTCAGACCCACGCAATTTCGAGTATTTATATCAAATGGATTATGAGATACGGAGGAAAATGCCAATTATGTATTATCATGTATGGGATAATTTCCCAACTCCATACTTTAACAAATATATTTACGATAGTTGTGATTGGATTGGGTGTATAAATAAATTAACACATAAAATTGTAACTGAGATTAGTCCAGATACCCCAAGTAGTTATATACCACATGGTGTATCTGACACTGCTTTTTTTAAAATACCAAACTTTGAACAAAGTAGGTATCAAGCCAATATACTTGGTTCATCTGATTATGATTTTGTAATATTCTCAAATAATGTTAATATACCAAGAAAGCAGTTACCATTATTATTGGAATCTGTAAACTCCTTCTGTAAAACTTCACAAAAGAAAATCTGTTTATTGATGCATAACAACCCGGCTAGCACTTCTAATTACAATTTAAAGCAGATTTCACGTGATTTGTGTCCAGACTTAAACATAGTGTTTTCAGAAAATCAACTTGATTTTTCTAATTTAAATATATTATATAACTTATCCGACATAACAATTAATATTGCAAGCAATGAAGGGTTTGGTTTAAGTACACTTGAATCTCTTATGAGTGAAACCCCAATAATAGCCACAGATACAGGTGGATTGACTGATCAGATGTATTATGATAAATTAAAAATAGGTGAGTGGGCATATCCAATAAAACCAAGTTACAGACGTCTCAATAGTGGTGGTAGTGTACCATATATATACGATGACATTTGCGATCAAGACTCTATTATAAGTGCTTTAAAGTTTTGGTTTAATAAGACACATGAAGAAAGAATGTTGTGTGGTAAAAAAGGAAGGGATTTTGCAACAGAAAATCTAAGTTTATCCAAGATGATTTCATCTCTTACAGATAATATCACAAGTACGGTTAATTCCTTTAAACCAAGGTTTCATCATACGATTACAAAAATATGAAAAAAAATATATCATTTATATCACCAATTTCTTCGAGGAGTGGATATGGAGATTGCTCACGTGAAATCGCACTTGCTATGCTTCAACTTTTTAAAAAGGAAAATATAGAACTTTTAAGCACCCGATGGGGTAATTGTCCACTGAGTGAACTTGACTATAATACCGAAACTAATAATTATTTAAAATCAAAACTCGTATCTACACCGAATAAAAATTGCGATGTGTCATGTCAAGTTTCGTTGCCGAGTGAATTTTATAGATTTGGAAAAAGGAGTTATGGTATTACGGCGGGTTTAGAATTCTTAGGATGGCCAGACGATTTTATTCTAAAGTGCAATGAAATGGATTCCATAATTGTACATTCAGAGTTTACAAAACAAGCATTACTTGATTCAGAACACAATAATGTGAAATGTGAAACGCCTGTTAATGTAGTATTTCAGTCTTATGACGAAATATACTCAAGTGAGATAAAAGAGAATACTAAAAACTCTCGTATGGAAAATCTACTTTCAAATATACAGGAGGAGTTTTGCTTTCTTGCAGTTGGAGTCTTTACAGAAAATAATGATAGAAAAAATATTGTTAATCTCATTGAAACATTTCAAAAAACCTTTGCTAATACAAAGCATCAAGTTGCACTGGTTTTAAAAATAAATGGACCACGGTACAACACACAGAACCTGTGTAAATTAAGAGATTTTATTAAGAGTTTAAACATGAAGTTTGAGAATCCTCAATCAACATATTTACTATATGGTGATTTTCAAAATACAGATTTGAAAATAATGTATACCCATCCGAAGATAAAAAGTCTTGTTACACTTACTCACGGTGAAGGGTTTGGTCGTCCTTTGTTGGAGGCCAGTGTTTGTGGTCTACCAATTATTGCGTCTAATTGGTCTGGGCATATTGATTTTCTTGACAGTGAAATGGCACATCTTGTTCAAGGTAAACTTGAGTATGTTGGAGACATAATACCATACAGCACAAATAAATCTGTTTGGTTTTCTCCTGATTATTCCCACGCATCCAGTTTATTAGTTAATTTGGTTGAAAATTACAAAGAGTGTAAGACCAATGCCATTGAATTAGGCAAAATAAATGCAAAAAAATATAATAAAAAAGAAATGTATAATGTTTATGAGTCTATTATACAATAAACATAGTACATATATATGTGAGTTATTTTAATGCATATTATTCAAAATTAGTAGGTGGTTATACAAAAATTTCTAAACTGAAATTACAACCTGGTCATTTAGTCTCGTTTAATTATTCAGGAGAAAGAAATCGTAAAATTACAAGATTAGTTTTTATATTAAATACACATGATACGAGAGGTGGAACTCGGTTAGTTCATGGCATGAATCTGGAAAACATAAATTTCACAACATTTATGAGGTTTATTAAGAGGATTCTTGTCGACGACACGATTACATTAATAAAACGGAAGTATGAAATAAAAGGTCCCATCGGAAGTGCAATTGATAGACCACTTACATTTTATACACGACACCTAAAACCAAGATTTGGTGAATCGGATTATTATAGGACATATAAGATTGGACTTATTACTAACTTAAAATTATGGGCACTTGATTACAGTGGATTGTTCAACAAGACGGATGAAAACCTTAATTTACTAATATCATCAAAGCAAAAAATATCAAATATAATATCAGAAAGAAATGCATTTAAAGATATATTTGATATTGATACGATGAAATTAAAAGACAGAAAGTATAAACAATTAATTTTACAAAGATTTGGTAGTGAAGAAGTTTTTAAAAAAAGTGTTTTAGAGATAAATGAAATGATTCTAAATGGAGAAGAAGAAATTTAATGAGTATAAGTTACGCAGTAACAACTCACAACGAAGGTGAATGTATTGATAGATTACTGTCATTTATTACAAATATACTAAGAGATGAAGATGAATTAATAATACTTGATGATTTTTCAAATGATAAAAATACTATTTCAATTTTAAAAAAATATAAAAACGTATTTTACAGAAAATTTAAAAACAATTATTGTGACCATAAAAACTACCTTAATTCTCTATGCACAAGAGATTTTATATTTCAGATTGATGCCGATGAAATCCCTACACTTAATTTAATCAAATTTATACAACGTATGTTAGAAATTAAATCAGATGTTGATTTGTACTGGATTCCACGTGAGAATAGGCTATCCAATATTGATATCAAATACATAGAAAATATAAATTGGAAAATAGACAAACTCGGAAGAATTAATTATCCAGATTATCAGGGTAGAGTATACAAAAGATCAAATTCAATACACTGGACAAGACCAGTGCATGAGATAATAACAGGACACAAATCTCAAATGATCTTACCAAAAAATTCGGGCATTGATATTTTACACCACAGAGATATGACACATCAACTTAGAAGTAATTTATTTTATGAAAAAACATTTAAATAAAGACATTTGTTTTGTGTGTTGTTATTACAATCCGTTTAATTATACGACAAGGTTTTTAAATTTTATTTCGTTCCTTGATTCTGCATTGAAAAATAATGTGGACATATTGGTTGTTGAGGCATACAACTCAAGGTCAACATTTAGAGTAAATAAGTTATGCAAATCCACCATTTCAATTGAAACAGATCAAATATATTGGATGAAAGAAATGTTACTAAACATAGGCATACATTATCTACTCAAGGAGGGTATTAGAAATATAGGATGGTTGGATGCCGACATTACATTTAATGATAATCAATTCAGCAATCGGGTTTTAGATTCGTTGGAAAGATACAACATGGTACAGGTTTTTTCAAGTTGTAAAAAAAATATTATGGATGCTTCAGAAACCACATCTTCGTTATGTATGCTCGCATCACAAAATTCAAATCACCTTGATCTCATAATAAATAGAGTAGGAGATATTGGATATGGTTACGCATACAAATCTGATATTTTTAAAAAAATCATGTTATATGATAAAGCAATAATGGGAACTGGTGACTGGTTAAATTTACTTGGTGGAATACCTTTACAAAATTCAAAAGAACTATATAATGATAGATTTTTTAAAGGAACGACTGTTGATTTTTTCAATTCATACACAACCTGGCAATCCAAAATGAGTAATATTTTACAAAACTCAATTGGATATGCAGATAATAAAATTACAATTTTAAGTCACGGATATTTACATAAACGTAAATACATAGAACGTGAGTCTATAATAAAAAAAGAAAAATTTAATCCAAATATAGATTTAATATACTACAAAACAATACCAGAACTTAAAAGTGAAAATTTAAAAAAAGTAATAGAAACATACATGAAAAGTCGTAAAGAGGATGAGACATTAACACAGAATTGTATTAAAAAAATAAATAGCATTTTAATGACTTATACCTTTTTAAATAACAAAGATGAACCAATTCAGATTAAAACGATTGAGTCATTAATAGAAAAAAATCGCACAATTACAAAAACTATTATACCCCTTAAAATAGAAAAATCTAATAATCTTATTAGCAAAACAAAAAAAATACACCAAGACATACTATAGTAGTATCACGTCACACAGACGAAGATTATTTGCAAAAATTAAATAAATTTAATATAGTATGTATTAGAAAACAGGGTCGTGTCGGTAGAAATGACATATTATCACTCGAAGAACCCAAATCATCGGTTGTGACATATTTGGATTTTATATTAAAAAATTATTATGATCTACCTGAAAAAATAATATTCTTATCAGACAAAGGTAAAATAGACATAGATACTATCGTATCTAAAATAGAATATGCTCTGTATGATACAAAAAAAAATTATTATACAATTAACGACGCAGAGTGTAAACAAAACACAAAACCAATTATAAATTGGATTAAATCAAATCTTAATTTGGAAATACCAAATGATTCAAAGTTAATTACTTCTTTCATGGTGAACAAAAAGGAAATATTAAGAAAAGAACCAAGTTATTATGAATATTTAAAAGAACTTTATAGTAATAGTGAACTTAAATTTAAGGAAGAACATTTTCAACTAATTTGGAACATCTTATTCAAATGAATATTGTAATTTCAATTCACATACTACCAACTGAGATCCTTGAGTATGAACGTACAATTGACTTACTCAACGAAAATTTAAAATATAAAAAAACAAATTTCACACTATATGCCGTTTTAAATTGCTCGGATTATAATACCAACTGGCAACAGTCTTCTGTAGTAGAGACTGAAATAATCAATAAATTTAATATAATTAATAAAAAAATAAAAAACATAAGAAAAGATTGTAATATTATTCTAAAAAACTTTGAAACTGGGGTAAACAATCATCGTAGGAATACATATAAAAAATTTCAATCACATGATTACATAATATTTCTTGATACAGATCTTGTATTTTCAAATAAAATTATACAAAGTGTGACTGACTCTCTGTATCAAATTAAAAAAGATGAGTGGGTAGTTATTTCACCACAAACACTAAGGTTGTGGGATGATACCTGGGATTGTTTAGTAAATGACAATTTCAAATGTGAAATGTTAAATTATTATAAGAAAGCAAACATATATAAAATACACACTCAATTTATTAATAAAAATAGAAATTTAAAAAAACTTAACTTGTTTAAGTTCGCAGGTGGGTGGTTTACAGTATATTCAACAAAACTACTTAATTTTGTGGGGATTCCAGACTCATTCGGAACATACGGACCGGATGATACATTTTTAATGAATTGTATGTATATGATGAAAAAAAATGGATTAAATGTAAATCAATATATTATTGAAAATGAGATAGTTTGTGAAACTCCTCTAAAACACAAATCAATTGTAGTAAATTCAAATCCAGATGATCAGAGAAAAACGGCAGTCAAAAATTTTTTTCAGGAATTAAAGGAGTTCTCAAAAAAACTATAATAAATTATATATATTATAATGAACTATATCAAAAAATTTCTTCCAGGTTTTATTTGCTTATACACTCTCTTATCATCAACGGGATGTGTCAGTATTTCAAATTGGGGACTAAAACAGGATAGACAAGAAATTGCAGGAGAAATATCAAGAAAAGAGGGAGAGTTAAATAGACACACCCGAGCATTTGTATCAGGTACCGTAGATGCTCTTTCACTATCCGACAACAAATCAAAAGAAGACCTTGTAGCACTTGACTTTGCAAAAAAAGCACAAGAAATCGTTGGACTTCCACAACCGGGTGACAAAATTCATGTGGAAGATGTAATAAATAATAACGATATAGCAATTGATAATTTAAATGATCGTGATGAAGATGTAATTAAATTAAGCAGACGAAAAGAATTACTTGGGCATGATCTAAAAGACACAGAAGAAAAGTTAATAAGTCTTGGAGAATTAAAAGCACAGGAAAGCAAAGAGGGTTTCTTTGATTCAATGTGGGGGTGGTTAACAGGAACATTTGGACTTGTAGGAGCAATTGCAGTTTTAATTATTGGTGGACCTGCATTACTTCCTATTATTACGCAATTAATTGGTTGGTTAGTCGGCAAAATTCCAGGACTCATTTCGTGGCTAGGAATCACAAGTAGTCAAATGACAAGCAACATAATAAAAGGTGTACACGATGCAAAAGAAAGAATCCGTGCAATTGATGATGAGAAACGACTCAGCAAGAATGAGGTATTAAGTAT
>MDTC01050940.1_pt1 | contig 12842 bp, 9 predicted proteins | sample 811181 | NCBI WGS metagenome assembly MDTC01 (sample SAMN05326644, study PRJNA326480) | marine metagenome | isolation source: seawater | place: Pacific Ocean: North | collected 2011 | reverse complement strand
ATAATTCTTGTTGTCTTCATGCGCCTTCCCCAGAGCAAAGTTAACGTATACTCGGTCCATATAAGACAAATCTGGCTGGTCAAGAAGCCAGGTCATTGCATACAATTCTTTTTCAGAGAATTTGTAAGTTTTTAGATTTGCCAAGGAATAAAAGGCCTCACCACACTGTGGGTAAGCGTCAATTGCTTTGCGATAAGAAGTGATCGCCTCATCCAGATTCCCTTGCGTTTTTAGAGCATGTCCCCTCGAAATCAGGGTCATAGGATCGCGGGGAAGTTGTCTCAGGATCTCATCGAACCGGGTAAGCGCTCCATCAAAGTCTCCGGTCTGCATGCACTCGATTGCGTAAACGGATTTAAATCGTAAGCTTTTCGGGTCTTTATCTAGAAGCGTTTTAGCCTGCTCGAGTGCTTTCTTGTAGTTTTGTCTCTTTCTCAGCACCTTTATAAAATCAATCCTGGCGTCCTTATGCATTGGATCTGCTTCTACGACGGTTTCGAGGAGGTACTCTGCGTCTTCTAACACTCCGAACTTGAGCCCGATCTCAGCAAGCAGTCGCATCCCCTCTAAGTTCCGAGGATTTTTGCGCATGAACTGCCGACATAGTTGTTCAGCTTTTAGAATCTTTTCTTGGGCTAGCAGATCGACCACCGCAACGAGCGGCTTGGGCAGCGAGGACAAGTGATCCAGCTGCTCACGGACTTTTGTATAACGCTGTGGTTGTTTTTCTTCGTCTAAGAGCTCTAGCTGAGATTTAAAGCTAGCTTCTAGGGCCGGATTGTATTGCGTGGCGCGTTCGAAAGAAGTAATCGCTCTTTGGGTCTCACCCAAAGAGCGATAAACATGTCCTTCTTCTTGGTAGGCTCTTCCATTCTCTGGGGAAACCGCTTTTAGATCTCCCAAAACGTCCAATGCCAGCTCGTGCTCCCGGAGATAGCGATGACAGACAGCCTTCATGTAAAGTAATTCTGGCTTTGAAGAATTTTGCTCCTCAGCCGAATTAGTCATTTTTAGAGCCTCTTTGAAACGTCCAGCCTTGATAGTTTGCTGAATCTTTTCAATCGCTCCTAAAGCCTCTGCCACCGCTCTTTCCCGTAGTTGTTACTACCGAGTCAACGAAATCAAATAAAAAATAAACTACTCTTATCTTTTATCTAAAAATCGTATGACAACCGCAAACCCATCGTCAGAGGTCGGGTATAGGTGACCCGGTTTCTGTCATATATGAACGAGTTGGCAATGCTTGCTTTTTCGTTCGTCAAGTTTTCAGCATAGAACTCTACCAGCCACTGGTCCTTCTCGACTCCTGCAGTGAATCCAAGCAACAACCAATCGTCGATTTGTGCACGATTTATGGTGATGATGTCACTGAAGGACTCATCTGAATAGGTCAGGTGCGGCATTATGTGAACGGTTGAACCTGAGTCGGTGTTCCATTCATACCTTGCTTTGACGCTAAACTGGAATTGAGGCGCATAAGCGAGCTCATCTCCCAGCAAAACGTCATTAGTCGGCGTGATAACTTTCGTAATCTCTGAGTCTATAAACGAGAAAGCTCCAATGATACTTAGACCATCTTTTGACGCAGGCTGCCAAATGAAGTCGCCTTCCAATCCCTTGACCTCTGCGTCAGCCGCATTATCAGAGAAGAACAAATTAACAATGCTCGCATCAAAAATACCGGTTTGCAGCTTTTCTATTTCAGAGAAGAAAAGAGACGCATTGAACCGCAACGTATTATCAAGCAGGTCGGTTTTTAGTCCAACTTCGAAGTTTGTAAGATCGTCGGTATCTATCGCAAAAGGAACAGTATATGTTCCCGCTGGATTTGAACGTCCCCCCGGTCTATTAAGTAGACCAGGCCTGAAACCTTCAGAGTAAGTGAAATAGTAGAGCGACGAATCGCTTGGCGTCCAGTTAAGGGTCAGCTTAGCTATTGTTCCGTCGGCGTTTGCTGTATCCGGGTTTGGAGCGCTGAAGAGCGTATCCAAATTGTTACCCGCATTATTATCCTCGGTCGCCCCAAAGTTGCTGAACGAGCCCGCAGCGCTGCCCTGAAGATCGACCTCGACGTCGTACCAACGAGCGCCCGCAATAATTGAGAAAGTATCGCTTACATTAAACGTTACCTCACCAAAAACGCCTCTCTGCTCATCGCTTCTCAGGATGTCATTCCTAAATATAACACCAGCCGGCCACTGCCCTGGATCCTTAACATTCGCGCCTTGCGCCGAGAAGTTAGGGCCAAAGCCAGGGGTTCCGTTGAATGAAATCGCCTGCGTGGAACTCGGATAGGTAAAATCATTCAGCTCTCTAAGTTCAAGATCGCTATAAAAAAGGCCGAAGGTGGCGCTAACCCTTTTATCTGCGTCTGTTGCAAACCTTAGTTCGTGAGTGCTGATCTCGGTCTCAGTTTGACTGTCTACATATAAAGCAGGTGAGTTACAAGTTCCTGCAGGCGCGCCTGAAGGATAGGTTACACTGCCGTCACAGACGTAGTATGGGAGGTAATCCCCGACAAACATGTAGTCAGTGTAGTCGACTATTTGATCAGTTTCTCTATCGGTATAAGCGCCAGTATAAATTACGTCTAGCCCTCCAATTCTTCCCTCAATGGTCCAGTTCGTATTGTGAAGAGTTTCGTCCAGTTCGTCTTCCTCGTACCTCTGAATCTCATAATCGTCTAAGCTCGGGTCGGAAAAGAAGACACCGTCAGCTTCAATTTTTTGGTAAGTGTGTGCCAGAGTGAATTTCCAGCCTGATTCCATCTCCCAAGAGCCCGTTATTCGGCCCCCAGAGTATGTGACGTCGTTGAAGTTTTCCTCAACAATTGCCGAATTATCGGCATCTAGAAAGGTTACGCCACTCAGATCAGAGTTGGCTTGCTTACCAGCTCGAGAACCTACAGCGAGACCATTCAACCTAACGGTATCTGCTGTCCTAAACCTTCCACTCTCTCTAAGGTTTTGGGTTCCACGAACATTGTCTACGTAACCACCCTGATCATCGTGATATACAACCCCTCTGATAGTCAAAGAATCGTTTACTGGGGTATTAAAGACAGCCTCAACATTACTACTCATATCCCCATCTTTGGTAAAGGCGGTGCCCACTTTTATTTTTCCACCAGAATAACTAGGATCAGGTTTGTTGGTAATAAGCCTTACCGTGCCTGCCTGAGAGCTTGCTCCAAAAAGCGTGCCCTGAGGGCCTGATAAGACCTCAACTCGGGCCAGATCAGCGGCATAAACGTCTAAATTTCTGCCGGGCTGAGAGAGCGGCTGCTCATCTAAGTACAAAGCTACGTTGGGCGCGAGCCCTGCTACACCAGAAGTCGTTAGCGCTGGGGTGGAAGACGCCACACCTCTGATATAAATCGTGTTTTGTCCAGGTCCGCTACCACCCGCGGTGACGCCAGGAAGCTGGAGCATATAATCTTCGAAATTTGTTACGCCCAACTCTGACATCGATTTTTCATCCAAAACAGAGACGGCGACAGGTATATCCTGGGTGCTACTCTCGCGTTTTGTCGCGGTTACGACGACTTCTTCAATGACAGCGGAGGCAGGGCCGGATAAGCCTAGAGCAACGGAAACAGCAGCCACAAGGGCTTTCTTACGGTACATGAATGTCCTTTTTTGTTTTTTGTTGAACTTTAATCATAGCACAGCATTTTTCTGTTTTTTTGGTCGCTAGAGAAACTTTTCTCAATACTTAACTAACTGTTTGGAATAAGCGATCTCAAATTGACACTAGAATTTCTATAAACGCGCGAAGACAGATAATCTTTGCCCTGTGATCACAGGGGTATTTCTCAGAACAAGCCCCTCTTTTTTATTGACATAATATATATTTTTCAACGATTTAAAGTGATTTATTACTATACTATCTTAAATCCCGCATTAGAGATTCGATCGGACAGTTTACGAATATGGCTCGGTCCTATTTCGCAGCAACCACCAACTATGCTAGCTCCTTTTTCAATCCATGACATAACAAAGTCTGCGTATTTTTCCTCGTCCAAATCATCTCTTTGATCTAATTTATCAACCGTGGGGCTTGTCTCAACGAAATCCCTAGAAATCTTCTCGAAACCGTTCGCATATGCCCCAAAAGGAAGGCCGAAGTCTTTTATAACGTCGACAGCGTCGGAAACCGCTTCCGGGCGCGAGCAATTTATGAGCAAGGCATCTGGCTCAAAGGATTCTAGGAGTGGCTGCAGATCATTCAGAGCTTCTCCAGACCTTAGAACTCTTCCGTCAAAATCATCTACGGTCACCGCCAACCAAACGGGCGGTCCACTCCCGACTGAGGCTCGAAGCGCGCCTTCCGCCTGAGATACAGATGACATTGTTTCAAGCAGCAACAGGTCTACTGCTGGTGCCAAGGCATTAATGATTTCGGCGTAGCTAACTACAGCGACCTCAGGCGAGGGGCAACTTTCTGGTCGATAAGATCCCACAAGCGGGCCTATGGAGCCCGCAACTCTCCCCTTCCCATGAGCATCTCTTGACTCAAGAGCCAATTTTATGGCGCTGTCCCAGAGAGCTTCGAGTTTGTGGGCTAAGTCCACTCTTTCCAAGCGATCTCTTAGAACAGGGTAAGTATTAGTCGTCGCAATTGTTGCGCCACAGCGGAAGTACTCAGAGTGGACGTCACTTACGAGTTGGGGATTCTCTAGAAGCACCTCAGTTGACCAAAGCGGAGTTGGTTTTTTTTTTGAGCGAAGAACAAGTTCTTGGCCTATCGACCCATCCAAAAGCGTGATTTTTCTCATTCAACCCACCGTTGCTAGCTGCCGACAGCGCGGAAGCTTGTTAAAAGCTAATATGCTAAAGACGACTTTCGCTAGCACCGATTGCGCCTGTTCTATCAATAATTTTGACATGTCTGGTGATTAGGTCGTGCAAACGACTGTCCCGGCCTTGAAGGTTTATCGTAACAAATATAACTTTCAAAAAAAATTAACAAAGCTATGGCGCTAAGATGGTGCTAACTATAAATTAATCTTCGAGCTACCGAACAAAAAATTGGCCCAATGCGAACTTTCCTTTTTTCTGCTTTCCTCCCTCTCCTATAGGTCTGCCTAAGGCGCTTGGCACATTGCCGACATAAAGCTCATAATCCCCCGGTTTTATGGGCACAAAACTAAAGTGGGCTGAGCCCACCTCGTCGCACTCGATCGCATTGAAACTCATCCCTTGCAAATGGACTTCAATGTCACCAACCGAAACCAATCGAAGGTGCACGTTCCTAAGTAACTCCAGCATTTCAATTCGCCAGCCGCTTACGTCGTCTTTTACGTCTGGGCAATGAATATTAAGTCGGTAGTATTTGGCGGTTAGCAACTGAATTTCTCGGGGTTCGAGCTTGGGGCTTCCGTCGTCGGCAGTTCTGATGGATATGTCTATCTGCATCGGAGGGTATTGCGCAAGATTTCCATCAGAGGCAGTCCCGCTCGGACCAAAAAACATTGTCCACGCGATAGAAACCATCATAAAGAAACATCTCATTCCGTTTTGCCCTGCTAATCTGCCCTTCCACTTTAAAAACCATTAGAGCGTATGTCCATGAAAAGGTTTCGAATCAGGTTAGACCCAAAGTTAATTGCGGTTCCTTGAGCCAGAAATAAACCGCTTTCTTAAGAAGTCTTAGGGCCAAACTGCATAAGCTTATTTATTTTTCCTCTGGCGCGATTCCCCTAAAGAAAATGAATGGTTTACCAACGAGCGGTTTTTTCACAATGAGTTCTCAGTAGGCTGAAATCCCCCTCAAACTCGCTTTCATATTTTACTTCGTTTCTTACCACGTCCCGGATGCAATGCTCGTAAGGAGAGGCTAACCAATAAACGCTGAATATAACCATAGGCAAAAAGCCAATCGCAATGAGTATCTTGGGGATTGAAAACATCTGTTCGAGACGACTCCATTTTGTCATCAAAAAGTTATTGTTAGCACTGAACGGTCTGAGAGCTTTTTACGAAAAAAATAGCTCAATATCTTGGAACGTTTCCAGATCAATGCATTCGGCTGAAGGGCGCTCTAGATTATCGTTTGCCCTTTCTCCATTGCCAAGGAGCTATCGGCTTCTCAGCCGCCCACAGGCCAAGCCTTTTTTTCTTTGCTTTCGCTTCAAATATTAAGAGAGAATTGTCTCTCAAATATTCTAAATAAACCCAGGCGTGGCCTTCCGCCGCCAACTCTCGATTAATTTGACGGCCATCGAGAAACACTCGAGCGACAAGCCTGCCGTAACGGTCTACATCAATTACTTCTAACTTGATCTCCTCGTTTTCAAGTTTTTTTTGAAGGGCAGCCTTTGACTCTTCGCCCCAAGCTTGATCCATTTCAGGCGCGTCTATCTCAGCTAATCTTATGCGGTAGTTGGTTTGGTCAACTTTTACAGTAATGCTGTCGCCGTCTACCACCCGCAAGACTTGAGCAACTTCAGCTTGAAGCTTTGCCTCGACTGCCCCGCTGAGTGCAAGCAGTACCAATGAAAAATAATATTTTGCGATCAAGCTCATAAAATCAGGCCAAAACACTCTAGGAACTTTTACTAAACAATTGTAACGTCTGCTTTTCGCGATCTATATGTGTTCATGACAGCCCAGAAAGTGGTAACCGGGGCCGGCTACTAAACATTAATAAAAACATACACTTAAGATTACCAGTTAACCCTTACCAACAACCTTACCAACAAAATACAAAATCATTATAGCCTAAGAAATCACTCAGTGAGGCCTTTTGACGAAAGATCTTTAAAAATCAGCTTAGCCAACAATTTAGCGACACCCTTTGTTTTCGTGAAAAGTGTCCCACTTGAGTTAATGCCGGCTTTTCCAACCCAGACCTTTCGGTTAGATATAGCGTCTATTAACTCGGCAGAAAACTCATCCTGTTTAAAGAGTCTGTCTCCTGATTCCAAACCAACATCAACGAGCAAAATTGCATCAATATTCAGTTTAACCATCAAATCTAATCGACTCTCGAGTGTCCAATCCCTTGTTGGAGGAAAAACATCGTCGCAACGCTGCCCGGCCATTTTGTTTTTCTTAACCAACTTAAAAAATTCCTTTTCGAAGGGCATCTGGAAGCTATTCGTTGCGTTCGTGTAACAAACGGCAAATGAATCTGCTTTGTAATCAAGGAAATCTGGGTCGGTATAACCTTTGAAGTCCACATCTCTTAGACCCAAAAGAATCGGCACAGAAACTAAAACGATAAAAGACAACTTTGATTTCACAGTTTATCTCATCTAAACGGGACAATACGTCTTTATAATTGCCGTGGCATGACTTTGCAAGTCCGCTGCTTTTCCTTGGCGGGAGATTGCGTTAGCAGAGTGCGAACCTGACTCGCTTAAGATACATTGGCCCAGCGCGCTTAGTAAATCAGCTGATTCAGAATTTTGAGAGACCGACAATGGTTTACCAAAAACGAAGCTGGATTTAGCCTCTAATATGCTCTAAAACATGTTTTCAAATTGCCAGTTATAAATACTCGCTTCGATAAAAAAGCCTGACAAGAAGTCTTCAGTGGCTCTCCTGAAACTTTTCTTCGAATCGTGCCGATACACTGGGTGATGTCGCTAAACTGAAAATATTTTCTCCAAATCGACGCCCTCCATCATGTTCAAATGTGTATATCACCAGGTCCTTTATTGTCTCTTTCCCATGTAATTGCACTGCTGTCCTCAACGCGTTAGTTTGTCGCAATAACCTTGCTGCTGCGTTTCTTTTTTTGTAACTTTTTTTCCTATGTTCAGAGATCATTTTCTTTGAGCCTTGCTCAGCTCTCCCAAAATTATCGATTTCTTGAGAAATGATCGACTCGAGAAACTCCCTCGACGAATTTAAATTTCGCTGGTCCAGCGACGTGCTCTCCAGTTGCTGAAATCTATTAAAACAACTAGCAGACAATACTTCGATAAAAGAGCCAAGCTGGTACCGCATGAGTGTATTTTCATATTTTATAGCGTTGTCTCTAGCCCCTCTAATTTTTTCCTGATGGCTCAGACATTCAACCACAACGGAATCTAGAACTACGGTCTTTCCTAAAGAGCTAAGTGCTTTTCTTAATCTAACTATTTGCTTTTTGGGATGTCTTCCAAAACCAGTTTTCTCTTGTTCTAACATTTGATCAACCGCAGTTACCGCAAAGGTCGCCCAATTTTCCCTGGGAAGATTCTGTGTCTTTATCACTTTTTTTCTTCTTGAAAGTCCTTTTTTCGCATCGAAGGATTTTTCGAGAACCCGGGTCGCCAGATATTTTATAAGGGAATGGTGCCAGTCGTTCCTCTCTGCGACTTTGTGGTTTCGTTCCTGACGAAACCCATCTCTATTTTCTCCTAAACCCGTATAAGAATGTTTCTTTTCGTCAGCTGATTCACTTAACTCCGGGTCTGTTGCCGAGTTATGTGCTTTTAATCTCTGCTCGCTAATACCTGAAGAATTTTCTGTTTCTTGCCTAGAGTTTTCGTTTCCATTAACCAGTTCATCTGAGGAAACGTTTTCAGGCTTCAAAGTATTTGTCACTTTTAAAGGTCCGAAATGGTCTCGATTAGTTTGATTTCTCGTAAGCAGACTCACGGGCAATGCTCTGCGAGCACTAATAATGTTCCTCCAAAACCTCGACACCGCGGGCGAATCAAAAAAATCTGAAGATACAGAGAAGAATCTCTCTTGAAGTGCTTCAGGAACTGGAACCCAGTGCCGAAGGGGCAAGTACAAATGCTTTAAAAGATCTGATTTCCTCTCGACTTCTCGCAACCTAAAACCCGACTCCGCCAAAAGTCTAATCTCTGCGGTGAGGATATTGTGCACCAATCCGAGGTCATGCTCTTCGAGTTTCACTGATTTAGTGCCTAGCTCCTGTCTGTTCAACTTCAGCCCGATAAGAGACCTGGACCCATGCTCACGCTCGCGTTCTACTCGCAGCGACTTACTAACCCCGCGGATCTTCAGGAAGTATCTCGTTATGGACTCTCTTTTTATCCTCTGAAAAAAAACGTAAACCTCCTCCTCTCTTCCATCCACCTCGATTAATTCTCTGGGATCAACTTTTTCGCCCTCATACAAAATTGACGTAGGCGGGTATGACGACAAGAAAATCAAGGATCTGGAATCCAAGCAAAGGCCTCCTTTGAATTGGATCTGCGGTTCAGCAGTGCGAGAAGTCTCCGACCCCCCGAGCTCAGGCAGGCCATTAAGTTCGAACAAGGCAAGGCCTTTCGGCACAACTGAGTTCTCCACTGGCTTAAAAAGTTCCCGCCAGTCTCTGCTGAAGATGCTCCCCAGCGCACCCCAAGCCTCGTTGCGGACCAGTGCCCATCCGACCTCAAATTCTTCAGCGATACCTGTCGAGGCTTCTGAATATGAAGCAGCTCGGTACCGCTCGCCGTCATGATAAAAGAAAATAAAAGGCTCTTCTTTCGAGTGCGTTATGAGTGTGTCGAACGCTTCTTTTGCCTCAGACTCTGAAAAAGGACTGCTTTCTGAGGGCTGATACCAGACCTCGTAGCTCTCATCGAAATCAAAATCTTCCTCCACAGAAAGCCTGAAGTTATTAAACGACACCTGTGTCCCCGAGGACCTTTTTCTTGAGCGTCTGGGTCCCAAAAAAGGCTCTTTTTCAAAGTCATCGAAAGATCTAATCTGGCCTATTATCGCTTCTAATAAGAATCCAACTTCCACTTTTCTTTTTGATCTGGGCGTGAGCTTATTGAAGGTGCTCGGTCGACGGATCGCGTTTATCAGGGCGATGTCCGATTTTTTACTTATTTTTTTCACACTGGCGTGAATTTGGTTCAACGATTTCTTGTCGAGCAAGCTCTGGGACAAAGGGTAGTGCCGATATTTATCAATACGAGTACTTCCCTCCGTAAACGTAATCTGCTCTGGTTCTGCTCCTTTTAACCCTCTCACCTCTCGAGCAAAAACCTTCCAAAGTCTCTCGAACTGATCGTAGCTGATTGGAATCCCCTCTCCACTCTCGAGACCCAGTACCTCCCTATAGCGGAGGTAATAGTTGTTAGCTGAGACAGTGTCGCTGTCGCTCATTAACTCAGCGGCTAGCACTTGCTGAGCGACATAACAGATCACGTAAGAGGGCTTATCATTCTCCGCCTGGAACACAGTCTCTTTAAGATAAGACTTCGGAGTGCGAATTGACATGAGACTTTGGCAGGACAGCTGGAGTTCATTAATACACTCACTCTTTGACTTAACTTGTAGCCCGTGCCGATTAGCTAGCTCTAGCAAGATATTGGGTTCGATCGAGAAATAAAATCTTTGATCTTTCTCGTAGGTGTTGTCAATAAAGCCCCAAAAAATTGCACGCCAATCATCTAAAGAAATCATTAGTGGGCTACTCCTTCCTCTGACTCCTTCGGCTCGCATTGCCCGCACCCCGAGCAAAGACGGTTTGGCGGGATTAACTCCTTTCCTATTTTTCGTAGTAATTGAGCGAAAGAAGTCGCATCCTCAAGCAATGAAACCCGCAACTTTTCATCAAGCCTAACCTCTTCAAGGACATCGCCTAAGCCGACCAGCTCAAGCTTGATTCGTTTGCCCGGGAAACTATCTTTCAGCAACGATGCATAAAAATGCAGCTGATGCACGTTCCGTTCTGTCAGAATCTCAGATTTCTTCTTTTTTAGCTTGTACTCGACGATTGAAATTTGATCAGGCTCGATCGAAAACTCGTCCACGGTCCCGTGAATGAAACCATTGCTGTGCGACAGGTGCTCCTCTCGCTTGACCTCGTGCTGCCATTTCAGCTGGCTCCGCAATATCTCCTCTGCTTTTTTGAAAACTGGTGACATATCCCACTCTGAAATTGGAATCATGTCCTCGGGAAACTTACTCGAAAATTCTTTTTCGAAATCTCTGATAAGTTCGAGGTGCTGATCGTGCAACTTTATATGAGCGTCACGATATTCCAGAGCCGCGGCCCTTGAGATGCCCTCGATCAGTCTATGGAAAAATTGACCCATAACCTGGGGACGAGTTGGAACGTCTGCCTTATTTGTAGGGCCTTTTCTGAAGCGAGCTGGGACTGAGGTAAACCCGCAACTAGTCCGGTTAGCTAGATCAGTGAAACTGACGATTGCGTTCTCTAGTTTTACGAAGTTTAGTTCAGGGCCCAACATTGCCCCCACCTATGGAGCCTTTTATGTGGGTCCGGAGCTCGTCCTTAATTTCCTGAGTTACGGAAACCGGTGACTTATTAAATGAGTGAGGACAAACCGGAACAACTTGCTGCAGATTTAAATCACTCATGAGCTGGTACCGGAACTTCTCCATCTGAGTTCGTCTTATCTCGAACGGATGCCATGGCAAAATACCAAACTCAAGAGAGGTTCCTTCATTTTGCTTATGAGAGTAACGATAAAACGTCCGGTCGCCGAAACTATCAACCTTGACTCTCTCGGGCCCCAGCAGGGACTTTAAAAAGACAGGCACATAGTCTTTGAGGACTATTTCCCAGGCGGGTTCAGATAGAGAGGATAGCTGACCTTTGAACATTGATTTAAAAAGTTCTACCGCGAGCCGCCACGACAACCGGTCGTGGTCTAGCCGATTGAAATAATTCCTGAGGCATTGGTGGCAGCTGGTGAGACATTTAATATGAGACGCGCTCTCAAACTCTGAAATCAGGTTTTTGTCGATATAAACACACAATTTCCTGAACTCATCCGGATCACTGTACTTCGAGGAGTAGCCGGCCCCGTTGTCGAGCGTGTCTGAAACGTAAATTACCCACTCACCCGCCTCGTAGATGGGTTTGACAGCTAATTCAGTAGGCTCGATGTCTTCCCGTAGTTCTATTCCCTTTTTGATAAGCTGACCCAGAGAGAGCCACGCATCTCTTAATGCACCTCGAGCAGACTCAGTTGGCTCGCGCATGTAGAAGTCTGGGTCGTGACAACTGATTCTCAGGAAATCAGTAAATTTTTCGCAGTATATCCCTTTAATTATTTCTTGCCGGTCTGCATCGCCAGTTTGGTCGGTGTGTTCCCAGTATACCCCTCGAGCATCTTTTCCCTTTACTGATCTGCTGGAGAGGCCTTCCACATCCCGTAGTTGAAAATTGAATCCTTGCATCTGGTTTGTGTTAACGCTCGTGATAAGGCCCTTGTTACTGAGAAAAGAGAACTTCTCGACCCGGCTCTGCTCTCCTGAGCTATCTTTTATCTCGTAAAGGTCGATAACGTCCTGTATTTCAGTTTCAATCTGACGCTCATACTTGGCATGGTCTGACCAATCGGAGAGATAATACTGGGGCTTAACCGCCTCGATAAGTATTATCTCTGAGACGTCGGCCTCACAAACACCGCAGGCTTCATCCTCGCCAACCGAGCACTTGCAATTTGAGCAAACCCTAATATTCTGTTTGGCGGACTGTGGAGGGTTAACAAAGCTGATGGATTTTCCGCCCGCCGTCGCCCATCCAATGCCTTTTATTTTAATTACTTCCTTGTCTTTTAATATTTCTTGGCCGGGCGCCCACTCGCGAAGGGCAACGTCTTCGTTCCTGCCAATTGTGCCATCCTCGATAGGAAACCTGCCCGTGTTTGGGGCTTCAAAGGGAGATCGATGCAACAAGGTAACCTCTCTGCTTGGCATGCCGTAAAGCGGGAGGCTCCCCTCTAGCACCATTAACTCGCTGAGTGAGAAATCCTCAGTATATTTCTCTAAAAGCCGGGTAAATCTTGGGTTTTTTGCGTACTCCTCGAGATGAGCCACCGCGCCCTCGACCTCAGAAACAAATTCTGTTTGCGAGCGACCAGGAAAGATGCGTGCTAACTTGTGAGACAGATCTATCTGAGCATCTCTTAT
>MDTC01050576.1_pt1 | contig 12843 bp, 10 predicted proteins | sample 811181 | NCBI WGS metagenome assembly MDTC01 (sample SAMN05326644, study PRJNA326480) | marine metagenome | isolation source: seawater | place: Pacific Ocean: North | collected 2011 | reverse complement strand
CAGTGGAATTCAGCATGACGAATTGAAATCAACTGGTTTCACTCAATACCGTGGATGGACGATTGGCTCGAGTATCCGCCTTTGGTTCTAACGATACTGCTGATAAAATCCACTGCTGAAGATTTCCTGTGGGTCTAATTCTTTTTTCTTAGCCAAGAACCTCGAAAAGCCAGGATATCCTCTTCTGATTTGTTCAGGAGTAGCGAAATTACGGTAAGGTAGGTAAAAGGTACCTCCCAGACTGTCAGCTAAGTCAATCAATTGACTTGCCATCTTTGAAATCTCTTTCTCGGCGTCAATAGTACGATCGATGGTAAAGAGAATAACCAAGCCAAACATGTCTTCTCGGGCGTAAGCCAGAGCGGAATCGACATCTTGGGCAATTTCTCGAACAGTCACATTAAGTAAGCTATCATATTCTTGTTTAAGAAAAGGAGCGGCCTTTTTCACGAATGTTGAAAATTGACCCATGGGGACAAAATACTCCAGAAGAAGATCCCGCTTAGATGGATCATGATTCCCAAAAACCTTGGCAGGCTCGCTAAGCAACCGTGAGCGAGGATAAGTTCCGCTCAATTCCCCCCCAAAAGATTTTTCCATCCAATGGCGAAGGGTTTTCCCTCGATCGCTACCTAAAGAGGCACGAAAAATTGCCCGGGATAATCGGGCTTTCCCATCAATGATATAAGATTCTGGGTTATTTGCGATGTCTGCATCCACAGCACTGTAACTACTCAACCATACAGTTTTAAAAAAAGATGCAGGTGCTACCGATAGTCGACCGTAAGCGAGTTCGGCTCCCTCCTCCGTAATCTGCTGCCAAACCCTGGAGAATCGATCGACCGGCACTTCTTCACTCGATGAGTGAAGAACCCTGTTAGGGACAGGTCTTATCCATGCTTCGAGGATAACCCCAAATAAACCATATCCACCGAGCACATGGCGAAAAAGCTCGGTATTCTCTGTTCTAGAACAAGTTTGAATTTCACCATTCACCGTGAGAATAGAAATTTTGTTCACGCTAGAAGATACGGGCGGTCGCCCCGGTTGCCAACCATGGGCATTGACACTGAGCGTTCCTCCTACAGAAAAATCAGAATTACTTTGCATAATCTCAACTGTCATTCCTAACTCTGCCAAAAAATCAATTACCTGAAACCAACGGGCACCTGCCTGTACTTTCAATAAACTACCATTCATTTCCATGGCATTCATGGGAAGCGTATTCAGTAAAACAGCTCCCTCCTGAAAAGATTGCTTACCCATTGAGTGCCGAGCACCCATCGACATAACTTTTAATCCATCCCTCTTGGCACGAGCCAAAGCATTCCTCACGAGTAAAATTGACTTATTCAAGTCAGATGAAAGCTCAATTATACCTCGATGCTCGACTCGATTAATCTTACTTGCATCATCCACATCTCTCTCATTTAGAAGAATCGAAGGTTCTTCTAGCCTGTCTGTTATGTAAAATTGGGCTACTCGTAATCCCGGATACAAAAACCAAAAAAAGTAAATAAGGATACAAACACCTACACTTTTAAATAATAACTTTTTCAAACAAGGACTTTTGGCTCGAAAAATAAAAAAATTAAATTTCAGGTCATCATCGTGCCTGACGCGTCATAGACTAATCGCCGAGGGGGAAAAAGCTCTAAACCATAAGTGTGATTGATCAGAAGCAACCAATTCTCAGGCCACTTCTTTTGATGTGGATTGGAGATTCCATGACACCCAAAGTCTTTTGAATTGGTGTGAAAAAGAAAAAAATGATCGGCGTGAATATCGTCCTCCAAATCATTCGTAAATTCATCAAAATTCAGGTGATCAAGAAGTCTTATTGTCGGACTGTCTGTATCTAGGTAAGAAGAGGAAATTTCAACTGGAGGAAAATGCATATTTTGGCTATTGCCCGATTCGTGATTCAAAAACCTTTCCCTAAAGGATTGCAGAAAGCGGGTTACCCGTAAACGATACCTGAACCCACAATTATTAACATCAATCACAGTCTCTCTACCTTTAGCAGGGAGCCGAACCAAACGAACTAATGTGTCTCCTGAAGCTGGTTCAGGTAAGTTCATATAAGCAGATATCTTTGCTACTTGTTCTTCCAGTCTATTAGGAAATGATTTATGCATTCAATCCGTTTAGAGCAGAAAATGTGCCACTCAAAAAGCGAATTATTACAAATCGACTAAGTACGAACCGAAGATTTTCGGTCTGATCGGACCTTCCATTCCACCAAGATAAACTCATTCATGAATTCACGATACTTCTCCATGGATTCGAGCAATTTAAACTGAACTTTTGCGCGCTCAAGATTTTGAGTTGGATGAGTGATTTTGAAATACTGATCGCCTTTCAGGTAATCAGTTAAAAATCGTATACCTAGCTCGTAAGTAATCACCAAAGGAGCAGCTGATAAGCAATCTATTTCAGCACTTGTAAGCATTTCATGGGTAGCATCCAGATAGCCTCGAACAATCGACTCAAAATAATCGGTTAAAAATTTGACCTTTGTAAGATCGATTTCCTCTTCATCAACCGAGTTACAAGTTGTGCGAACTAAATCCCCAAAATCATGAAGGGCACATCCATGCATGACTGTATCCAGATCAATGACTGAGACTCCTTCGCCGGTTTTTTTGTCCAATAGAACATTATTTAATTTAGTATCATTATGAACGATTCTAACAGGTAGTTGATCAACTGGAATAATGCTGCAAAGGGATTTTCTTTCTAATATAAATTCCTGCAAGTCAGCCACCTCTTTCAAACGATTTACCAAATCCAATTCTCTCGTTTTTTCATACTCATCGTAATACATAGAAGTGTTATGAAAATTTTGAATCGTAGGAATTAGTGGGTTCCCCTTGAGATCAGAAAGTGCAACCTGAAATCGGCCAAATGCCTTGGCTGCTTCATAGGCATAATTAGTGTCAGGAGGAACATCAAAGCAATTAACTCCCTCGATGTAGGGCATCATTCGCCAATAGTTGCCATTATCATCAAGATGAAATAAATCTCCATTTTTGGATGGAATAAGTTTTAAGGTTTCCTGGGTACCTTTCGAATGAATATGCCTCGTTACTCTCGAATAATTATCCATCAGAGCTTTCGGATTCTTAAAAACCTGATGATTAATTCTTTGTAGTGTATACCTTTTGGTAGAATTCTCGTTTGAAAGTTCTACTACAATTGTGTCATTTACATTTCCCTTTCCATTTTTCTTTTTTGATTTAAATACTCCTGGAACTGAAAAATGACGGACTATTTGAGCAACTTCTTGATCATTTGTTGTATTCAAGAGGTAAACATTTAAAAAAATCAGTAGCTAATTCAAACAAGAAATAAATACTGGTTTAAGAACATAAAAGGGATTGAATATTCCACATGGAAAATGAGTTCTTGTGTAATTTGTCCATTTTATCAGTCTGTTTTAAATGAGATTAATTTTTGCACTTATAGGAATATCCCTGCTCGTGACTTCCTGCGATTCCAATTCCGACATCCCTGTTTCAGACTCCGACCAAGATGATGTGACAAATGAGCATCAACCTCATTCCCGGATTCTGAAAGCAGATGCACCCCAATTAGAAGCCGAGATTATTCACCCAAGTGGATTTGTGGGAAATATTTTTTCATACAGAAGGACATTCATTGAAACAGATGAAAATATCGAAATCCCCCGAACTCCCCCTTTAGGAGCGGGCCCAGAATATATTCTTAAAAGGGATGAAAATGACTCAGGTCTAATACCCGTGTCTAAAAGACGATTAAGACTAAGAAAGGATAATTCCCCGTATTCAGGAAAAATTTATCTGCATTATCTTTCGGGAGAAATAGAACATTTTTCACTCTATAAAAATGGTTTTCGGCAAGAAAAAGCTTATTGGTGGAAAAAAGACGGCAATCTTTCCAAAGTGTCAGAAGGTTGGGGCTTTGATTACAAGGAAATTGAACTTGAAGAAGTGTCCGAAAACCCAGTTTACGATCTTCAATCTGAAATGAGACAACTATTCCCCTCGAACATTTACACAGCCACCTTCAGTGGAACTTATGAAACTTGGAGAAAATGGTCTACGGTCAACTCTGATGGGATTACCATCTGTCTTGAAAATGGAGAAAACTTGCAAGGTGATGTCAGGATCTACAGCAGTGATGGATTCTTAAAAGATATCAAAAGATTTAACAATGGATTATTGGATGGCGAAAGTGCCTCTTTTCATTCAAACGGAGTTCAAGCAACCTCGATTAAATATCGAAATGGAGTTAAAGATGGAAAAGAAACTTGGTGGTCAGACAAAGGCCTCAAAACTTATTCGGCAAACTATTTAGACGGTAAACTCCATGGGTCAATATGTAGCTGGAATGAGCGAGGTTTCCTTATATCTGAAGCTAAATACATCGACGGAAACCCAGTCCGCCCGACACACTATATTGACTAACCGATAATTCATTAAGCTTCGGTTGCATGGAAGCTTCTTTCTAAGTTCTATTGAAGTGGTAAAATGTTGGAACCCACAAGGCAAATAACCAATCCGGCAACAGAGATAATCGTCAATAAAAGGGACCAAGTCCTTAACATCTCATGTTCAGTGAAACCACTAAGCTTTTGAACGACCCAAAAGCCACTGTCGTTCATCCAAGAGAGAGTTATTGAGCCAAAACCTATAGCAAGAAAAATATATACCGGGTGATAAGGAAGATTTCCTCCATCATTGATTATTGAAGCCATTAATCCTGCCCCCGTTATCATTGCAACCGTTGCTGAACCTTGGGCGATTCGAATAAAAGCCGTGATCCCCCATGCCAGAATCACATAGGAAACACTCATTTGAGTTGCATACTGAGCGATCACCTCACCAACTCCGCTGAGCCGAATCATTCCTCCATATGCCCCTCCTGCTCCAGTGATTAAAATAATTGACGCAGCAGTAATCAAAGGTGCTTCCAGTGTTTTATTGAGTGAAAAACTAGCCTGAGTCTCATTACCCTTCATTTGTCTGATCAAAAGAAAAACTGAAACAAGAGCAGCTAAAGACATCGCAATATTGGGTTCCCCCAGAAAAGAGAGGACCAAAAAAGTTGGATTTTCCTGAAGGGGGCTAAATCTTCCTAGATCAAAACCCTGAACTTCGAGAACTTTCAAACAAGAAACGAATGAAATTAATACAACGGGGAGAAGAATCGGTAAATAGGATAAAAAAAGTGGAGGCAAATCATTGAGTTTTTTAGAAAGCGTACTCTCTAATTCCTTGTTACTAATCCCTCCAATTTCTCTCATGGGAAAGGAGTACTTTTTTTCAAAGACAGCTCCCACCCATAAAACTAAAAAAGCCAAAGGAATACTTACCAACAACCCAGCCATTAAAGCATATCCAATTTCAATCTTCAGAAAATCAGCAATCATCAAAGGTCCAGGAGTAGGTGGAACCATTGAATGAGTGATGGCACCGGCACCGGCCATCGCGATTACAAAAAACAAATATTTTCCACCCGAACGAATCGCCATGGCACGAGCTAACGGAATGAGCAGAAAGAAGACCGTGTCAAAAAAAACGGGGATAGAAAGCAAAAAACCACTTAATAACAAAACCAACCCTGCCCGTTTTTCACCAAACACAGACAAAAGGTGACGAACAATACGCTCGGCCGCACCACTCTTCATCATGCATGTACCGACTATTGCTGCCAGAGCTATGATTAACCCGATACCACCTGCAATATTTCCAAAACCTAAAAGGCTCCACTTGACGGCAAGTGTCCAATTTACATAAGGGGTATCCGTTTCCTGAAGATCTACTCGACTATGGAAAAGTCCCTTATTTTCAATATTTGGATCAGGTAATGGACTGGAAAGCAAACCTACTATAATCGCTCCACTCATCATTGCTAGAAATGGGTGCAATTTGTATCGAGCAATCAAAACAACGACCCAAACAACCGACAAAAAGAGCACTAATAACGGAAAACTATCAAAATCGTCAACGGAGGCTAGAAAGGTATTTATCATATTAATAGAAGGGAGGCTTTATTAGTACTCAATCACCCAACAACGGCCACTTGAAAAGTGCTCCGCTTCTTTTGCCGAAATCCATCTTTCTGTGAAACGAGGGCCCCATGAATCCGTAAAAGCAATTTCTTGGGTAGTTTTATTAAAACCATGGATAATACAAATATGTAGATTCTCGCCTCTTTGAGGAGAGGAAACATCTTCAAGCTTTTCGTCTGCTTTTTCGATGATCTTTCTCCACATATCAGGCTGACTGGCCTTTCGCATTGAAGTTCTTCGATTGGCAGTGTCATTAAACCATTGAGTAGAATGCATTCCCCAAAGAATAGGAACCCCTTCCTTCAGGTACTTTTCCAACTCTTTAAAAGTTGGAAGACCATTGAGTGTATTCAATGTTCTTCCCGCAACCCAAACCTCTTGCTGCACTGCGTTAACCAATGTGCTAATCACCGTGCCACCCCCCATACCTGTATTACCAGCCATAGCAAGAAGGTACATATCGGCGGGAATTTCCATATACCTCATACATCTTTCAAAAGTCGCAGGCACACAATAACCCTTGGGACCTTGATCAACCATCGGAATATTCAAGATCACGACATCTCCATTATCTCTTTTTTCAACATTGGCTTCATGCACTCTGCGTAGATGCATATCTGCAACTTTTGATTGCCTCCCCCGTTTATCCGCTACCTCAATTTTATCGATTGATAAACTAACGAATTCTCCTTCCGCAACGCTGACCAAGAAGCTATGATCATTCCAATCCCAACGTGTGACTTTTCTTTTGGCCGACCCTTGCCCAAAATTTTGTCGTTTTCCAGGGCCCAATATATGATTCAGTTTTTGAGTTATAAATTCTGCATCTCTTTCAATCATTTTCTCTAATTCAGCAGGGTCGTTAGTGACGGTCCCATCTTTGAAATGCTCCTCAGCCACACCTCCAGCAGCAAAACAATCTCCTTTGTTAGCAAAAACTAGAGAAAAACTTGAAATATTATCCGTGGATCCATAGAAAACGGCCGAATAAGGTCTAGAACCAAGGAAACGATAATTTGAAGGAGCATACAAACGACAACTTATTGAATTACTAGTCGCGGACTCGACTGGCCAATTTAACCTTCCTCCAACCTCATCAGCGGTATCATCCCAAAGATTTGCATCAACAAATAATTTCTGCCCAACTGCTTCATTCATTTTCGAAAAAGAGACTTTTGATTTTTCAGCCCGTGGACCTGAAGAAACTGTCAGCGATTTTTTAGATTCTGAGATTTCTGCAACCTTTTGCTTAATTACTTCAATAGATTCGGAGTCAAATATAGAAATAGATGCGACAAAGATGAGTCCGTCATTTCGTTCTAATTTCACTTTTCCATTCTGAAAACTTAAAACACGAGCTTCAATGATAGTACCTGTAGTATTTTTTAATTCGATAAACTGACCATTGAGCGATGAGCATGTTATCCAAAAAAATAAAAAAAATGCTTTCATATACCATTCTTACCAATGGAAATTTTTGTTTTCAAGTATCCTTTTGCCTCCTAATTCTTTCCTCGTGTAGAAGTCATCTGCCGAAGATGATTGCAGATGAGTATTCAAAACTTTAGGGGTACTTTTTACTAAATATTTAAAATGTCTTTACGAACAGTCTACTACACAAAAACTGACGAGGCTCCTGCCCTCGCAACTTATTCTCTATTACCTATCCTGAGGGCTTTTACAGCTAGTTCAAGTATAGAATACGAGCTTAAAGATATTTCTTTAGCAGGTCGTATACTGGCCCATTTCCCGGATTCCCTTTCCCTCGGACAAAGAACCTCAGATGCGTTGGCCGAACTTGGAAAACTAGCCACTCAACCATGTGCTAACATAATCAAACTCCCCAACATTAGTGCATCCATTCCCCAACTGCAGGATGCAATCAAGGAACTTCAAGAGAAAGGATTTACGATCCCCGATTTCCCATCCAATCCTCAAACTGAAGAAGAAAAGCAAACTCGGGCAACCTATGCCAAGGTATTAGGATCCGCAGTGAATCCTGTCCTGAGAGAGGGTAATTCAGATCGTCGCGTCGCTAAGCCTGTGAAAGAATATGCCCAGAAAAACCCACATTCCATGGGTGCTTGGTCTTCTGAATCGAAGTCGCATGTAGCTCATATGGAGTCCGGTGATTTTTATGGCAGTGAAAAGTCTATAATCATCGAACACGATAATTCGGTAAATATTGAATTCATCAATAGTTCTGGTGAAAAAAGAATCCTAAAAGATGGTCTTGATTTGCTTCAGGGGGAAGTGATCGATGCCTCAGTAATGAGTCGTTCCACTCTTCGATCTTTCCTATCTGAACAACTTATAAAGGCTAAAGAGGAGGATGTTCTTTTTTCTCTGCACATGAAAGCGACCATGATGAAAGTTTCAGACCCCATAATCTTTGGGCATTGTGTAGAAGCATATCTCGCAGACTTACTGGAATCTCATGGAGCAATGCTGAAAAATGCCGGATTCAACCCCAACAACGGAATTTCCAATTTGTACCAAGTTATTATTTCATTGGACGAAGCCGACCAAGTCGCGATTAAAGCCCAAATAGAAAAAATTATCTCAAAGAATCCACCCCTCGCTATGGTGAATTCAGATAAAGGAATCACAAACCTTCATGTGCCAAGCGATGTTATTATAGATGCTTCCATGCCAGCTATGATTCGTACATCTGGTAAGATGTGGGGCCCCGACGGGAACCCGAAAGACACCAAGGCCGTTATCCCAGATCGTAATTACGCCGGCGTCTACCAGGCCACTATCGACTTTTGTAAAGAAAATGGGGCCTTTGATGTCACAACCATGGGAAATGTTGCCAATGTCGGTTTAATGGCCAAAAAGGCTGAAGAATACGGATCCCACGACAAAACTTTTGAAATCGAATCATCAGGTATCGTTCGAGTGATCGATAAATCCGGAAAAGTTTTGCTTTCACACGAAGTAGAAAGAGGAGACATCTGGCGAATGTGTCAGACCAAAAAAGTTTCTATCATTGACTGGGTGAAACTTGCAGTTAATCGAGCCAGGCAAAGCCGTAATCAAGTAATCTTTTGGCTCGATGAAAACCGTCCACATGATGCGAATCTAATCAAATATGTTAATGCCAAACTCACCACGCTCGATACAGAAGGACTAGAGATTCAAATTCTAGCACCTATTAAAGCGACCAAGATTACCTGCCAAAGGTGCAAGGAGGGCCTAGATACAATCTCAGCCACCGGCAATGTTCTGCGTGATTATCTTACTGACCTGTTCCCCATTTTGGAGCTTGGCACGAGTGCCAAGATGCTTTCAATCGTACCACTCCTAGCTGGTGGAGGGCTTTTCGAGACGGGGGCTGGAGGATCCGCACCCAAACATGTTCAGCAATTTATTGATGAAGGACATTTGCGCTGGGACTCGCTTGGAGAATTTCTTGCGATTGCAGTTTCTCTCGAAGACTTGGCAACCAAAACCGAAAATACTAAAACGCAAGTTCTAGCAGATTGCCTAAACTCAGCCATTGGCCGTTTTCTAGACGAAAATAAATCTCCTTCGCGTAAAGTAAACGAGATCGATAACCGTGGGAGCCATTTTTTCCTCAGCCTCTTCTGGGCTGAAGCCCTAGCTGGACAAAGCGAAGATGCTGAACTCGCCTCTCATTTCTCAAAATTGGCAAAAGATCTAAGGGTCAACGAAGACAAGATCATCGAAGAATTGAACGAAGTTCAGGGAAAGCCAACGGATATTGGTGGTTATTATCTTCCAGACGAAAAGAAAGTCTCCTCTCTCATGCGGCCGAGTAGAACTTTCAACGAGGCACTCGCATCTAATTGTTGAAATAAAACAAAATAACTTTCACGAAATCCAAGCATTATTATGATTTCCTGAGAAAACTTCTTCATCCACATGCTTAAATTCTCCTTCATCAGCATTATATTTTTACAGCTGTTCATTGGTCTACCCGCAAAGCAACCAAATGTTCTCTTCATATTAGTCGACGATATGGGAGCCCGAGATCTGAGCAATGAAGGCTCCACTTTTTACGAAAGCCCGAATATCGACCGTATTGCCAATGAAGGAATGAAGTTTACAAGGGGCTATGCCAGCTGCCAGGTATGTAGTCCTTCCCGGGCAAGTATCCTTACCGGGAAATATCCAACAAATCATGGCATAACCACCTGGATTGGAGACCGGGCAGGAGAAGCCTGGCCTGCCAATCGATCGGATAGTCACCTTCCTCCTGAATACGAAAGGAATCTTCGGGTCTCCGAGATCACCCTAGCTGAAGCAATGAAGAATGCGGGTTACAAGACTTTTTTTGTAGGAAAATGGCATTTGGGAAGCGAGGGTTCTTGGCCGACGGATCATGGATTTGATGTTAATAAAGGAGGTTGGGATGTGGGTGGACCACGGGGTGGTTTCTTTGCTCCCTATATCAACCCAAACCTGGAATCCGGTCCCGATGGTGAATCCCTTACCCTTCGCCTCGGGCAGGAGACTGCTGATTTCATCGAGGCTCATAAGGATCAACCCTTCCTTGCCTATCTTTCTTTTTATACCGTACATGCTCCCATTCAGACAACTCAATCATTATGGCAGAAATATCGTGATAAGGCTGAGAAAATGGGTCTGGCGGAAAATAAAGAACGCTTTCTTTTTGACCGCCGACTGAATGTCCGTCAGGTACAGGACTGTCCGATCTATGCCGGGATGATCGAACAGCTCGATCAAGCTATCGGAATTGTACTCACCAAGCTCGATGAACTTGGACTGGATGACAATACCATTGTTTGCTTCACTTCAGACAATGGAGGAGTTTCATCCGGAGATGCCTACGCCACATCCAACTTGCCACTCCGTGGAGGCAAGGGACGCCATTGGGAAGGCGGCATTCGTGAACCCTTTTATATCAAATTCCCCAGAATCACCAATGGTGGATTAAAAAATACCACGCCTGTCAACGGGATTGATTGGTATCCCACCATTCTTGAACTTTGCGGAATTGAAATTCCTAAAAATCAAAAAGTGGATGGGCTTAGCCTCGTTCCCTTACTCAAAGGTAAAGCGATTAAAAATCGTTCACTCTTTTGGCACTATCCCCATTATGGGAATCAGGGAGGCGAACCAAGCTCCATTATTATGCAAGATGACTGGAAACTTATTCATTATCATGAAGATGGCAGGGATGAGCTTTATCATTTGGGAAATGATATTGGAGAACAAATTAATATTTTCGAAAAAGAAATTAAGCGTTCCCTGCAAATGCGAAAGAAACTGGATGCATGGCTAAAACAAACCAACGCGAAATTCCCACAACCTGATCCTAAGTTTGACTCGAAGAAAAGAAACTTTCGATGGGGAAACATAGAAACAAAAGGTAAAGAGGTATTAGAAAAACGGCATGCCTTCTACCTTGAACCAAACTACCAACCCAATAAAGATTGGTGGGGCAGTCAAATTGACTAATATATTAAGTTTTAAGTGAAGATTATTATAAATAAGCTCCTGCAAATTCTTGTCTTCATATTCCCAAGTATAACAGGGGCAACCTGGGACCTTCAGAAATTTGACCTCACCCCTTTCCAATCAAATAATCGTCTCGAGATAGACTTAAAAACTACTTTTGGGAGCGGTAATGTCAGAGGAGTAATATCCAAAGTAAAAGGAAATATTATCTGTTCATTTCAACAACCAGATAAAACTCAAGGTTTGATTAATATGGATGCAAATTCCATTCGTTTTGGTTATGGAAAAATTAATAAAGATGCACATAATATCACTTGGCTTGATTCGCTTAAATTTCCAAATATTACTTTCAAACTAAATTCGCTGGAAAATTTTGTTTGGAAAAATGAGGTTCTGCAAGCTAATGCAAGCGGACTCCTTTCAATCAAGCGAAGTAGAATATCCCTCTCTTTACCAGTCACATTGCATTACGCCAGAAAAGAAAGAAAAAAGTATGACGGTAAATCTGGAGACCTAATTTTTATTAGAGGAAATTTTCCGCTCAGTCGGGAAATATTATCTATTAATCCCTCGAGTAGTCTAGAATCCGTCGAAGACCAAGTTATGGTTACTTTACATTTGATGGCTGGATCCGGTCGTGTGCGCCCTTTTTTACCCTGCAGAACTTTTGTTAGCCCTCACTAAACCATAAACCTAGACAACTTCAACCCTGCCAGGTAAGTGCATGGCATAATGCAAGACCGAGAGCATCGGATTGATCGAAAGGTAAATTTTCCCCTAAACCAAGCATTTGCGAGAGAGTTTGAGACATTTGTTCTTTACTCGCTCGACCGAAACCAACTACAGCCTGCTTGACCCGAAGCGGAGCATACTCGAAAACGGGAATCTGGCGCAGTGCAACAGCAGAAAGAGCTGCTCCCCGCGCGGTTCCCATAATCTGAGCCGTTTTAAAGTTTTGCACATAAATAGTCTCTTCACAGGAGACATGCCTGGGCTTCCATAAATCAACAAGGCTTGCCACAACCTGATGAATTTGACCGAGGCAATCAATTGATGATACTTTTCGAGTCAATTTAAGAGTCTCCGAGTGTAAAAGTTTGAATGAATTGGCCTCGCACTGCAGGACTGCCAAACCAGTGCCACGAAGACTAGGATCAATCCCTACGATTCTCCCTTTGAAAGGAGTCTTTTTTAGCAATCTAAGGGGATCAACCGTTTGAGCTTTCTTACCCTGACCAGTCAAATGTTGAGCCCAAAGTTTTCTCGATTTCCGATTCATATTGGTAAGGTTTCCTTTAAAAAATCATCCGTAAGCCAGCAAGAACGATAAAGAACCAAAT
>MDTC01030018.1_pt1 | contig 12844 bp, 9 predicted proteins | sample 811181 | NCBI WGS metagenome assembly MDTC01 (sample SAMN05326644, study PRJNA326480) | marine metagenome | isolation source: seawater | place: Pacific Ocean: North | collected 2011 | reverse complement strand
CGAGACGGCGTAGCTGTCAACAGGGTGTAAAAAGCCCGCCCTAGCTGAAAACCTTTTCGTTACGAAATCATGCCCCGAGTCTGCATCAACGTCCAAGGCAAGAATGCCCAACCCTACCGATTCGCCCTAGACAGGAAAGTTGTCCGCATGGGGCGCTCGACTGATAACGATATCGTAATCGATTGCCCATCCGTTTCATCCCACCACTGTGAAATGAAGCGCATTGAGGGAGGCTACATTCTTGAGGACAAGGATTCGACCAATGGAATTAAGCTGGAGGACGAAAGGATGGAGATCATCGACCTTGAAAATGGCCTAGATATCCTTGTTGGGGACGCGGCTCTCGATTTCGAGCTGACCGATAAGGAGAAGGACGCGCTATCAGACGAGGAGCATGTCCCTAAACAGCGCGCACCGCTCCCAAAAAAGAAAGAAAGCAAAGAGGCGCGAAAACTACCCGTAGCACCTTCTACCCCCTCCGTTCGACCGGGAATTCCAGCCCCTCTGGCCAGCACCCAGACTGACACAGGTTCAAATTTCGCGATCACAATTGGCCTTCTTTTCCTGGCCCTGATGGCCTTCTATTTCGGAATGGCCAGTAAGCACACCTCCACTTACCCAAGTAACGAATACTCTTCCAAGGGATTATGGGGTGACATGTGGAGCAATGGAATCTCGCCGAAAAAGAAACCGGTAGTCTCTGAGTAAAGGCAACTCGCTGAGCTCATTCGCCTGCTCGTCAGGCCTTCCTCAATGGGGAGACTCCTTCAGCTGACCCTCTCCTCGAACTCGGTATTGGTAGGAAGTCAACTCACGGAGAGCCATCGGGCCCCTCGCGTGAATCTTGTCGGTCGAAATCCCAATTTCAGCTCCAAAGCCAAATTCTTCTCCATCACTGAAGCGGGTGGAAAGATTGTGGAAGGTGCACGCTGAGTCCACTTCTCTAAGAAAGCACTCCGCACTCCTCTGGTCCTCTGTCACAATACAATCTGTGTGATGTGACCCATACTGGTTGATATGCTCGATTGCCTCCTCTCGAGACCCAACCACCCTGATGGAAAGAATGAGGTCAAGATACTCGGTTTGCCAGTCCTCCTCGCTTGCCTCCCTCACTGCTTTACCAAGGATCCCTTCGACCAGCCGGCACCCCCTTAATTCAACGTTCCTGAGCGCAAGAGCATCTGCGAGCTCAGGGAGTAATTCCTCAGCCACTTCCTCGTGCACGAGGAGGGTCTCGAGGGCATTACAGACACCCGGCTTCTGCGTCTTCGAATCTACCGTGATCAGGCGGGCCATTTCCAGATCTGCCCCCTCGTCAACAAATACATGACAGATGCCGTCGTAATGCTTGATGACGGGCATCCGCGCGAGGGACACCACCGTTTCGATCAAGCTCCTACCACCCCGCGGAATAATCAAGTCGAGGTAACGATCCATGGAGGCCATCTCTTTGACGCTTCCTCTGTCAGTGAAGGGCACCAGTTGAACAGAAAAAGAAGGGAGGCCCTCGGTCTCACCTCCGGCCTGTAATGCCTCACAAATCGCACGATTTGAATGAATCGCCTCGGACCCTCCACGCAGAATAGTAGCATTGCCAGACTTCAGACAGAGAACTGCTGCATCACTGGTAACGTTAGGGCGACTCTCGAAAATGATTCCGATGACACCAATGGGTACCCGCACCTGCTGAATCTTGATCCCATTCGGCCGTTTTTTTTCATCAAGAAGATCACCAACCGGGTCTGCCAGGCGAGCTACCTGCTCAACCCCGTCAGCCATGGCCTCTAGCCGAGAATCATCCAGTCGCAGCCGATCCAACATAGCGCTGCTGAGTCCATTTCCGCGACCTGCCTCCAGATCCTTGGCATTTTCGGCCAGAATCCCGGTGGACCGAGACCGCAACTCAGCCGCCATGGCCCTGAGAATGGCATTCTTCTGATCAGCGTCCAGATTAACGAGGGCACGCGCAGCAGCCCTGGCCTTTTTCCCCATCTCAAAAATCTCCTCGTGGATCGCTTCTGGGCTCAGGTTTTCAGTTCCCCTCATAAGACATCCTATAAATTCAAAACTCTTAATCGCCAACCGGGAACCTTGTTGCAAGGCCGCTACCTTCCAAAATCCCGGCAAGCCGATCCGGGCGACGCCCATTTGCGATAACCGTCTCCACTCCTTGCTCAACCGCAAATTTCACTGCCCTCAGCTTGGATTCCATCCCTCCAATCGCAAATCTCCCCTTCTCGTCCTTGGCGTAAGAAATGACCTCACTAACCGAAGTAACTTCTTCCACGATTTCCCCTGAGTCTGGTGGATACAAGCCATCCACAGTTGTTAGCAGGATTAGCATCCGCGCGGAAACAAGGCCCGCGACACGTGCGGATAACATATCATTATCTCCAACACTTAATTCTTCTACCGCAACCGAGTCGTTCTGATTAATCACAGGCACGATGCCCTGCTCACCAACGAGACGCTCAAGAAGGTTGCTAACCCGGCATCGGCGATCTTCATTTTCAAGATCATCTGCGGTAAGAAGAAGTTGTGCTACGCTGAGATCAAAACTCCGAAAAAGATTTTCGTAGGCATGCATGAGCCTCGTTTGTCCCACTGCTGCCGCTGCTTGCCGTGCAGAGACATCGTCTGGGTATTCCTTCAGGCCAAGCGCAGAAATCCCGGCTCCAACCGCGCCCGAAGAAACCAGAATCACACGCTTTCCCTGATCAGGCAGATCTGCCACCGCAGTGACGAGACGCGCGAGGGAGGCGCTATCCAGTGTTCCATCCTGCCGGGTGAGAACTCCGGTGCCGACTTTGACGACAATGGTATCCGTTTCGCTCATTTCTCCCACAAACTTTACATGCGCTCGGGAACTTCAATTCCGAGTAAACGAAGTCCCTGTCGAAGGACACGGGCAGTCAACTCGCAGAGGGCTAGACGCGTATTCTTAACAGACCCCTCTGATTTCAAGACCGGGCACGACTGAAAAAACGAGTGATACGCACGGGCCAAATCAAGCAGATATCCTGCAAGAAGATTGGGACGGAAACCCTCCAGCACGATGGGAACCATCTCGCCAAAGCGCACCAGCATTCGCGCAAGATGCACCTCTCTATCGTCGCGAAGCTCAAGATCATTCCCATCCGCAACGTAATCCTCACCCAGCTTTGCGAAAATGGAACGACACCGCACATAGCTGTATTGCAGATAGGGGGCAGTGTCTCCCTCCATGGAAACCATTTTATCGAGATCAAAAATATAGTCGGAGGTTCGATGGTGAGAGAGCTCCATGAACTTGATGGCACTGATTCCTATTAATTCAGCCAGGGCGTCACGCTCCTCCTCCCTCTCCAGCCGGGAACGCCCCTCCGAACTTTGCCTCGCAGCCTGAACCGCATCGTCAAGAAGGTCGCTCAGGAGAGGCAGATCCCCCGAGCGGGTCTTTAGCGGCTTACCATCCTTCCCAAGGATTGTCCCAAAGGAAATATGTTCCAGATCCATTCTTCGTCCACGCCGCTCCGCAACGGAGAAGAGCTGCCTGAAATGGTCGCCCTGCCGATGATCTACAACATACCACGCTGCATCAGCTCTCAACTCCTCCGACCGGTAATCAACTGTCGCGATATCAGTTGTGGCATAATTAAAGGCCCCGTCACTCTTCCGGACGATCATGGGCTTATCCTCCCACTCCCCGTCTTTCTGAATCTTGAAGGGGTCAACTCCCGGATCTTCCGATCCTCCAGAGAAAACGCACACCGCTCCATCACTCTCACGCGCTAACCCTTTCTCGAGCAGATCATCAACCACGTCAGAGAGGCGCTCGTTGTAGGAGCTTTCTCCAAGCCAATGATCAAAGGACACTCCCAACCGATCGTAGATAACTTCAAGCCCCTCCCGTGAAAGGCTTACACACTCCCGCCAGATCGCCAGATTCTCCTCGTCCCCCTGCTGAAGAGCAACCAACTCCTGTCTACATTCTTCCCTTATCTCATCAGCCTCACCACATTTATCGCTAGCAGCTCGATAAAGCCTCAGGAGCTCGTTGAGTGGATTGTCCTCAAGGGCCTCTCGATCGAGAGAACGCTTCCACGCCCAGATTACCATTCCGAATTGAGTCCCCCAGTCCCCGATATGATTATCACTAACAATATCATGCCCCACAAAGCGCCCAATCCGGACAAGACTATCCCCAATGAACGTAGAGCGAAGGTGTCCAACGTGCATGGGTTTGGCCACGTTTGGCGCACTGAAATCAATAATGATCCGACGCGGGATCTCCACCTGCTCCACCCCGAGCCGCTCATCATCCAGTAGCTCACTGAGACGCTTCGCATAAGCAGGAGAATTTACCCGGAAATTAAGAAAGCCCGGGCCAGCTATTTCCACTTCTCCAATATCATCAACTTCGATTGAAGCCTTGAGCGCCTCAGCTAGATCCCGAGGGCTGCGCTTAGCGCTCTTGGAAAAAACCATCGCGACGTTTGACTGATAGTCTCCAAAACGCAAGTCCGCGACATGGCTCAGATTTGTCCTCCCGGCATCTGCTTCATCAATACCGCAATCTATACACGCAGCTCTGAGCCGCTCTTGAAGAACCCTTAAAAGTGTCATCTGGATTTCGCTGTGTTCACTACCTGCCTGACCCGAGCTGTCCTGTAATGTCCAAAGGCTAACATTTTAGTTGTCTGGACGGCGATCAGAATTCAGTCGAGTTCTAACTCGCACTTCTCCAGCCCCCTCAGCAAATCGATTCCAGTCGTTGCCAAAGTCATTTTCTCCCTGACGGCATGCTGGGAGAACAGTCGAGCAATTGCAGAAAGAGTCTGCAGATGTGAATTAGGCTGGTTTTCCGGCACAACAAGAAGAACCACGAAATGAACCAGGGCATTGTCACAGGCGTTGAATTCAATCCCATTGCGCGATCTACCAAGCAGAGCGACTGGGTCACTCAAGGTTTCCGAATAACAATGAGGAATTGCCACGCCATGTCCTATTCCCGTGCTCACCCGCTCTTCCCTTGCGGAAAGAGCTTCCAAGACCGGGGCATGCGACAACTCAGCAAGGTCTCCTGTGGAAACAAGATGGCCAACCATCTCTGCAAGAACCTCATCAAGAGTCCTCGCCCACATCTCCGGAAGGACGCGGCGCTCCGAAAGAAGCGAAACAATATTCATGACAGCAAAGTGGTGAGGTCCTTCTTGGGGGCGGGTAACGCCAATGGTCAAGGCGCGCAAGGGTTTTCCCAGTGGAAACAGGATCCCACTTGACCTACGAGATGCCCGGCAGGACATTCTGCCGCATGCGCTTGTGCCGCCTCATAGCCATTATCATCGTGGGACTCATCCTGAATTCCTGCGGAAGCCTGCGACCGAACTACGGCCCGCCAAACATGGGAGGCCCCCAACCAGAAGAGCGCAAGGATTCCATCCGATCGGAGACTACAGGAGATTTTTTTATCGGACGAAGGTATCATGTAAACCGAACGTGGTGGTGGGGCTACCTGCGTAAACCCGGAGAGTCATGGTCGAAGGCCAAGCTCACTGTCTTTAATCAGAGCCTCATGCGGGCCCCGGACAACCTCCCTCAGAATGGCCCCAGCGATGCCCGCTACTCGTATGACCATAATTATGAGTACCGCGTATGGGGACACTATACTGGAGAAACGGTATACGAGCCTAACAGCAACCAGTTTCTTCCAGAATTCCGATTAAAGAATTATGAATTGTTAGAAACAAAACCTGGTTGGTTGTTTAACCCCAAGGATCACTACGATCCAGACAGACTCACATTGCACCCCTGAGCAAATTCTCCGCTCAGTATTTCCTCCATACTGCAGGGACAAAAAATACGAGGATGGCATACAGTTCCAATCGACCCATGATCATGAGAAGAGAGAGGAACACCTGTGTGGCGGGCTGGAATTGCCCATAGTTGTCGGTCGGTCCAACCTCACCATAGCCCGGCCCGATATTCCCGAAAGTTGCCAGTACTGCAGAAACTGTAGTACTAAAGTCGATCCCTTGCGCAGTCTCAATTACGGCCACTACCACCATCGCCCCCAGAGACATCAGGCCGAAGAGCGCCACGAAAAGGACCGTCTGGGCACGCGCAACATCGTCAATCTGGTTTCCATTCACCTTCATCCCGATAATCTGGTTGGGACGAAACGCCTTCACCACCTCCTGCCAGGCCGCCCTCACAAGCAGGATTAGACGGCTGACCTTCAATCCTCCCGATGTTGATCCCGCGCACCCGCCAACAAGCATGAGGGCCAGGACCACAAAATAGGTCGCCACGGGCCATTGCTCATAGTTTACCGTCACATACCCCGTTGTTGAGGCGATGGATATGATCGTGAAAACCGCACCTCGCAGCGATTCTCCAGCACTCATCCCTCCTCCCAGCGACCCCACCGCCCAGACCACAGTTATTCCAATCAGCACCAGCAGAAAATACCATCGAACCTCTTCAAGACGCCGCAGCTCCTTCCAGCGCCCTGACTTGATCACGACATAGATGAGAAAACTCGTGCTGCCGAGAATCATGAAGAGCTCTAACCAGATCTCAATCAGCAGTCCGTTCGCAAAATTTGAAAAGTAAGCGATGCTTTCGTTGTGGGGGCTGAAACCCCCGGTTGCCACTGTCGTAAAGGCATGGGCAACGGCATCGAACCACCCGAGCCCAAGCCCTTTCAACCCGAGAAGACAAACCGCGGTGAGGGCAAGATAGACTACCAGGAAATTGAGAGCGGTGTCATGAATTCTCGCCGTGGTCGCCTGCTCCGACTGGAAAGAGGACTCGTTCCTGAATAGAAACTTGGCCCCCCCGCTTCCAGAAAGCAGAGCAACGAAAAGCACGAGGATCCCTAATCCCCCGAGCCACTGCATGACAGAACGCCAGAGTAAAATCGCACGGGGCCACTCTTCCAGATCGGATATCACGGTTGCCCCAGTCGTTGTGAATCCTGACACCGATTCGAACAGAGCAGCTGCGGGAGACAGCTTCGGCTCTCCAATAACAAAGGGGATCGCCCCGAGGATCGCGCTGAAAACCCAACCCAGACCAACGATCAGAATTCCCTCACGACGCGGAATCCTGTCCGATAGCTTGCCTCCGGAAACGATAAGAACAAGCCCCAGCAGGAGGCTGACGCCTGCCGCAACGAGCAACGGCATGAGGCCTCGTCCATCTGGCTCGTGAGGATCAAGGTAGGCGAAGACCCCACAAACAAGCATGGCCACACTCTCCAACAAGAAGAGCACCCCAAGGACCCTCGCCATTACCCGGAAATTCATACTTTTTGACTAAAGCACGTGCTTAATGCTAGCGGATACAAGGGGGATGACTTGATAATTACCCTCTCAAAAAAAGCAGCGCACGCACCCCATTGATTCCCACCATTTAGCCGCAACATGGAAGGGAATTCCCAGAACTTGGTGGGCTTCATCTCGTCAAAATTCCAAGGATCCTGTCTCACTCCAAGAAGATCAATTTAGTGCAATAGCTTGAGCAATTTCTTGAGAGCCTTTTGCGAAACCATGGCGTAGATATGATCTCCAGACTCTAGAACATCGTCAGGCCCGGGAACAATGGCTTTTCCATCCCGAATAAGCCCAACAAGTACGGAGCCCGCCGGCCAGGGAATGTCGCGAACAGTTACTCCAGACACCTTCGCCTTTCGTCCCACATCGGTTCCGATCAGCTTTCCAGCCATCAGCTTTCGCACGACGTAGTATTTCTCCTCTGTCAGGTGCCGCTCAATGTAGCGCCTCGTTGCCTCCCGGGGACTTACCGCCGCCACCACGCCGAACTGACGCCCCCCGGAGCTAATAGCGCGGGCGTAGTCAGCACGGTGAATAATCGTGAGGCACTTCTTGGCGCCAAGGTTATTTGCCTGCAGACAGGTCATCACATTATCCTCGTCACTCGAGCTGGCGGCCACAAAGAAGTCCGCTTCGCCGACCTGTTCCTCCTCAAGGGCAGCAAGCACAGTAGCATCCGCATTGATCACCGTAATTTTGCCCAGGCGTTCGGTAAGCTGCTTGCAGATTTTCGCATCTTTTTCAAAGATCCGGACTCGGCAGTGCTCCCAGCTCTGCAGCATCTGGGCCAGCGCAAATCCATACTCCCCGCCACCAAAGATCACAACCCGCATGGTCTCGGCCTTCTTGCCGCCCTTCTGAAGAATTTCGGCAAGATCTCGAAGCCGCGCACTCTCCCCTGCGATGGTAACTTCATCTCCCTCCTCAATGACCGCCTCCCGATCCGGCACAAAGCCTTCTTCCCTCCGCGCAATCGCAGCCACTCTGGTTCTTGCGGGGAACTTAAGATCATTCAGACTTTTGCCGGCGGCGTCACTTCTCGCCCCAACTCTCACCTGCTGAACCTCAATCTTGCCACCAGCAAGCTCTTCTACCCACAGCGAGTCCGGATTCCGGATGAACTTTGCGAGATCAATCGCGGTCAGCCTTTCCGAACTGAATAAGTCATCGATCCCAAAGTGACTCGCCAGGTCGAACATCGGAAGGTCCCTCTGCAACTCAGGGTGGATCCGGCACATCACAAGATTTACCCCATGCGCCTTGGCGATTGAGGCACTGACAAGGTTGACCGTATTCTTGCTGGTCAGCGCGAGGAAAAGATCGCACTTGGCGATGTTAGCCCGCCCCAAGGCTTCAACTGTTCCACCATCGGCACAAATTACTTTGGCGTCGATAACCCGCTCCATGTCCGCCACCAACTGCGGATCCGAGTCAATCACGGTGACACTGTAGGACTCACGGAGCTTCTCGCCCTGGGTCCCGAGAAGAGCAAGACCCTGCGAAAGCTCTATGGCCAAGTGCCGGCCAATCTCTCCGGCTCCGACGATAATAATGTTCATGTGAACAACTCTCTGGCGTGGGGGCATTTTCCCCGCACCTTCGTCGCATGCGAGCAAAATCGATCCAAAAGGAATTGGCTGGCTAATTATAAGCATTTTACGAGGAAAGGTATTCTGCTGGAAGGCCCCATAATTCCCCTTGTCAGACAGGGCGTGAGAGATCTACCTCAGCTGGGAGTCTATCGCTCGCAGTCGGTCTTGCCGTCCGAGGCGATGTGACCTATTCGTTATCTGTGCGGTAAGTGTTGAACGAAAACCGCACCTATTTCAGTATTCCTAAAGAATCTAAAGCCGCGCTTAACCAGTGATATCTGCCCTGCCCTTCCGCCTCCTCGTTACCTCCTACCTGCTCCCCTTCCTGTCGCTCGCCGGCTACTCTCAGGAAGAAAAAGAAAAAGCCCCTGCAGCGGCAGAAACACAGTCCAAGGCAGACCCCACACTTGAGCAGTATTTCGTCGCAAACGGAGCCTACAACCGGAAGCTTTACCCCGTTGCGATTCAGCAATACCAGGCGTTTCTCAAAGATCAGCCGGAACACGCCAAGGCAGACCTTGCCAGACGCGGACTGGCCTTGAGCCATTACGCTTCAAAACAATATAAGGAAGCAAGTACCCCTCTTGCCACCCTGCTAGCCAAGGAGAACCTTGACCCTGCAATCAGCAGGGAGCGTCTCGTGATGATGCAGGGACAGTGCCTGCTGATTACGAACGAAAAGGAGAAATCCAAGGCCCTCTACATCACCGAAATTACCAACCTCAAGACGCCCGCATATCTCAACGCCGCCCTCGCCACGATTTCTGATGTGAGCTTCAGTAGCGGGGCCTGGGACGAAGTAGTCCAATGGACTACCAAGCTTACTGCGGCAAAACCCAACAAAAGCCGCGCGGCTCGAGCTTACTACCAGCAGGGGTATTCGCAATACCAGCTGAAGGCACCCCAGAAAGCGATCGAGGCCCTTGCCAAAATAGAAGCTCTGGATGCGGACCCAGTCTGGACGACACGAGGGCTCTACCTCTCAGGCGACTGCCACAACCAGCTGAAAAATTCCGCGGAGGCAATGCAGGCCTTTGAGAAAGCCCTTCCGGGTCTCAAGGGAAAAGATGCCATCGAATGTCGCTATCGCCTCGGTCTCACGAGGTTTGTCCTTAAACAATACGAGAAGTCCGCAGAGGATCTTGCCGCCTACCTCGCCGCCGCGGTTGAAGGCCAGCATTCCGCCGAGGCCAAACTCTACCTTGCCCGGACTCATTTAGAGCGAGGCGAGCTTGAGGCAGCCGGCGAACAACTCGCCTCTCTCGTATCGGAGGAAGGCAAGGTAGCCGCGCGGAGTGCTCTGTGGCATGCAAGGGTCTACACCCGGGGAGATCCCGCCGACTACGACCGCGCATCTACAATCCTTGCTACTGCAACCAAGGAGCATGGTGAATCCTCCATCATTAACGACCTAAGATTTGATTTTGCCAATGCCCTGATGGCCCGCAGCAAGCCTGACTGGGAGGAGGCCCTTGCCTCCCTTGTCCTCCTAAGTTCCGAAGAGAGCTTCGGTCAGCAAGGCGAGGTCCTGAGCCAGATTTCGGTCTGTCAGCAAAAGCTCGGGAAATACGAAGAGAGTCTTGCTTCAAACAACAAATTCCTCGCCGAACACCTGGAACATCGACTGATTGCAGAAGCTCGCTTCATAAAGGCAGAGAATCTTTTCCTCCTTGGCAGACTTGATGAAGCATCCAAGAGCTACGCAGAGTTCCTTGCCACTCACGCTGAACATCCCAACCAACTTGCAGCCAGTTTCCGGCAGGCACAAATTCACCATGCCTCCGGACGCTGGGCTGAATGCCTCACAACTTCAGCTGCGATTGTTGCGGCCAACCCGAAAGGAACCCTCTACTCCCAGCTGCCGTTCATGATCGGAGATTCTCTTTTCCGACAAGAAAAATGGGAAGAGGCCGTGGAGCCGCTATCAGAGTTTCTCTCTACCAGGACAACGCAGACTGATGACGGAATCTCGGTAACCCCGGGCCCCAACGTTGATACCGCCATGATCCAACTCGCCGTCTGTCACGACCGAGGGGGCCACAAGGACAAAGCCCTCGCGCAACTGGACGTTGTCGTCAACAAATACCCCGGTCAGACGAGCCAGTTGCCACTGGCTCTCGCAGAACAGGGACGGCTTGCCTACGAAAGCGAAAATCTACCTCTAGCGCGTACAGCCCTCGAAAAATTCCGGGAACTAGACGCCTCTGAGGATGAGCTCTTTAGCAAATCGGCCGGGAAGCAGCGTCCGCGGGTGGATTACTACCTTGGTTGGGTTGATGCCCTTGAGGGCAAACACGCCGCCGCTGCGTCCAGCTTCAAGGCCGTGGTCGACACTCAGTCCGACCATCCTCTCGCACCCGATGCCGCTCTGCAGCATGGGATCGCTCTCTTCAATGCGGGAAGCCTCGAGGAATCCTCCAAACAATTTCAAGCAGTTCTGACCGGCTACGATAAGCACCCAAAGATTGCCCGGGTGATTTATCACCTAGGACTCTCACTCGCACGCCAGAAGATTTTCACCGAGGCCGCAAAGCAATTTCAGCGAATCAGCGAGGAATTCGGCACATCTGATTTTGCAGATCATGCCCTTTACGAGTGGGCTTGGTGTGAGAGAGGTAGTAAGCGGCAGGATGAAGCTGTAAAACTTTACGAGGTGCTGTTGAAGGATCACTCCGACAGCACCCTTGCCCCAAAAGTCCAAGGTGAACTCGCCGAGCTCAATCTGGATAAAAGCGCCCAGGACAAGATCATTACCGATCTCTCTACTACGCTCGAAAAAGTCAAGGAGGCTTCCCTACGCGAGGAACTGCGCTACCAACTTGCCAGTGCACATTTCAAAAAGGGTGATCACTCCTCTGCAGCCGAACAATTTGACTCCCTGCTCGAGGATTATCCTGAGTCCCGTTTTCTTGCATCGATGCACTTTCAGGCCGGCGAATCGCAACTTCAGTTAAAGGAAATCGAAAAAGCTCAAGGGCATTTCACGGAAGCCGTAGGGATCAAGGGGAGCCCACAATCTCTCGTCGAATCGATAACGATGCGCCTTGCTGAGACGCAGGCGCTCACCGGCCAGCACAGTGAAGCAGCTGCGTCCTACCAGACCTTCCTTGAAAAATTCCCTGATAGCCGCTGGACCAGGAATGCCCAATTTGGATTCGCCTTCGCCACTGAGAACGGTGGGGGAGCTGCCGCTGCTCTCTTGGAGTATGCCAAGATTCTGGAAGAGCCTAAAACAGACCTCTGGACAGTGCGGAGCAGGTTCCAGACGGGATCCTGCCAAGTCACCCTGAAGAAGAGTGATCAAGCCGTGATCGAATTCGTCAAAGTCGAGATCAGTTATCCGCAGTATCCCCAGTGGCAAGCGCAGGCCGTGGTAGAAATTGGCAAGATCCTTCTCGCACAAGAAAAACCGGAACAGGCGAAGGAGCGCTTTGAGGAGGTTCTGTCCCGCTTCGCCAAGGAACAAGCTGCAACGGCCGCCAAGGACCTCATTGAGTCCATGAAAGTATCGGACGCCAACTGAGAGGCCAACTACCTGCCGCGACGAACCAGATGCCGAGCGATTTGCCGCCCGAACCCAGCACCAAGCCCACGCTTGCCGGGAAATTCGCGCGCGCATGCCAGAAATTTACGCGGACTACGGCAGCTCTAGTTTCCCGATTCCGGAAAACCAGCCCCTCCCACTCGCCTCAGACGAGCTCTGCGGAGAACCCCGGCACCAATAAGAAGGCCTCCACTCTCAACGCCGGCTTGGAAACGCCGGTCTATATTCTCCCGCCAAGAGAGAATTCTACCATCTCTAAAGGCGAGATCCTCCAAGCGGAAATCGTGCCAGACACCCCCTCCCCGGTGGCTGAACCTCCGGTAGCCGAACCTCCGGTAGCCGAACCTCCGGTAGCCGAACCTCCGGTAGCCGAACCTCCGGTAGCCGAACCT
>MDTC01255631.1_pt1 | contig 12847 bp, 13 predicted proteins | sample 811181 | NCBI WGS metagenome assembly MDTC01 (sample SAMN05326644, study PRJNA326480) | marine metagenome | isolation source: seawater | place: Pacific Ocean: North | collected 2011 | reverse complement strand
TAGCTTACATATATAATCAAAAAGTAAGCAATCTAGAAAACTTAAATTACTCAAATATTGTATCCATAAAATATAATTTTTCTATTTAAATTATTTTAAATGCAACATAGTTGCGTTTATGGTGGAAATCATTACTTTTATTGCCGTTTTAAAATTTTATTAAATGGTAACAAAAGAACAAGTAATAAATGCACAAACCGAATGGGGAAACGGTGTTGTGAAAATAGGATCTTTAAAAGATGATAGATCAAAATGTGAAACATTTACAAGTGAATTTCTTGATAAGCTTTATTTTTTTGAAACTGGACCAGTTCTATTTAAACCTACAAAATGTGCAGTTGAGCAATTTAGACCTAGTAAGTTAGAAGCTAAATCATATTTTATAGCAGGCAATGATAGAGCATGTGAAGAAGATAAAGGTTTCGCTATTAACCCTTGGACTAAAGTGAGATTTGAAAATTCTAACATGATTTTCGAAGAAAATCGTGCCATTGCAATGGGGAATTATTTTTTCACAGATCTCGATGGGAATGAGGCTAAAGTTGAGTATACTTTTGGCTATAAACTTGTAAATGGTGAATTAAAAATTGATTTACATCATTCATCATTTCCTTACAATCCGTAATTAAAATGTGTAAGCACCTCTACTTTGTCTGCCCGTCTGACAATTTAGAAGATATAATTAATAAAATATTCCCTGAAGAAAACTTTTTTATAAGTTCTTTGGGGAATTCTATTTACTTCAGCAATGATTTCACTGACGAGGTAAATGCATTTATTGAATCAAAAGCAATAGAAAAAATCACTTTTGTTCTTTCTGACAATAACAAGTTTATCAATGATAGTATGAAAGAAAAATCTTTTGACCATATTAAAGAATTAAATAATTTTTATACAATACTTTCAAAACAAAGTGAAATCTCAAATAGAAAGTTCAAGGAATATAATCTTAACAAACAAATAATTTCTTTTTTATTAAAATTAAAAGTTGAAGAAATGAATTTAAAACTTTCTGATTGGTTAAGTGATAAAATTTATGTTGATGCTAAAGTGTATAGTGAAGAAAAAAAAATATTTACTGAGATACAGTCAAATCTACTTAATCCAAAATCAATTCATTTAAATTAAATTTTTTCACTCACCTGAAAAATGTTTTCTTATTATGACCATTGAATCGATAAATAAATCAATAAATTCCAAAACAAGAATTCCTGCAGTAATTATCAATGGATTTCTTGGATCAGGAAAGACTACTCTTTTAAAAAGTTTACTTTCTCAATCTAAGAAAAAAAATATTTCTGTTTGTGCAATCGTTAATGACATGAGCGAATTAGATGTTGATGGTGAACTAATTAAAAATACTGAAATAGTTGAAGAAAACAAAGATATATTAGAATCAATTAATTCATGTGTACTTAGTAGTTCAAAAGGGATAAATAAGCTTAACCAATCCATTGATAAGATACTATTAAATCAAAATCCTGAACTTTTACTAATTGAAACTTCTGGAAGTTGCCACCCAATGCCGCTAATAGAATATTTTGAAAACCACAATAAGATCAAACTAACGGGTGTTTTTGTTCTTATAGATAGTCTAATGCTTTCTCACGATTATGACTATGGTAAAAACTTAATCTCAAAAATGAAATCTAATCTTTTAAATGGCAACCGAAATACTGTTAATTTATTAGTAGAACAAATTATGTTTTGTAGCCATTTAATTATTACAAAAGCGGATAGAATAAAGGAAGAAAAGCTTGCAGACATTGCAACCTACATTCAATCAATAAACCCTTATGTATCTTCGCACTCTGTACTATTTGGAAAATTAAATATAGACTCTTTGTTTGAAATTAGTGAATATGACTTTTATAAAGTAGCTCAATTAATTAAAGAACTTAAGCCTACTTTAAGTAAAGACGAAAAAGGTGACAGACCATATAATTTAGCAACTAGAGTTATTAAAGACGAACGTCCATTTCACCCCAAACGTCTATGGGATATTTGTCACAAATATTTAGATGAAAAAATATATCGAAGCAAAGGATTTTTTTGGCTTGCAAGTAGAAAAAATCATTCATTACTATGGAATCAAGCTGCTGGAGGAATAAGTTTAGAGCTAATTGGGTCCTGGCGATCAGCTATATTAGAAGATAAAAATAATGGTCTTTCAGAGTTTGAAAAAGATGCTCTTAAAGAAATGGTAGAAAAACAGTCTGGGCGTTTCGGAGACCGTCATTGTGATCTTACTGTTATAGGAGATAAGACCCAAGTTGATCGTTTCACCAATAATTTAAAATCTTGCTTTTTAAATGACAAAGAAATAAAACTCTGGGAAGATGGGTATGAATTTGAAGATCCATGGCCTAAAAACGTTGTGAAAATGATCTAGTGCTATTAATCATTTAAAATTATAACCCCCACATTGTTTATTGTTATCAGTATTGCCCTATAATTAAATTGGTAAAATTTAAAAACACAAAACAAGAAAATATAATTAATTGAAGGGTTATTACCAGTATCTCGTTAGTGTTAAACTCATACATCTTAAACTTAGATTTTTGAAACTAAACGAATAATAAATTATTGGATTATAACTCCATCTGCAGTAAAGCTTAGACCAAGTTCTGGTTCTGTAATTTTTTCAATTTCTTGTTTAGATTTACCTGCATCCTTAGCATAATGACGAAGCATCCTAACAGAAATTGTATCTACAAAAAGGTCACCTTCAACAATAGCTGTTTTACCTTCAACTCCGTTTGTTGGTACAAAAAAGCCATAATTTCTAAATCTTACAAATACTGTATCTGAGTTTGTAGCCATAGACATCCAACAACCTTTTTTGGGACATGTTTCTAAAATTGTTCCTGAAATTTTTGTTTGAATACTACCGTTTGCAAACGCCTTATCTGAAACATTTTCATAAGAAAAAACTTCAGAATTATTAATTTTTTCTCCGTAGTATTTAATAGTGTTGCAAGCCACAAGTGATAACATTGCTACTAAAAGGAATAAATTTTTCATTTTCTTTCTTATAAAAATATTAATTATTTTAATCTTATAAAATACCTCTTTTTAGTGATATATTAATTTACACTATTTTCAAATTAAGGTGATAATTTGGCAACAATAATTAATTGTTCAAATTTAATTATCAAATAATATTACTCCTACTTTTTATTTATTTATTGCTAAATTGGTATTTACTCGCATAAATTGTGATAAACCTATCCATAATATCAAATCCAGTATTGAGACATTAAACTCACTAAAGTATATGAAAAAACTACTATTAAGAATACTATTTTTCGGGTTACTGATTTTAATAATCTATCTCTATTATTTGGGGCATCATACAAAAAGAGAATACCCTTATTTCCCAATTAATGTTGAAAATAGAGCTGCATCGATTCATGATAGCATTCCATTAAGAGAAGTTGTTGTAACTGGAAATAACTGGGATGGTGTGATCACAATCTTTGATCCATATACGTATAAAGTTATTAAAAAAATAAGCGCAATTCCTGATAGAGAAGAACGCTTTAATGAAATATATTCTGGTTTTAAAAGAAGATTAGCTGCTGGTTTTATCCGAGAATTTATTGGTGAAGGTAATGATCAATTAGTCGATGATATGTTTACATCCAAAGATGGTAGATACATTTATGTATCAAGACCAAGCTTTGCTGATGTTGTTGCAATTGACGTCAATTCTGGAGAAATAATTTGGCGTACAAAAGTCGAAGGACTTAGATCAGACCATTCAGCAATATCACCAGATGGGAAAATATTTTTAGTATCAGCCTCAACAGCAAGAAAAGTACATGCTATTGATGTTTCAACAGGTAAAATTATTGGTGGATTTGACTCTGGTGATCAACCTCATGAAAATACCTACTCTTTGGACGGTGAAAAAATATATCATGCAAGTATTGGGAAAGTATACATAGCTTCACCAAGATTTGACTTTATAAAAGGAGACCGTTGGTTTCAGATTGTTGATGCTAATACTTATAAAATTATTAGGCGTGTCGATATGAAAGAAAAATTAGATGAAGCTGGGTTTAACTGGATTGATAGAGCTGTACGGCCCATGGCTATTACTAGTGATGAAAAGTTTGCCTACTTGCAAATTTCTTTGTTTCATGGGTTTTTTGAATACGATTTAATTAATGATAAAATAACACGGAAATTAGAGCTACCAATTCCAATTGAAAATAAAGATTTGTCTCCAGGAAGCCACATTTTAAATTCTGGACATCATGGCATTGCAATCAGTGGAGATGACAAAACTATTTGTGTCGCTGGTACTATGGATGGGTACATAGCGGTAGTAGATAGAGCAACTTTTGATTATAAAATCATTAAGCTTTCAGAAGATCCAAAAAAAGCAAAACCATATTGGGTAACATCTAATAAAGATGGAACAAAAGCTTATGTTTCAATAAGTGGGATGGATAAAGTTTCTGTAATTGATTACTCAAAAGCAAAAGTGATTGCTGAGGTACCTGTTGGAAACCACCCTCAAAGAATTAGAAATGGTCAGCTAAGATTAATTCTAAATGAAAAAGTTAGAGGTGTTGAAAATCTTACGACAGAACAATAATTTACATTTTAAAATCTACTTTTTCATTTTTAAAATATTAGATTATCAAGATTAATATTTACGGATATTCTATTTTTGTATAAAAATTAAACCTAAAATTGATGATAAACACATACAACCTTTTTGGGATGACCTGCAGCAGCTGCGAGGCAAAAGTAAGGTCTGCGCTACTTAATGTTAGCAATGTAAAAGATGTTAAGGTTTCTAAAGAAGATAATATAGTTAAAATTCAAACGGAGACTATAATTTCAATTTTAGATCTGCAAAATGCATTAGAATCAAAATATAAAATATCAGCAAATGAAACTAGTACAACAAAAAAGTATAATAGTTATTGGTTAGACACCTACAAGCCAGTAATACTAATATTTAGCTATATATTTTGTGTAACTGCTGTAATTGAAATCATGAACAATAACATCGATTTCGTTAGATGGATGAGGCATTTTATGTCAGGATTCTTCTTAACTTTTTCATTTTTCAAGCTTATCAACCTTAAAGGGTTTAAAGATAGTTATATGATGTATGATATAATTTCTCAAAAAATTCCGAACTGGAGTTATATTTATGCATTCACTGAACTATTTTTAGGAATATTATTTCTCGTGAACTTTAACCCAACTATAACATGTGGTATAACATTTATAATTATGACTGTGAGTATAATTGGAGTACTTAAAAGTGTATTGAATAAAAAGGAAATAAAATGTGCTTGTCTTGGAGATGTTTTTAATTTACCAATGAGCACTGTTACAATTATTGAGGATGGTTTAATGATTATAATGAGCTTAATCATGTTAGTTATTTCTTTACGATAATCTAAATAATACCCTCTTAAAATTTCTAGATTTACATAAAAAAAATATGCTATTAATGAATATTTGTCTTATAAATGAAAAATAGATTAATAGGCATTGATGTTGCTCGTGCACTAGCAATTATAGGTATGATAATTGTTAACTTTAAAATTGTATTTGGTGAAAATGGTAACGAAATTTTTAAACTTTTCTCTAGTTTTTTTGAGGGAAAAGCAGCCGCAACTTTTGTAGTCCTTGCCGGAATTGGGATTGCATTTATGTCAAATAGTGCAGTTATTAAGCGAGATAAAACTCAAATTAGAAGAACACAAATAAGAGTAGCTAAGAGAGCAATATTTCTTTTTATTGTAGGAATTACGTACACCACTATTTGGATAGCTGATATTTTACACTTTTATGGAATATATATGCTTATAACATTATTTTTAATTTCTTGCAGTAAAAGGTGGATAATTATTTTAGCGTTGATACCTATTATATCCTACCCAATAATAATGTTAATAATAGATTATGAAACTAGCTGGAATTTTAAAACTCTGACCTATTTTGATTTTTGGACAGTTCCTGGATTTTTCAGAAATCTTTTATATAATGGATTTCACCCAGTTATTCCATGGATATCTTTTATGTTTTTAGGATTATGGTTTGGGAAACAAAATTTAACAAACAACAAGTTTATAAAAAAATCTATACTGATTAGTAGTAGCATCTACATTATAATGCTATTAATTTCAAAACTATTTATTTATATAATTTCAGAAAATAATAGAATCCCAATTTTAGAGCTTGAACATGTTTTAGGAACAAGTCCAATGCCACCTCTTCCCATTTACATGCTTTCCAGTGCTGCATTTGCAATCTTTGTTATTTCATCTTGTATTTTTATTTCCGACAGATTTAAGAATTACCTTTTAATTAATTTATTTTCAAAAACTGGTCGACTCGCGTTAACTTTTTATATCGCACATGTTGTGATAGGCATGGGAATTATTGAAACAATATATCCTGAAAAAATGGGGCATTTTTCAATCAAATTTTCTGTTACATATGCACTATTATTTAGCACAATTTGTATTTTATTTGCTGCAATTTGGACAAAATATAAAAATTTAGGTCCATTAGAATGGATAATGAGAAAGATAGCTGGTTAAACTATTTTTCAAGTAGGGTAAAAAATCCAACTATTACCTAAGGCTTTTTGAAATATCTCTTTTAATATCTTTTTCCACTGATTTAAGATATTTTTTTCTCACTTTATCAGAAACAAAAGGAACTGACCAAAATTGTCTAGTCTTAGTGAATAGAGACAATTTCCATCCGAAAACAAATGTGTATACCCCCATGACTAATCTTAATTTTACTGAGTTCAAATATAAAGTTAATACAGGTATTGAGGGAGCTCCATGTGTAATATAAGTCCTAACTTTTTTATCTTTTAAAAAGGGTTTAGGAAAAGCATAAGTTTTTGTAATATTAATAAACTTGTAAGCAAATCCAGGGGTAAATACTTCGTCGAAAAAAACTTCTGTTCTAGGCGTTAGTCTAAACCACCAAACTGGTGATATGATATAGATATTTTCCGACCATGTTATTAATTTTTTAAAAGAATCTATTAATTCGTCTCTCGGCCTTGCAAAACTACTTCTGTAAAGATCTATGATTTCAATTTCACTAGAACTTTTTTTTAACTCTTCTAAAATAGTTTTGAATATTCCATTGTAGCAAAATGAATTTGTTTCTGGATGACCTATAATTATCAAACTTTTCATAAAATGGAAATGTAATTTTTTAAATCATATAAAAAAATATTGTTCTAAAATTATATTAACTTATTTAGTAACAAATCTATGTGAAAATAATAAAGGAAAATTGAAAATTATTTGAGTTAACTGAATTGTATAAAAACTTAAAAAATTTATAATATAAATGTATAATGTATATATATCTTTTTTTATTTACACTATATCGCATATAAAAAGATATAATTTATATTCATTTTATATCCTTTTTTTAAAATTATTCATTTTAAATTATAATCGATTTTATTTTAATTTATTTAAAATTTATGCTATGAAAAAAATATGTTATCTATTATTTCTCTTCACGCTTTTAATCTCTTGCAACCAAACGCTACTAACTTCAAACTTTTCTAAAAGCAAAAAAAAGATTTATGTTAAAGCTCCCAATAAAAAAAATCACAATAGCTTATCAATAAATGAAAGAAAAACTACTGATTATTTAATTGTAGAATCAACAAAAAAAGAGGTAAAAAAAACAATTCATTCAATAATAAAAAGTAATAACAAAGAGCTTTATGCATGTACAAATACATCAGATTTGAAAGAAAATTTTGGATTAATTAATACAAATCAGAACTTAAAAAGTTTGAACAGTTTCATAAAAGATTATGACTCGACAAAAGTGAGTGAAAAAAATATTAAAAATCTTTCCGAAAAAGCCAAAAATTTTAGCATTGCAGGAGCTTCTGGGTCTATTATTGCAGCATTATTATTTCACATTGATGAAAACGTTGGATGGGGAAAAAATATAAGCAGAAATACAAAATCGTTCTTGTCAGATTTTATACCTCCTTTTTCATTAATATTAGGGATTTGTGGTTTTATTTTAATGGGACTAGGAATTAATTTTTTAATTAAAACCCTAAAGAAAATTAAGAAAAATAAGGAAACGATAAAAGATCAAGATAAGTCAATTAGAAACAACATAAAACTAGCATTTTTAATTCCATTACTGTTTATGTTTATTCCAATAATTATAGGGATTATTATTTTATTAACTTTTTCGATAGGAATTGGCAGTATTGGACCTTTTTACTTTTAAGTTAGCTTATGAACTTTGTAAAGCTGTTTTTTAAAATCTCACTAATTTTTATAGAATTTATAAATTAAGATTATAGAAATAAATTATTGAACTATAAGTTTTTGGTATCGTATTTTGTATAATTTTGGCGCTTAATTTCGAAAAAAATCACATTTTAAGTCAAAAAATTATGCTTGGTAAATTATTTAATAAGAGTAAAGAAACTGTACCAAATAAAAAATCTAAAAAAGACTGGTCTAAAGACGAAGCTGAATATATTCTTCTTCACGGTTCACAGTCTGGAGGTACCGAAGTAATGGCTAAAGCTTTTTTTAAAAGTCTAATCAGCGAAGGTAAGAGTGTCTTTATTGATGAGTTGGATAATTATTCGACTTATGAAAATGCTTCTCATCTAATCGTATTTACTTCAACTTTTGGTGCTGGTGGCCCGCCTGATACTGCTACTGAATTTGAAGACATTTTTTATAGCATTAGCCCTGTAAATCCACTGAAATTTGCCGTTGTAGCATTTGGGTCTTCGTCCTTTCAAGATTTTTGTCAATTTGGTATTGATGTAGACAGCTGGTTTGAATCAAGTGATGACTTTGAACGTTTATTACCACTAGTAAAGGTAAATAACCAATCTGCATCTGATTTTAGAGGTTGGATATCCCTTTGGAACAGAACAATGAATACTGATTTAAAAGTGGATATTAAGCAATCTGAAAAAAGTTCTTCTAAAATTGAAGGATTTAAAGTTTTATCCAACCAAGAAATAAATTCAGACGAAACTCACATTATTAAACTGCGTCCAGATAACGAAATCGAATTTCAATCTGGAGATTTACTAAGCGTGTTTAGTAAAGATGGAGAAAATCCTAGGCTATATTCCATTGCAAAAATTGATAATGATATACTTTTAAGCGTGAGGAAACATGAACAAGGTATTTGTTCTGTTTACCTATCCAACTTAAAAGAAGGTGATACAATAAAGGCTTCTGTAGAGCAAAACAAATCTTTTCATTTTACGCACGATGCTCCTTCTGTTTGGATGATTGGAAATGGTACTGGAGTAGCTCCTTTTCTCGGAATGATGGAAGAAAACACGAGCAGTTATTTAAAACTTATTTGGGGCGGTAGACAAGAGTCATCTTTTGATCTTTACAAGCCATTTGCTGAAAAAGCAATTGAAAAAGGGCTCATGGACCATTATGAAATTGCACTATCTAGAACAGGAAAAAAACAATACGTACAAGACATATTAGCGGAAAAAAAAATTGAGGTATCTGATGCTCTAGATTCTGGCAGTGTTTTTATGATTTGTGGCTCAATGGACATGCAAAATTCTGTTCTTGATGTTCTTGATGAAATTGCAAATGATAAGTTAGGTAAATCTTTAAGCTACTTTCAAGATAATGGGCAACTATTAAAAGATTGTTACTAATTGTAATTAGTATCCACTTTATCTTTTAATCAAAACTAGTCTAAAATTAGTTCAAATTAATATTCTTATATTGTGTAAGACCAACACAATCTTAATGAGCATTTTATATAATTGCTCCATAATTTTTAATTATGAAAAAACTTTTGTTATTGTTTTGTTTTCCATATTTAGGTTTTTCCCAACAGTTAACTACTGAAAATATTTCGTATGATGGCAACAACAGAGAATATATTGTTTATGTTCCACAATCCTACTCGCCGGCTATTTCTTCTCCGTTATTGTTTGCTTTTCACGGAGGCTCAGGATTTGCCAACGACTTTATGAACCAAGAAGCTGATTTTAGATCAATTTCAGATACTGCCGGTTTTATTTTGGTCTATCCTCAGGCGCTTGAAGATCCTAATGATAACAATTCAACAAATTGGTTACATAAAGATCCAACAGATCACAATGATATATTTTTCATTGAAACTCTTATTGACACTATTTCGGCTAACTATAATATTGATTTAAATAGAATATATACGTGCGGATATTCTCTTGGAGGTATGTTTTGTTATGAACTTACTTGCCAACTTAATTCTAAAATTACATCAACTGCATCAATTGCTGGAGCTGCTTTTATAGGAGCTTTTAATAGCTGTAATTTAACACATCCTACCGCTGTTTTAACTATTAATGGGACCATTGATGAAATACATCCTTACAATGGATTAAGTGGTATTTATTTTTCTATTGCAGATATAAATAATTTTTGGATAAGTCATAATAACAACGATGACTCCCCAATAGTAACACAATTACCTAATGTTAATATGAATGATGGAAGTACAGTTGAAAGATATTCATGGCAAAATGGGGTCGGATGTGTTTCAGTAGAAGAACTAAAAATTATAAATGGAAATCATGATTGGCCGTCTCCTCTATCATTTTGGGCAAACCAAGACATAAATGCAAATATTGAAGTATGGAACTTTGTATCTAAATTTGATATGAATGGGTTAATTGGTTGTAATTCTACAAGCATTTTTAAGGATAATATTGTACATCCAAAAAACCTTCTCAAAGTGGTTAATTTGCTAGGAAAAGAAACGAAGCAAAAAGCAAATCAGCTTCTTCTACACATCTATGATGACGGAACTGTTGAGAAAAAAATTATTATTGAATAGATAAAAAGTATTTAAACTTCTAATTATGAAAGTAATCAAGTTCTTATTCATTTTCTTTATAGTTATTACTTATTTAATAACCGTATCTTCAATTCAGAGTTGCAAAAAAAATAATAGTGACGCAGATAGCGAATGCGATACTTGTATTGTAGTCTATAAGCCGAATATTTATTTATATCCAAAAGAAAATATAGAACTAACAGTTAATCTTGATTTTCCAAAAGGTGGAAAAGTTATTAAATCAATTCCTGAATACGAAAAAGGGTGGAATGTTTCAGTCGCAAAAAATGGATTAATAAATAATTCATATTCCTACCTATTCTATGAAAGTTCACAGCCCGACATTTGGCAAAGAGAGTACGGATGGACAATTAATGTAAATGAATTAACTTCTTTTTTTAGAAAAAATCTTACAACTTATGGATTTAAATCTAATGAGATAGAAGACTTCATAAATTATTGGATTCCTCGTCTTAAAGAAAATGATTACTACTCAATTTACCCACAAACAAAAAGCATAATTAATAAAGTAATTAAACTAAATATATCAAAGAAACCAGACAATATATTAAGACTATTTTACTTTATTGAAGGTAAAAAAACTAAAGAAATAAATTTAAAAAAACCTATAATTGATAATTTTAAAAGAGAAGATTTTTTTGTTACTGAGTGGGGAGTGATTTTAAAACTGATAGATGATAAATAACAAAAAAATAAAGCCGGATAGAGAACACCACATAAACTGCATTAAAACCCAGCTTAGCTGGAAAATAGCATATAATTAATAAAGAAATATGGATAATATTAAAAATTCTCATATCCTTTTTTGCATTATTGTGTTTACAATAATTATCGGAGGTTGTAAAAAAGATGGTAATAGCCAAATAGATGATGAACTAAAAACTATTAATGTCAATGGTGTAACTCGTGAGTTTATCCTTTACATACCAAGTACTTACGACAGCATAGATACCGTGCCTCTTATGTTAAATTTTCATGGTTGGACAATGTCTGCTAGTGATCAAATGAATCTTAGTGATATGCGTGCTTTAGCTGAATCTGAAAAATTTATACTTGCATATCCGCAAGGAACTAAGTTCAAAAATAGGTTCTATGGTTCAACACATTGGAACGTAGGCTCATGGACAACAGGTAGCACTTCAGACGACATAGGATTTGTAGATAAATTAATAGATAATATGTCTATTAACTATAACATTGATTTGGAAAGAATTTATGCATGTGGTTATTCTAATGGTGGTTTTTTCAGTCATGAGTTAGTTTGTAATCTAAGTAACAAAATTGCTGCAATTGGTGCAGTATCTGCCAACATGAGTACTAGAACAAGAGATAATTGTAATCCATCGCATCCTACACCTGTCATAACTATCAACGGAACAAACGACAATGAGGTCAGCTATACTGGAACAAATTTTGAAGGACAAATCTCACATAATGAAGTTTTAAACTATTGGATTAATTACAACCAAACTGATTTATCTCCAATTATAAGCGATCTACCAAACATAAATACTGCTGACGGAAGCGAAGTAAAATTATACCAATATAAAAATGGTAATAATGATGTTGAAATTGAACATTTTAAAGTAATTAACGGAGGACATGATTGGCCTGGGTCTATCGGAAATATGGATATAGACGCTAATTCTATTATTTGGAGATTTGTGTCACAATTTGATATTCATGGAAAAATTATGTAAATGATGTACAACACGTAAATAAAAAAATTTGTAAAATCTGTAGGTCAAACATTTAACCATTTTTACAACTAAATTTTAAAACTAAATGCCCTACTCTTTCAGTAAAATAAAGTCGTTTTCCTAAAGAGAATTACTAAGTGGACCCAAAGGGACAGATTTCGAACTCTTTTCAATCTGATTTGAAAACACTTATTCGTTTTGTTTATAAATTTAAACTATAACTTAACATATGAGAAATAAACTTAATGTGTTTTTATTCTCTATTTGTT
>MDTC01077630.1_pt1 | contig 12847 bp, 12 predicted proteins | sample 811181 | NCBI WGS metagenome assembly MDTC01 (sample SAMN05326644, study PRJNA326480) | marine metagenome | isolation source: seawater | place: Pacific Ocean: North | collected 2011 | reverse complement strand
CTCTTATTTCAGGACCAAGTTCTATAGCTAATGATCTTGTAAGCATATTCAAGCCAGATTTTGCTATAGAGTAAATTGGGAAATCTTTTAATGGCTTTAGTGAATGGATGTCAACTATATTGATAATACTTCCATTGTTATCTTTCAATTCTTGATAAAAAAGCTGTGAGAGAAAAAAAGGACATTTTAAGTTTATATTAATTAGATCGTCCCAATTATCTTCATTTGAATCTGTAAAATTGGTTGGGTAAAAAGTGGATGCATTATTTATCAGAACATTTATATTTCTCCAATCTTCACCAAGTTGATCTTTAAAGTTCTCATACTTATTAAAATTTCCAAGATCAAATTGAATGGGGAAGCACGAGTTTGCTCTTTTTTTATTTAGCTCCTCTGCAAGAGAAAGTGCATCTTTTGAGGACATATTGTAATGGAGTACTATGTTATAGCCTTCTTCATGGAATTTGCGAGCAATTCCATTTCCAATTCTTTTACTAGCACCAGTAACAAGTGCAACTTTACAATTTACTTCAGATTTTGCCATAGTATTATATTAGTTAATAATTATTATATATACATTTTAAAGTCTTTACTGTGAATCTTTACGAAAAAATCGAAACAAAAATTAAACAAGAGAATTATCTTACATTCGATAAATATATGGAAATGGCATTATATGAGCCAAATTATGGCTATTACGATAACCCACAAACTTCCCTAGATCCTAATGACTGCGACTTTATTACCTCTCCTGAATTAACTCGTTTGTTCGGGGCGAGTATTTATAATTTTTTTTTAAAAATTTTGAAAAACCATAATTTTAAAAATTTTACTGAGTTTGGGGCAGGAAGTGGAAAATTAGCCTATGATATTTTATGTGAAGATTTGAATAATAATTATATTACTAATTATTATATTGTCGAAAGAAGTAAAAAATTAATGAATGCCCAAAAAAGAAATTTATCAAATTTACCTGGAAGTATTTATAAAAAAGTCAAGTGGGTAGAAGATGCTTCGGATATAAGTAGCTCTTTTTTTTTAGCAAATGAAGTATTTGACGCAATGCCCGTAAAAATTTTTAAAGTTATAAACAATAGCTATTTTGAAAAAGTTATAAGAATAAATAATAATACTTTGATTTATGACTTAATAAAAGCTAAAAGCAGTTTTATACAAGAAATTGAAACTATTCAAAAAAATATTGGTTTTAGTTTTCCAAACAATTACGAGTCAGAAATATGTTTCGAAAGTGAAGAATTTATTGTAAAAAATTTCAAAAATGAAAAAGATTTTATTTTTTTAATTATTGATTATGGTTACGGTCAAAATGAGTATTATCACATTCAGAAGAAACAAGGAAACATTCAGTATTATTATAAGAAAAATAAAGTTATTGATTGTCTTGCTTTTTCGGGGGCCGTAGATATTTCTTGCAACGTAGATTTTTCACAAATAAATAAAATTTTTAATAATCTTAATCATAATCTGGTCTCGTATTCAACCCAAAAAGATTTTTTAATATATTGTGATATTTTAAAGCTAGCTGATCAAATCTATGATGAACTCAAAAGAAACTCTATTCTGAAAACACTTTTATTTCCAACTGACATGGGAGAAACTTTTAAGATCATGCTGGTATCAAATAAAACATTTAGAAATAGTTTAGATATTAACGATATAAGACATAAATTATGATTGATACTTATCAACTTTTAATTCTTTCTATGGTGCAAGGTATTACAGAATTTTTACCTATTTCGAGCTCTGCACATTTAATTATTATTCCTGAAGTATTAAGTTGGCAACTACAACCAATGTATTTTGATGTTTTTATGCACTTTGGTTCATTATTAGCTATTTTAGTTTATATTTTTTTTAATAAGGAAATTAAAAAAATAGAATCTTTTGAAGTTACTAATTTTGAAAATATAAAAAAAATTATTGTTGCCGTCATTCCAATTTTACTAATTGGATATTCATTCCATGAAATTATTGAAAGTTATTTAAGAAATTTAAACACTATTACAGCTTCAACAATTATAATTGCAGTTTTGATTATAGTTTACGATATTAAAAGTAAAAAAAAATATTTAGCATCTGATCTAACATACAAAGATGCTGTAATTATAGGACTTTTTCAGATTTTAGCGTTAATACCAGGAGCATCAAGATCAGGAGCAGTTATATTGGGTGCGTTAATTTTAGGATATAAAAAGCAATCATCATTATATATATCTTACTTACTATCGGTTCCAGTAATTATAGCTGCAACATCATATGAATTAATTATGATAATAAATGATAAGGTCATACAGCCAACATTATATTTTGACTTGTTTGTTGTGACTATTGGATCTTTTTTATCGTCATACTTTACAATTGTACTTTTAATGAAATTTATACAGAAAATTAGCTTTTTACCTTTTATGATCTACAGAATACTCCTTGGAATATTTCTTTTAGTGTTTTTTCTCTAAAATTTCTTCAATTTTTTTCATGTAAAAATTAGAGTATATTTTTTTTATCTCGCTAACACTTTCGTCATTTATGTTTGGCCTATCTTTTGATGAGAGAATATTTTTTAAGATTGCCATAAATAACATTAAATTATTAACTTGATTGTTGTATTTATAAGAGATTATTAAACTTATATTTTTAAGAAAGTTTTCAAGGCGATTAATTTTTCGAATACCATCTGTTTCTAAAATAAAATTTAGAATTTCTGCTTTATTAGAAAAATCTATTGATAGATACTTAGGCGCATATTCTGTGAAAAAAAAGTGAGAATCAAGTACCTTTTTTGGAAAACCAAAAATCTCAATAAAATCTAATGGTAATTCTAAAAAAACTAGTTTACTTTCAACAGAAACATCTTTATTTTTTGTGAAGTTTAATTTCGATTCAATTTCTTTTAAATTTAAATTACTTTCTAAAATCTTATCCTGAAATCCAATGTCATGGATTGTCTTAAAAAAACCGTATGGATATTCATATGACATTGCTTTGTTCAACTCCATCCAAAGTCGCTCGCTAGATAACTCTAATATTTCTCCAGAATTTACTACATCTTTCATAAGATTTATCGTGCTTGGGTCTATTTTGAAGCCTAGTGGAGCGAGTTTTGAGTAAAATCTTCCAACCCGCAATACCCTTAAGGGGTCTTCTACAAAAGCCTCTGAAACATGTCTTATTATTTTATCCTTAAGATCTTGTATTCCATTAAATGGATCTATTAAGTTTCCATTCTTATCCTCGGCAATTGCATTAATTGTTAAATCTCTTCTTTTAAGATCATCCTCAAGTGAGATATTTTCGTTAGTTTTAAAAATAAAATCTTTATGGCCAACACCAGTTTTTATTTCTGTTCTGGCTAAAGCATATTCTTCACTTGTCTTTGGATGAAGAAAGACTGGGAATTTCTTCCCAACTTGCTTAAAGCCCTCACTCAACATTTCTTTCTGGGATGATCCAACTACAACGTAATCTTTTTCATTTATTTGAAGATTTAAAATTCTATCTCTAATTGCCCCACCTACTAAATATATCTCCATAATTTTTACAAGTATTGTTTGATTACGGATTCGAGCTCTGTTTTAAACTTCAGTCCAGATTCGGAAATACTATCAACTAAACATGAGTTAAAATTATCAATGGAGAAAGGCTTTCCTGGTAAAAACTCCATAATAACCGCCTGAAATTTAGACAATGCATTGTTTAAAGGAATAACCTTTGTAGAATAACCTTTCACTTCAATTACAATTTTTACAATTTCTTCTAGTGTATAAATTTTTGGCCCACAAATATCAATTTTTTTATTGAAACTTGAAACATCATCTATAGAATCCTTCATAAAATTGACAAGATCTCCTACATAAACAGGGGCAAACCTTGTTTGCGCACATGCCAGTGGGAAAACAAAAGGGATAATTTTTAACAAATTTGAGAACCTATTTATAAAACTATCTTCGGTACCAAAGATTACGGAAGGTCTAAATGATGTTACATCAGCAAAACGCTCGCCATAAGTGTGAAGAAAACTTTCAGCTTCCCCTTTAGTTCTGAGGTAATGGCTTGAGCCACCTGGATCTGCATTTAAAGCACTCATATGAAGTATTCTTTTTATGCGATTTTGTTTACAAACATTTAAAATGATTCTTGCAATTTTAGAATGTGCTAAGTAAAAGCCTTTTCCCCTAAAGCCTTTTTCGTTAAGGATACCAATTAAGTTTATTAAAACATCATGAGATTTTGAAACTTCCAGCATTCTTTTTTCATTATAAACATCCTCCTGAATAAGTTTAAGATTTGGATAAATTGCTAAATCTTTATTTTTATCAAAGTCTCTCGTAATAACTGTAAAGGTGTAATTCTCCTTAGAAAGAGCGTTAATTAAACTCCTCCCAACAAATCCTGTTCCTCCAAGAATACATATCTTCACTTATAATCTCCTAAAATGATCCATGAAATACAATTGTTTATTTAGACATGCCTTTCCAATATAATAAAATTAATAATAAAAACAAGGTTCTAAAAAGTAAAATGAATTTCAGTAATTATATCAAATTATGTGCGTTAACGCTTTTTATTACTATGGGTATTCCAAATGCGGACGCAAGTAATGAAAGCATTTTTTATGACTCCTACAAATTAATCAATGAAGGCAAGTTCAAAGAAGCCGAAAAGCTTCTTTCAAATCTACAAAAATTATTACCAAATAATATTGAGATTTTTAATAATTTAGCAGTCATAGAAGCAGAAAAAGGTAATATTGAAGAAGCTATAAAAATTTTAACAAAATCATTATCGCTCAATCAAAATTTAAATACTATTTATTCAAACCTAACTAATTTATACGCTTATAGGGCAAATATTCTTTATGAGCAAGCTTTAGATATTGATAATGAACAAAAACCATTGAATCTCACAGCGGTAGATAATCTTTCAAAAGTTAAGAAAACAGATGTAGAAAATAAAGTTATAGCATCTCAAAACAAAAAAGAAGTTAGTCAAAGCATTACTCTTTCAGAAATTACAGATTTTACAAACAGATGGGCAGCCGCATGGCAGTCAAAAAATATTCCTGGATATCTTAATTTATACAAAGAAGGCTATCACACAAATGATATTAAAAGTAATTCTGAATGGAAAAAAGATAGAGAGAAAAAAATTAAAAATAAAGATAAAATTGTCATTAATTTATCAAACTTTACAGAAATCTTTTCTTCATCTCATTCGTTTCTTGTCTCATTCACTCAATCATATGAATCAAATAAGTTTAAAGATACTGTTATTAAACATTTACTAATCACAAAAATTAATAATGAACTTAAAATATCAGGTGAATTTGTTATAAGATAATAATGAGACTTTTATTAATTTTTCCAATAATTTTCTATACACATTTGCTAAAAGCAGAAAATGTAAATCCTTTTGATGAAGCAGAAAGCCGACTTTTAGAGATTATTGATTTTCAAAGAAATGGTGCTATTGATGAAGCTTTACAGCGAGCCGAACTACTTTTAAAAGAATATCCTAATTTTAAACTTGGTAAATTTGTTTACTCAGAGCTATTAACTACTAAAGCGCAATCAAAAAATTTTATAAATAAAGTTGATCAAAGTAATGAAAAATTAGCATTATTGAAAAAAGAAGCATCTGCTAGATTAAATTTTAAATCTGAATACAAAAATAATAATTTAATTCCAAAGTCCATAATTAATATTTCTAAAAAAAGTAACTATTTGCTTATAGTTGAATTATCCAAATCTCGTTTATATTTAGTTAAAAATGATAACCCTCCGCGAGTAGTGAATGACTTTTATGTATCAATAGGTAAAGAAGGATATAGTAAATTTGCATCTGGAGACAATAAAACTCCAACTGGCGTGTATACTATTAAGACTTTTTTACATGATAATGATTTGCCTGAGCTATATGGTAATGGGGCATTTCCTATTAACTATCCAAATTCCTGGGATAAAAGGAATAATAAAACAGGGTATGGTATTTGGATACATGGAGTACCAAGAGATACATACAGCAGACCCCCATTAGCAAGTGAGGGTTGTGTTGTTACAAGTAATAAAACACTTGTAAAATTAAAAGAATTTATACACTTAGGGGAAACAAAAATTATATTAACTGAAGAAATTGATTGGGTAACGAAAAAAGAATGGAAAGAAAATAATGCTTTCTTTCAAAATGTCATACAAAACTGGAAAATGAGTTGGGAAAGCTTAGACCCATACAAATATATCGCTCAACATTCAGTTGATTTTAAAAGTAAACAACATGACTTTGAAAAAAGGGTCTCTCATATTTTAAGAATTACAAAAGATAAAGAATTTATTGATTTAAAGTTAAGGGACATTAATATATTTTTTTACCCAAATAAAAAAGATTTAGTTTTCTATGAGTTTAAACAAGATTACAAAAGTAATAACTTTTCAAGTACTACTAGGAAGGGCTTATTTTGGAAAAAAGAGGAGGATGTTTGGAGAATCATCCACGAAGGTAGGTAAAAAAGCTTTTAAAATTGATAGAAAAATGTATAATTTCTTTTTTTATGTTTAAAATAATTTAATGTCTGATAATTTAATTAAAATCACTGATCAGAATTTTGACGAGCAGGTTCTTAAATCACCAATACCTATTTTAGTAGATTTTTGGGCTGAATGGTGCGGCCCATGTAAAATGATAACTCCAATTCTTGAGGAGATTGCTGAGGAATTAAAAGGTGAGGTCTGTATTGGCAAGATGAATGTAGATGAAAATTCTCAGATTCCTGGTTCTTTAGGTATCAGGGGAATACCAACTTTGATTTTATATTCAAATGGAGAAGTTAAGACCACTCAAGTAGGTGCATTATCAAAAAGTGACCTCATAAATTTAATTAAATCAAATATATAAAAAAAAGTAGACTAACATATAAAATAATGATAAGTTTTTATTAATCATTTAAGATTTATCTTTCTTAAGTCATCATTAACCAAATATCTTTTTCACAATAACCATTTTTTATGAATTTAACAGAATTAAAAAAGAAATCACCGGCTGATTTAATAACCATGGCAACCGAAATGGGAATAGAAAATATTGCTCGTTCTAGAAAGCAAGAAGTTATATTTTCTATTTTGAAGACGCATGCAAAAAGTGGTGAAGACATATTTGGTGATGGCATCTTAGAAATACTCCAAGACGGCTTCGGTTTTTTAAGATCTGCTGATAGTTCCTATTTAGCTGGACCAGATGATATATATGTTTCTCCAAGTCAAATAAGAAAATTTGGTTTAAGAACAGGTGATACAGTGTCTGGGAAAATAAGACCTCCAAAAGATACTGAGAGATACTTCGCTATGCTAAAAGTTGACCAAATTAATTTTGAGTCACCTGAAAATGCGAGAGGAAAAGTTCTTTTTGAAAACCTTACTCCATTGCATGCAGATAAAAGAATTAAATTAGAAAGAGGTAATGGAACTCGAGAAGATATAACTGCAAGAATCATAGATGTTTGTTCTCCCATTGGAAATGGACAAAGAGGCCTTGTTGTTTCACCACCTAAAGCTGGTAAAACAATTATGCTTCAAAACATTGCTCAAAGCATAACTTCAAATTACCCGGATTGTCACCTAATAGTATTACTAATTGATGAAAGGCCAGAAGAGGTGACCGAGATGGCGAGAATGGTTGACGGTGAAGTTGTTTCATCAACTTTTGACGAGCCTGCTACACGGCATGTCCAAGTTGCAGAAATGGTTATTGAAAAAGCTAAAAGATTAGTCGAGCATAAAAAAGATGTAGTAATACTTCTTGACTCCATCACAAGGCTTGCAAGAGCATATAATACTGTTGCTCCTGCTTCAGGAAAGGTTCTTACAGGTGGCGTTGATGCAAACGCTCTTCACAGGCCTAAAAGATTTTTTGGAGCAGCAAGGAATATTGAAGAAGGTGGTTCTCTAACGATTTTAGCGACAGCTCTAGTGGAAACTGGATCAAAAATGGATGAGGTAATTTTTGAAGAATTTAAGGGTACTGGAAATAGTGAAATTCACTTAGATAGAAGAATTTCTGAAAAAAGAGTTTTTCCAGCTATAAATATAAATAAATCTGGTACAAGAAGGGAAGAATTACTTACTACTCCTGAAGAGCTCCAAAAGATGTGGGTACTTCGTAAATTTATTCATCCAATGGATGAAATTGAAGCTGTTGAATTTTTGCTAGATAAACTTCAAACTACTAAAACTAATGATGAATTTTTTGAATCTATGAAAAGATAAATTTTTTTTCTATTTCTTTTTTTGCAATATCTTTTCTGTAAATCATACCATCCCAATTAATTTCACCCACTCTAGCATATGCATTCCTTACTGATTCTTCTAAATCATTTCCTAGAGCAGTAATACTTAAGACTCTTCCACCATTTGTAACAGTATTTGTTCCATCAAATACAGTCCCACTGTGAAATATCTTTGTATTATTGTTGTCTGTTCCTGTGTCATTAATTAATATATTTTTTTTATACTTAAGTGGATAACCATCAGATGCGAGTACAACTGTGCATGCATACGATTTTTTCCAAATAATTTTTATTTTTTGTGAGTTTACATCAAGAGATTTGTTTAATAATTCGAATAAATCACAGTCGAGTCTCATTAAAATTGATTGCGCTTCAGGATCGCCCAGTCGACAATTATACTCTAAAACAAATGGGTTACCTTCTTTATCAATCATTAATCCTGCATATAAAAATCCAGTATATTCAATTCCCATTTTAGCTAGCCCATTGACTGTTGGTTTTATAATATTATCAATAACTTTTTTTTCCATTTTATCGTCTATAAGGTTTGTAGGTGAATATGCACCCATACCACCGGTATTTAAACCAAGATCTCCATCTAGTAATTTTTTATGATCTTTCGAAGATGTAAGAGGAATTATTTGCTTGTTCTTTGCTACAATGCACATAAAGCTTGCTTCCTCACCTTTTAAAAAATCTTCAATTATGATCTTTTCTGCTACAATACCGTTGTAGCCCGTTGATAAAAGGTTTTTTGCTATTTTCAAGCATTCATCTTTTTCTTCAACAATAAAAACGCCCTTGCCAGCTGCTAAGTTATCAACTTTAATTACAATTGGCATTACCTGGCTATCAATATGTTCTTTTAAACCAACAGTACTATTAAAAGTTTTATAACGAGCAGTAGGTATATTGTTGTTAGAAAAAAAGTTTTTACAAAACTCTTTAGAGCCTTCAAGCATAGCTGAATTTTTATTTGGTCCAAATATTTTTATTCCATATTCTTCAAAAATATCAACAATACCGTTAACCAAAGGTTCTTCTGGCCCTACTACCACCAACTCAACATTATTTTGAATAGCAAAATTTAGATAGTCTTTATTCTGATAATTTTTTGAATTTACAATTGTTACTTTATTTTCTTTTGAGATTCCGTAATTTCCTGGCAAAACAAAAATATTATCAATATCATCAGATTGTGATATTTTCCATGTAAGAGCATGTTCTCTTCCACCTGCACCTAAAATCATTACATTCATAATTTAGTGATTGAAATGTCTTATTCCAGTAAAAATTAAAATTATATTATGTTCATCAGCAGCTTCAATAACCTCATCATCATTTTTTGATCCTCCAGGATGAATAATTGCTATTACTTTTTCTTCAGCAGCTTTATCTACATTATCCCTAAATGGGAAAAAAGCATCACTAGCCATTATTGAATTTTTCAAGGAGTATCCAAAATTTTTAGCTTTATTTATGGCTATATTTGTTGAATCAATTCTACTTGGTTGGCCAGCTCCAATACCAAGTGTAGATTTATTTTTTGCGAAAACAATTGCATTAGATTTAACATGTTTACAAACTTTCCAAGTGAAAAAAATATCTTCTAAAATATCATCATTAGGTTTTATTTTGGATACAACTCTATAATCATTAATTCCAATAATACTATTACACTCTTGAATTAGAAATTTATCATCTAGTAGTTTCATATCATATTTATATAGAGAAGAACTATTAGCTTCAATAGAGTATTTTATAATTCTTACATTAGGTTTTTTTTTCGCTACTTTAATAGCGTCCTCAGTAAATTCAGGAGCAAGAATGATTTCAACGAATTGATTACCGTATATCTCTGTAATTAGATCCTTTCCAACAGTATTGTTTAAAGCTATGACACCACCAAATGCTGAGGTAGGATCGGTCAAGTAGCTATTTTTATAGGCATTTAATAGAGACTTATTTGATGAGATGCCACATGGATTTGCATGTTTAATTATTACACATGTAGGCTCATTAAAATCTTTTATACATTTAAGTGCAGTATAGCTATCAACATAATTATTATAGGAAATTTCTTTACCAAGCAATAGCTTCAAGGAGTCCTTTTGATGATTATTAATTGAGTATATAGATGAATTTTGGTGAGGGTTTTCTCCATATCTAAGACTTTTACTAATTTGTAAGTTCAAATTAATTCTTTCTGGCATAGTATCAGGATTTTTACTTTGGTTAAGGTAATTTGAAATTTGAGTATCATATTCAGTAACTTTTTGAAAAGCTTTAATTGCAAATTCCTTCCTTAGTGCAAGTGGAAATTCATCTTTCTCTTGATCATAACCATTAGTAGCTCTTTCAAAGTCAGAGCTAGAAGTTATTATCGTTGTTTCAAGGAAATTTTTAGCTGCTGCTCTTACAAGTGTTGGCCCTCCTATATCTATATTTTCAATTGCTTCTTCATAAGAGTGTTTACGATTCACAACCTCTGAAAATGGGTAAAAATTTACAACAACTAGGTTAATTCTTTTAATATTAAGATTTTCTAATACAGCTTGGTCTTTGTGACGAGCCAAAATTCCTGCATGTAAGTTGGGGTGCAGGGTCTTTACTCTTCCATCTAAGATTTCTTGAAACTTAGTAATTTCTGAAACATCAATTACTTCAATATTATTTTCTCTTAAAAATTTTGCTGTTCCACCAGTAGATATAATTTTATATCCTATGGACGATAAAAAAGATGCAAACTTTTCTAAATTAGATTTGTCGGAAACACTTATTAAACAATATTTTTCTTTCAATTTATTTTTTTTTGAACGTGATTTTATATTTACTTAATTTAGACCTCAATGTGCCTCTGTTTATACCTAGTAATTCTGAAGCTTTCAACTGATTACCTTTACAAATTTTTAAAGCTTCGGATATAATAATTTGATCAATCTCATTTAAGATAAAATAATAACTTTTGGAGTTTTTATAATCTTTAATTTTTAAAAAATAATTTTTTACTATCTTTTCTAATATCTCTTTATTTTTATTATTGTTATTTGACATTATATACTTTATTACTATTTATAAATTTAATTTTTTCTCTAAATAATGGATGTTTACACCACCTTTACGAAACTCATTATCTGTCAAAAGAGATTTATGCAAATCTACATTAGTCTCTATACCATCTACGACAATTTCACCTAATGCATTAAGCATTCTTCTTATAGCTGCATCACGGTTATTTCCATAAGATATTAGCTTCCCAATCATAGAATCATAAAATGGGGGCACATAATATCCATTGTATATATGCGTATCCATCCTCACACCTGGACCACCTGGAGCATGAAAAGTGTTAATTTTCCCAGGAGAAGGTGTAAAGTTATTTGGATTTTCAGCATTTATTCTACATTCTATTGCATGGCCTCTAAGCTCAACTTCTTCTTGCTTATATCCTAACTCTTTTCCAGATGCTATAAGAAGCTGTTGCCTCACAATATCGATTCCAGTAATCATTTCAGTTACTGGATGTTCAACTTGAATTCTAGTGTTCATTTCGATGAAATAAAATTCATTATCTTGATAAAGAAATTCAAAAGTTCCTGCTCCAATGTAACCAATTTCTTTTGAAGCATTAATAATTTTATTCATCATTTTCTCTCTTAGCTCTTGAGATAAACCAGGCGCAGGGGCTTCCTCAATTACCTTTTGGTGTTTCCTTTGCATTGAACAATCTCTCTCACCCAAACAAATTGCATTACCAAATTGATCAGCTAATACTTGGAACTCTATGTGTCTTGGGTTTTCTAAAAATTTCTCCATGAAAACTTCATTACTTCCAAATGCTAACTCGGCTTCGTTTTTTGTGATTTCGATACTTTCAATTAAATGTTTTTCATCTTTTACAACTCGCATTCCTCTTCCGCCGCCACCATGAGCAGCTTTAATTAATACCGGGTAACCAATACTTTCTGCAAGTTTCTTATTCTTATTTGAATCATCATCAAGAGCATCTGCTGAACCAGGTATTCCAGTAATGCCAGCTTTATTCATTGCAGCTTTTGCTTTGATCTTATCCCCCATAATTTTAATAGTCTCTGCTTTAGGGCCAACAAAAATAAAGTTTGATTTGGTTACTTGTTCAGCAAAACTTGCATTTTCCGACAAAAATCCAAAACCGGGATGTACTGCATCAGCATCGGTAATTTCAGCTGCGCTAATGATAGAAGCAGAATTAAGATAACTTTGTTTTGAATCAGGTGGGCCAATACAAACAGACTCGTCTGCAAGCCTCACATGCAAAAGATCTCTATCTACCGTTGAGTGAACTGCCACTGTTTTTATATTTAGATCTTTGCATGCACGCAGTATTCTGAGTGCAATTTCTCCTCTATTTGCAATTAACAATTTATTAATCATTCTTCAATTATGTATAGCACTTGCTCAAACTCAACAGGTTGTGCATTATCGACCATTATTTTTTTAATTTTGCCAGATTTATCTGATTCAATCTGATTTAGCATTTTCATTGCTTCAATGATACATAGAACATCACCT
>MDTC01065720.1_pt1 | contig 12847 bp, 9 predicted proteins | sample 811181 | NCBI WGS metagenome assembly MDTC01 (sample SAMN05326644, study PRJNA326480) | marine metagenome | isolation source: seawater | place: Pacific Ocean: North | collected 2011 | reverse complement strand
TAGTCCTTTCAAAGAAGACAGCTCATCGATCGCCATCCTAGTTGAGGACAATATCCTAGTTGAGAGAGTTTCTAACCCGACGGGCCCGAGAAGAGCCATATGCATTGCACCCATTAATGCAATTAGAGTCTCATTGGAACAGATGTTTGAGGTAGCCCTATGTCTGCGAATATGCTGCTCCCTAGTAGACAGAGTGAGGGTGTAGGCAGTCTTTCCCGAGGTATCTATACTCTGTCCGACTATTCTACCTGGCATCAGACGCAAGAAGTCTTTTTTACAGGCGAAAATACCGTAAATTGGGCCGCCTCCGGTTGGCCCTATCCCGAAAGGTTGGCCTTCTCCGACTACTATGTCAGCTCCCCAATTTCCCGGTGGCTCGACTACTCCAAGGGAAGTAACGTCGACTCCCACGATGATGGCGGTTTTTTCCCCCACGGTATCCCTCAGCCTAAGTAGTCCCTCATCAAGAATTCCAAATGCGTTAGGTTGCTCTACATAAATAGCACAAGATCCTGAGGCATCGGCGGCGGCTTTCAAATCCAAGAAGCCGTCTTCATTATGTGGTATTTTTCTAATTTCTATGCCCACGCCTTGCGTATAATTCTCAATTACTGACATTCTGTGAGGAGGGACTAATTCAGAAACGTAAACAGTATTTGGCATCTCTACCTTCTTTGACTTGACTCTGACGGCACAGGTTATCGCTTCAGCAGCAGATGTACTGGCATCGTACATTGAAACATTTGAGATTGGAAGTCCTACTAGCTCTGAAATCATTGTCTGGAACTCCCACATCGCCTGGAGCATTCCTTGACTGACTTCGGGCTGATAGGGAGTATACGAGGTAAGGAATTCGCCTCTTGTAGCAATCATCGGCACCATCGATGGGACAAAATTTCTAGCCAGTCCTGCTGAGATGAAGGATGGCCTGCTATCGAGATTAACATTGGCCCCCAAGAGCTTCTCTGCATCTCTGAGTATCTCTTCTTCTGACTGTGGAGGAGGCAAGGGGAGCGGCCCTTCTGATCTAATCGCGACAGGGATGTCTTCGAACAAATCTTCCATGGAAGATACTCCAATGATATCAAGCATTTCTTGCTCTCTTCCGAGGTTTGGTAATTGGTCCATGGTAGTCCTCAGCTAACTCGAGGCATAGGGAGTTTATGATTATCTTTGGTTGAGATTCTGCGTGGAGGACCGACACACTCTTATTACTCCCAAGTTAGTCAGTGCACCATGAAGGTTGCAATTACTGCCTCAGATGCATTCGTGGCGCCTTACATTATCGATGCTCTGGGGGATGCGGCTGTAGTAATTCCAGATGAGGCATTGGAAGATAGTATGACTCTTGACGTGATGCTAACTCCCTGTAATGCACTGATACACATTAATTCAAGACCTGTCAATACCAGTGTTGCCAGAAATGACCGCGAAGCCAAAATTATGATGAGAGAGGCTGCGAGACCAGTTTTAGATGCAGTGAACAGACATGGAGAGCTTCACATGATTATAGTCGGAACTCTGAGGGTATACACTCATTGGTCCCCTGGTGATGACTACTATGGCCCGGAGTCGTCACTATCTCCAAGAGATACAGCTGCTGAAGGTCAGCTATGGATTGAGGAGAATGCTCTAGAGAGAGCAGAGTCGGGGAGGCCGGTTAGTGTCATCAGAGCATCTAACGTTCAGGGCGTCCCTCTGGAAGGGCCCCCTGGCAATGGAATTCTTCATCGATGGGCAAATGAGAGTCAAATTGGTTGGATAAATGTACCTGGATCTGGAGAGGATGTCAAGGACTTGGTCCATGTCCAGGATTTGGTGCAAACCGTACTATCCGTTCTTGAAGACCCCCCACTGACGAGAGAGAGCTTTGCCGTTGGCTCTGGCAAGGGAATAACTATGAGTGAGCTCGCGAATATCTATAATAGCAAAACTGGTGCTTCTGTGGAGCTAAACCAGAGTTCCGAGGGAGAGGTTTGGGGGATCGTAGATGCTTGGTTCCTAGAGCACAGATGTGGGTTCAGACCTATGGTTAGCCTCGAGGAAATGATTGATGAGGCACTTGCCGCCTCTGGTTATTGAGCGTCAAGAATTAGTCTCTTCCTGATTCCATTCCAGCCAGATACCTCGCATGACACTTCGCCCTCATACCCAGTCTTGAAGACTGAATCATCTGCATCCGATGGGATTCTAATCTCTACTGTATGTCCAGACGGCACCCCTTGCCCGTAGAGAGAGGCCACTGCAGTATTCCCGCCTCTGTATCTTTCAGAAATACCGATTCCAAATGTCCTTTCTACAGACGTTATCTTGATTGGGACATCAATCAATGTGCCAGATAGCTCCTCCTTCAATGCGTTCTGTTCTGATAACATTCGAGCTTGTGAGAAAGACTCGACCATGGAGAAAATTGTCAGTGACTCGGGGATTGCTTGTTCGACTGTTGGCTGTTCGGTATTTGCGACCTTCGACTCAGCTTTGGAATCAGCAGTTGCCTGTTCTGATTCTTCTTCCGTGTTTGCAGTTTCTGAGTAGGCTTCATTCGTACTTTGCGATACGACTTTCTCTATCTGAACTTGTTCATTTTCCTCGTTTGAGGGCATGGATGATACTGCAAAGGCGCCTGCCGACAAGCCTGCGACCGTCGATGCCCCAATTACTAGATTGAAAAGTGCGATTTCCTGGAATGAGTCGGCCTTAACCTTCCATAGCTCCCTCGCAGGGGGCTGTAAGAATCTCGGGAGCTTTGAGATGCTTAATTCTGCCCTTTCATCCATACTTGATCTTGCTGCCTCTAATCCCGCGGCATCTGAAATATCTGAGTCCTTCATACCCCCTAGTATCTCCGAGAATTCAACAGAAACAGAATCCATTAGATTACTTGCATTGGAACTATCGTCACTCTGACTGTCGGCTGGTTCCACAACTTCCGCCGATGGAATATCGTTGGACGATTGGCTTTCTTCTTCGCCCTTTACCATTCGGATTGTTATTCTACCTACTCCGACCCATCTCCTGGTGCCCGTAGGAAGGCCGCCCCCTGCAGGGGGCCTTGTCCACCCGCCTCCGTAGAAATCTTGAGTTCCGTCCAGTTCCCTATTGTCAAGACTCCAAGATGGAGCCCCTCCTGACCCGGCATTATAGTAGAACAATTTAGCCGAATTTCTATTCACAAACAATGGTTTTCCATTCATTTCTCCCTGTAATTCATAAGAACCATTGTAGAGGTTGTTTGGATGGTCCGAAACTGTGAGAGATGACTCATTGTCGTATGACTCCGATGGACCAGAATCAATCAGTATGAGAATTTCCTGTAGGTCAATAAATCCATTGCCGTCCGAATCTAATACGGAGAAGATTGCATTTACAATTGATGCGGGCGCCTTCTGTCCTGTTATTGATGCTAAGGCCGCCCCGAATTCATCATAGCTTAGGCTTCCATTTCCATCTAGATCATACTTGGAGAATAATGCCTCGGAGGAAATTCCCCTAGACTTCAAAATTGTTTGTAGATTCTTAATCGCTACAGCCTCGATGCCACCATTCAAGATATCGCCCCGGATAGTGACAGAGGCTTTTCAGCAATGAGTGTTGCCACTGCGGGGCTAGAAAAATGGTGCCTGAATGACCTCTGCCTTGATTGCCCTCCTTGGGCTTGGCCTGATCCAAACGAATTGTCCCAATACGGTTCCGGACAGGTATGCCATTGCTATACCAACTCCTCCAAGACTGGGAGATGGGGCCCCGCTAGTCACATATCCGATTATTTTGGCATCCTCTGAGTCTGAATCCATCACAGGATGTCCGGGTCTTGGAGATGGACCTCTTGAAATACAACGGATTGCCGACCATTTTTCTGATTTTTTAAGGGATTTGATGGTTCTTTCCCTTCCGATGAACTCATGATCCATGTTGAGTCCGAATGGCACTGAGGTTTCTCCGCTATTTCTGGATAAGAATCCCTCTGGGAGATTGGAATCAACCAATTCTCCAAGACCTGGCCAATGAAAATCCTGCCCCGACAATAGATACCCCTTCTCAAGTCTAAGAGTATCTCTGGCACCTAACCCAACAGGTACCAATCCTAACCCAGTGCCTACCTTTATGACTGCGCTCCAAAGAAGGTTTGCTTGACCGTTAGGAATAAAAATCTCCACACCTGTCTCGCCGGTATATCCAGTTCCTTGAATCCATCCCGATATCGAGAGATCGTTTTGACTGATGTCTTGGCACTTGAACCTCGAGACATTATTTGAATCTCCCAAAACCTGTGATACTATTTCCCTGGATTTGGGGCCTTGGATGGCGATAATACTAGTCTCTTCTGAATCATTGAGTATTTTTATGGAGCCATCACTCGGAAGCAATCCAGTGAACCAATCCATCATTACAGACACCATCGATGCATTCGGAACCCCTAGTATCTCTTCTTCTGTTCTGATTGCAAATATCATATCATCAATTATATTTCCATCTCTATCAAGAAAATGAGTATAGCCGCAAGCACCCCTTTGAAATTTCGTGAAATCCTGAGTCCCTATGCCAGTTAGCCACTCAGAAACCCCCTTGCCAACAAATCTGAAAAGCCCCATGTGAGATACATCGAACATTCCTGCCGCTGATCTGGTGGCCAGATGTTCCTCTTTGATGGAGGAGTACCATATTGGAAGCTCGAATCCATGGAAATCTACCAACTTCGCTCCTGATTCAATATGTGAATTGTACAACGCCGTTCGCACCGGTGCATTTCCCATGGCCCGGGGTAGGGGATAGGAGGAATAAGTTTAGTGAGATAGTAAACTACTTTTTTGGACATGAGTGTTATCTAATCTTCTAATCCATGGGTTTAAATAGTTCGGCTATGACTATACAACTGTTGGTTGATAAGATGAAAGAGATTACTGAGACTCGAGTTAGATCTAAATCCTCGGGTTCTTCAAGAACTAATGGGAGACGGGCCATTGTACCTTCGATGCGCCCCTCGACTAGCAGAAAGACCGAGGGTGTATCCAGGCCCTGTACGGTATGTGGCTCGAATTCATGGGACACCGATGAAGTTCGTGGAGAGACGTCTTGCTCCGAGTGCGGTTATGTCGCAGAGGAGAACATGATGGATCTCGGAGCAGAATGGACCAATCATTCTGGGGGGGATGATAGGAGCAGAGTGGGCGCTCCCAGTACATTGACACTCTCCGATAAGGGACTCTCAACTGAGATAAGAAGATCAGATTTGACATCTGGAGCGGCTAAGAGGCACGGGATGTCTGGGAAGGCCCTGAGGGACTGGCGAAGAAGACAGCGTGTCGATCAACGAAGTAAGACCAGGGACAGCAGGAGCAGGAATTTGGCCAAAGCAATGCAATTCATCAGAGACAGAGGGGATCTTCCTCCTCAGATTGAGCAGGAGGCGGCGGGGCTGTACAGGCACTCCGTAGACAGAGGGCTAGTCACCGGGAGAAGCATCAGAGGAGTTTCGGCGGCATGTGTATACGTAGCCGCTCGTGAGGCCAGGATACCAAGAAGAATAGAAGATGTTGCAGAATCTTTCGACATGACAAAAGATGTGGATGTTAAAGAATTGAAGCGTACAATAAGACTAGTCTCTAGATTCCTTGGTGCGCATCACATCACCGGTCCTGAAGAGTATTTCGAGAAATTTCATTCTGACTTAGGAATGAGGCCCGATGTCTTAGGCAGAGTCAGGAAGATGTGGGATTCAGTGAAAGATGATCTTTCTTGGCAGGGCAAGAAACCATCTGGTATCGCCGGCGTTATAATTTACCGGGCATCTCAAGAAAGCGACTCTCCAAGGACTCAAAGTGAGGTGTGTAAGGTCTCGGGAATCAGTGAGGTGACCCTCAGGGGCCTTCTGAAAATACTGAATCAAAAACTTTCAGAAAAATCATTTGAGTGAAAAAACGACTCTATATATGCTCATCCCAAAATGTAAGGGTATGAGTGTGTTGGTGAATGCAGATAGCCTTTGGGAGAGACTGGAGAGTCAACTTGAGTCGTGGGATTTCCCAATTATCCCCTCAGAAGTATGATTTTTTAGGAGTTGATCTAATGGGTTCTTATCTTGTTGTAGGCGGCAGTAGCGATATTGGTCGTATTCTCTGTAGGAGACTACTGGACGAAGGAAACTTGGTGACTGCGATTGGACGAGATTATTCTCGGATGGACGATTTGGAAGAGCTAGGCGCCAGAGTATACGTCGGGAATGCCTCGGATGAGAACTTTGTTTCGGAAGTTGTGAGCAGTTTTTCTGAAGTGGGAGATGGTAAAATTGATGGTGTTGCCCATCTAGTAGGTTCGCTACTAATCAGGCCCCCTCATGCACTGACATCGGAAGCATTCAATGAGGTCATTAATACCAATCTCACATCTGCATTCGTGATACTCTCCAAGGCGTGTAAGTACATGTTACGCAACGGAGGCGGAAGGATAGTGTTTACCTCAAGCGTAGCGGCAAGTGTCGGCCTGGTCAATCATGAGGCCGTCTCAGCTGCTAAAGGCGGTATTGAGTCGATGGCGAGATCAGCGGCGGCCACATACAGTAAGAGGGGGATAAGGGTGAATGTAGTGGCCCCAGGACTAACTGACACCAGAATGGCACTTCCAATAACAAAATCCGAATCCTCTAAGGAAGCCGCGGTGAGTAAGATACCACTGAACAGAATTAATCTCCCCGAGGAGGTATCTGATTCTATCTTGTGGTTATTGACGAATGCCCCGGACAACATCACAGGACAGGTATTGCACCTAGATGGCGGGATGTCTCAAGTCAGGGGATAGTATGGACTGGCAGAACGCGATTAGAGCCAGTAAGCTCAGAGAAGGAAAGAGTAAGATGGTCACTGTAGGTTCAAAAATACTTATGATAGTTAATCTAGAGGGGGTTTTCCATGCCACTGAAGGACTTTGTAAACACATGAAATGGCCCTTGTCATGGGGCGGTAAGATAGAGAATGGATGCATAAGATGTCCCCTTCATCAGACGACCCATTGCATCTCAGATGGGAGTTTGGTCGAGTGGGCGCCGTTTCCTCTCTTTCCACCATATGGGAGGCTTGTTGGTTCTATGGTCTCTGAGAAGGATCTAGGAATTTTTGAGACTCGAGTTGAGAGTGGTTTTGTCCAGGTACTAATCTAATCTCTAAAACCTGTCCGGAACTAGTAATCCTGAATAGTGTCAACAAATCGGGAAGCATGTTAGTATGATAGAGGGAGTCGTGATTGATGATGAGGGAAATACCCTCTACACGCCTTCAGAGGCCTCTCTGATCGAGTCTCCGGCCCCCACAAGATGGAAAATATGGCTATCGGCGACTGGACTGGTTTCGTTAATGATCTTGGTCTCCCTGCAGGGATGGATAATTGACGATGTTGTTGACGATATCAAAAAGGAGTTGGGCATATATGACAGAGTTCCTGTTTGGGAAAGATCAGAGTGGCCTTACCTGACCAGCTACTCCAATGGTTATGTTATGGAATACGGACAATACGATGTATTGGAGACAGAAAATGAGTGGAACTCTACACATCATTTCGTGGAGTTCGTATTGCCCTTGAGTGAGGGAGGATCCGCACCCGACGGCTTGGTGAGTCTCGCTATCTGGCTACCTGATGTTCCAGAAGGGACGGAAGTCCCCGTGATTGCTGAATTCGGACCTTATTTCGACGAAGTGAGTGTTGAGACTCCGTCTATTGAAGTTCCTGGAACATGGCTTGGACAGATGATAATTGATCAGCTACTCCCGCATGGATATGCTTTCGCACAGGTATCCGTGATGGGGACAGGCCGGTCAAACCACTGTATGGACCTGATGGGCAATGCCGAACAATTGGGCGTGGATGCCGCAGTAACGTGGCTAGGGACCCAGGATTGGAGTAATGGCAGGGTAGCTATGATTGGGAAGTCCTACGATGGCTCTACGCCTTGGCAGGCGGCCACCTTCGGAAATCCACATTTAGCTACTATCGTGCCAATTTCAGGTTTGATAGGCGTAATGGAACTAATGTGGAAAAACGGTAGTAGCGAAGCTAGAGCGGCGATAATGCACAATGGTGTTTACGGCTCGTACGGAATTGATGGTGATCAGGAGGATGTGGGAAATATGTGCCCAGATTATATTATTGGACCGGGCACTGGAGTCTCGGCCTATATGTGGGGGAGTGAATTTGCAGGCACTTATTGGGAGGAGAGGTACTTCCTCGACAGAGTACTTCAGAACTATCGGGGCTCAGTATATTTGATCCAAGGCATGCATGACTGGAACGTGGATCCACATATGGCAATCCCTGTAATCAATCAACTGAAGGATTCTGGAATTGAATCTAAGGGCCTATTTGGACAGTGGGATCATGACTACCCAGATAGGCCAGATTACCACTTTGATCGCTCCGGAGATGGACGAGGGAGGGAGGCATATCCAGAAATGGTCCGCTTTGACTGGATGCAAGACCTATTGGAGTGGTTCGACTGGTATCTGAAGGATTTGGGAGATCAACCTGGTTTATTCGTTGAGATTCAATCGAATCAAGGACAGTGGAGGATAGAGGATAGGTACCCTCCTGAAGGAATGGAGTCGATATCACTAGATCTCGGCGGTGCACTTTCAAATATTGCTGGAGGAGCTACAAATATCCTCCCTAACGGGAATTTTGGACCTATTTATGAGAGCTCTCCCCTGACTGAAGATATTTGGATTTCCGGCCTTCCGAGACTACACATAGATGTTACAACAACGACTTTGGGAGGGCAGGTTTACGCCCTTCTAGAAGATTGCTCAGGTCAAGGAGAGTGCATCCATATCGGTCACGCCATCATGGATCTGAGATATCACGAGGGTGGTTCGGAAGAGCAGACCTGGATTCCCGTCCTGGAAACTATAAATGCAAAAATAGAGTTCTTCGCAATGGACGTACAAATCGAGACCGGACATACCATCAGACTCTCCTTAGCGAGTACAGGCGAGGACTACCTTCCAGCATCCACGAGCTCGATAGTGAGTATCCAGGAAGGAGATGGTTCTAATCTTATAATCGACATAATAGATTCTGATTCTAAGCTCCTTTTTGACCCTCCTGCGTGCACCCATAGCTCGTGTTTAGAATGGTTAAACCAGACTGCGTGAAGATGGTGGACGCTGGGGGATTTGAACCCCCGGCCGCTTGGTTGCAAACCAAGCGCTCTTCCAAGCTGAGCTAAGCGCCCTTGAGCTTCCGGACGGGTTTGGGGTTATTGAGGACGACCGTTGTAATCTGCAATCAGACTTGACTTGAGAGAAGCTTCGGTAACAAGAAAACTATTCCCACGAGCGACATTAGAAGTACAAATCTCAACAGTGACTCATCATTTGTTTCGCCTCGGACTTCTTCATCTCCCCCCACTGGTAGTTCTTGGCCCGAAATATGATTATCCTCTGAGAAAGAAACAAAGAAATAACTCTCCTGCATTGATCCGTTTACATCAATCTGATGCTTCATTGAAATGTTAGAAGGCAACAGTCCGTTGGAGGGCCCTAACAGAAGCAGTGTAGTAACTTCACAAGATGGGTCAATCTTCTCACCGGACTCATCGAGATCGCAGTTACTACTCAACCAGGGGGTGGCGATATCGTCAACCCCATCGAAAATATCATCACCTTCAACATCTACTAGAATCCTGTGAGTGACATTTTCTCTTCCATCCACATTGTAGAAGAACAAAGAGTCGGAAGACACAAGAATTCCAGGAGAAACCCCATTGGGAGTAATGCTATCCTCCTTCAGTAGGATTGTGTATTCCTTGGGCTCATGAGCCGATACTGGAGCTATGAGTATTAGAGAAACTAGTGTCATGGCTAACCCCACCTTTGAGTTCATGACCCTGCGTGAGGGGGCGATGGCTTCAACATGACCTACACCCTCCGGGATTATATGAGCTCAGAAAGGGCGGTTGCCGCAATCGGTTTGGCGGTTTGTATCATAGCCGCAATTTTAGCTACGGCAATGCTCTCGGATAACGAGTCAACAGATTCTAGAGGGGGCGAGGAGTTAATTGATCCCTTGATCCAAACCGAGGGGCATGATCATAGAAACGCTAGCCAGCATGTGATGTTCACAGAAAACATTAGACCGGTTAGCTACAATCCCCTAACTGCTCCGGGCAATGCAGAGATTCAGGTTGCGGACTCTCCCGATGGCAAGCGGTATGCCTACATTGCGGGATGGTCGGAGATGCACATTGTTGATGTCACTAACCCTGAGAATACTACAGTAACAGGGGTATACTACGACCCCAATACCCAAGTTCTGGATGTAAAGTACTTGCAATACAATGCCAGGGAATACGTGATAGTTCAGAATCAGTTAGTTGATCCCGGGGCCGCGGATCCAAATGTTGGATCGTGGGAAGATCCTGCTCAAGTTACAGTTACATTGGTTGATGTGACGGACAAAAGCAACCCTAGTTGGGTCGATTCGTGGTATGATGCTGATCACCCTAGCGGGCCTCATAACCTCTACACCCATATGATTGACAATGAATGGTATATCTTCGTAGCCAATCCCGATTACGAGCAATGTGATGTTGGACAGGGTGACGCTTGTGGGGGCATCACGATTGCTCACCTAAACTTCGCTGGGTACGGGGACCTTCCCAGAATTGTGAAGGTAGGGGAGGCCGAAGTGAGCTGGGAGTCTACCCTAGGGGGCTGGATATACATCCATGACATGACCGTTCAGACATGGCCGGGCGAGGACTCAAATGATCCTCGTTTCGATAGAACTTTCGTGTATGGCGCATACTGGGAAGCAGGACTGAGGATATTCGACGTTTCTGATGTCCCACACCCTGGAAATGACCTTGCTGAGTATCTGGCGATAGCGGCCGCCTGCAGGGGGTCCTTCGGCACTCAACTAGGTTGCAACTGGAGAGCTCCTGAAGTTGGGCAGTGGATGGAGTTCGAAGACTTTGATGGAGATGGGGAGATTGACTGCGGCTGTACAGGAAATGAAAATGGTGGCAGAGCCTCGTATATTCACTATGCTGAGCCCGTGGACGATATGGTAGATGCTAGTCATTTGGGTTACCCTATCGGAAAGCGCCACCTCACAATAGTCGCAACTGAGGTACTCAGCACCACAGTGGGAACAGGTATGAGCTACCTACTGGACACCACTGGGTATGAAATGAATAATGGAAATTTCAGATTTCTCCCTGAGCTTATCCACGGTTGGGAAATACCGTTTGCGATGGATCACCATATTCCCGAGGGAGAGGAATGGCTCCTGTTTAGCCCTCATAATGCAGACACTCAGATTTTCCAAACTGGACTACCGGGACTTCCAGACAATAGTTTCGGTGGTGCTTGGGATGGTAGAATTTACCTGAGTAGCTATCACGCAGGACTTTGGGTCATAGACATTGAAACTCTGATGTTTGAAGGATTACAAAGCAGTAACAAGACGGAGGCTCATACGTCTTCGACTATCGGCTATCACCTTCCCCATGGGGCTGACGGGACTCCTCTGGATAGCTCATTCTATGATTTTGGATGGACTCCTTTCCTATGGGCGGCAGAATACCATGATGGCTACACGTATCTCTCGTGCATCACAAGTGGGTTGTACATTGTCCAATTAGACATTGATGCACCCTATGGAATCTAGACTTCGGCCCCTTAGGGGCCGTGCGTGAAGGGGGGAATTTGATAGGGTAGGTTTGTCCCGACGTGGCATGAACTTGCGCCCGGTATGGCTACTCGCCGCTCTGATGATACTAGCACCTCTTTCTGGTTGCCTATCATTTTCCAATGATTCAGGGGGATCGGGCGATGGTAGCATGGATTGGATAGATCCTGTGACAGAAATAGAGGATGGCAATCACTCACACAATGATTTACTTGCTCACCGTCTTGCTACCCCAAATGCGAAATTAATTGACTATCATAACCTAAATTGTGATGGAAACGTAAAGCCTCCAGCGGACTTGGACAATGTGGCAGGCAGACCCTGTTTTGATGAATTCAAAAATGTGGGGCCGACTCCAGGAGATAGCTCGGAGATAGCAATTGAAGGTAATTTTCTCGATGACTGTGAGATTTACGGAGATGGCACAGGGGGATGTTTCGCCTACGTCTCTTCATACAATCAATTTGAGATTCTAGACATTAGTAAGCCCAACGAAATTAGACTGTTATCTACATATTACGCAGAAATTGCCAGAATGATCGATATCAAAGTCACGTCCGATAACAACTGGGTGCTAGTGAATCATGAATTGACTAATTCTGAGTTAGACCCGATTCCCAATGATGATGATGCCAATAGCGGTGCAAACCGACTAGATCTAATCTATGTTGGTGACAAGACTAGCCCCATTAAGGTCGCAGAGTGGGATAATCCTCCCGCTGGTTTCCACAATCAAGATTTACACGTATACTGTGATTGGGAACCTGCAAATCCCACTGCTTTGTGGCAAGATGACTGTCACCTATTCCTGTTCGGCGCTGATCCCTATCCTGAAATGGTAGAAGGATCAAGTGGGACTTTCTACAAAGGGACACAGGTCTTCTACGCTCTTATTGATTTCGAGGGATTGAACCCGACAAACAACGAACAACAACAAAATGCGAGCAGGGAAATAATTCGATGGGGAGGGTACACCCCTGAGCCACAGACAACCTGTGGAGGGTCCATATTCAACCATGACAATGTATTCTTCATCCACCCAATCACCAAGCAGAAAATGTTGGCAGTATCGTACTGGGGAGCTGGGTTGAGATTCGTTGATGTATCCGAGCCACCTCAAATTGCTGATCCTCTGGGGATTTCTTGGCCTCCTGAAACCGGACGATGGCTG
>MDTC01259959.1_pt1 | contig 12849 bp, 8 predicted proteins | sample 811181 | NCBI WGS metagenome assembly MDTC01 (sample SAMN05326644, study PRJNA326480) | marine metagenome | isolation source: seawater | place: Pacific Ocean: North | collected 2011 | reverse complement strand
GCAGAAACCCATGACCGGAAAAGTATTTGATCCACAGGCTACGATGTTGGGTAAAAATCAGGAAAATTGGTTAATGTCAGGGATGCTAAAATCAGATGCCACCTGGAATGTATTGGCACAACAAGTCATGATGGCAGCTCTTAACCGAGGAGATGAAAAAGGAGAGAGATACTCAATGGATCAATGGCCAGGCTATGAAATAAGCCGTCGTCGGTTACTTCGATTTTTTCACGAGAGAAAAATCGCTAACCCTGTTGTACTGACTGGAGATATTCATTTAAATTGGGTCAATGATCTGCAATTGGATTTTAAGAATCCAAAATCTCCAATTGTTGGAACCGAGTGGGTGGGTACATCCATGAGTTCTGCCGGCAACGGCGGAAACTTTATTCCTGAATATGAAAGAGCTGCAAAACAGAATGATTTCGTGAAGTGGTATAATTCAAACCGCGGTTATGTAAGTTGCGAACTAACTAAGGATCATTGGAAGAGTTCATTTCGTGCTACTCCTTATGTTTCACGAAAGGGAGCACCGATTGAAACGAAAGCCGTCTTTATGATTGAAGAGGGTAGACCAGGGGCACAATTAGTTTCCAAAAGTTAACCTTTGGTGAGGCACCACTTAATTCCATTTTTGAGAAGTTGATTAAAGGCGGATTTTTCAAAGTCTTCAATGTGTCCAAGTGATGTGTAAAAGACTTTCCCCCCTGAGGTAGTTTTATTTATCCATGCTACGGGTTCGGGAGGATTTTCTTCAACAATTCCGGTAAGCAAAGGGAGGGAAGATTCAGGCAATGGAGAATTTCGATAAAGGGTAGCGGGTGTTGAAAATGGAATTTTTATATTATCTAAAATTGGATGATGTGCTTCTGCTGATGCCTGATGGATCTTGCACAATAACCCTTTTCCGAGATGCCCCTGATAGTTGCCTCCGATTATTTCATGATCCCAGTTAGTCCATTCTTCGTGCCCACCCGGCAAGGCTTCCTTCCTTAATTGAAAGGCATGAGAAGCTGTGCGAATACCAATTACCGGTTTACCCTTTTTGATATGTTGCCTGATCATATTCATGACATTTTTATCAAATGCCCTCCGTCTTACGCTAATAAATAAAAGGTCGGCTCCTTTGATTTCTTGTGAGTTCCTGAGGATGTGCCTGCCATTACCCTCTTTATCAGCTTGGCAATATTGAATGTGAAAATCCTCATCAAGGTGTGATTTTGCAAAGCGGGGCAGGCTCTGTTCCGTTAAGTATTCACGCTCTGCGATTAAAAAGGTTATCTTTGGTTTTTGATCATTAGAATAAACGACCAAGGTAGGAAAAAGAAATAAAAGAGGAATACAAAACCATTTCATGAATTAAATAAGTATGTTGCTTCATTTTTTGAGTCGAGCAGTAACGAGGTAAAAATTTGTGTAATGATGAATGGATGATTGTCGGAGTGGTAATTCGTTAAGAACTTTTTTGGCATATTTTGGGAACGCTTTTCAGTTTCTTTTATACTTAAGTCAAAAAAGGAGATGGTGTGGTCATTGATATGTATTCCAATATTTTCATCCAAAGCTGTAATTTTATAATGCCCTCAGTCTATTCATTACTATAGATGCCTTCTACAATTGAATTTATTTTTAGAGATAAATTCCAAATCTTGATTTATTAAACTTTACTTCTCGACTTTACGATAACTCTCATTCAAATATCAAATTGATTTGATATATCAAAAATATTCCTCTTTGGTTTTTCTGATTTAACTCAATCGAAATCTCTCCATTCTAAATATTTATGCCCTTTTCATTGCTTAATAAAGTTGCCCTAGTAACTGGAAGTAGTCGTGGGCTTGGACGTGGGATTGCCTTGGCTTTAGGTAAAGCTGGAGCCAAGGTATGCTTAAATTATCTTAATAATTCGGAAGCTGCTGATGGAACGCTTTCCAAACTTCGTGAGGAAGGTATTCATGCCACCATGTTCCGTGCAGACGCATCAGATAAGGAACAAGTTGAGTCGATGATTGAAGCGATTGAAGAGAAGTTTGGCTCATTGGACATTATGGTACCTAATGCAACGCCCGATCAGCCTCAAAAACCAATTGAGCAGTATGATGCTGACTTCTATCGGCAAATGTATGATTTTTTTGTAGTTAGCCCTTTCCATCTGGCAAAAGCTGTTTTGCCAGGAATGAAAAAAAGAAAAAGTGGGAGAATAATAAATATTACCAGTGAAGTCTTTCACTGCAGTGTTCCTGAATTTAGTGCCTATGTTGCCGCCAAGGGTGGGCAAATTGGTTGGAGCCGAAGTATGGCCAGCGAGTTGGCACCTTATGGAATTACCGTTAATACGGTTGCCCCAGGATGGATTCCCACGGAGCGTCATGAAAATGATTCAGAAGAAGACAAGAATGAATATTTGAAAACTATCCCGCTTGGTCGATGGGGTACACCTGAAGATGTTGGAAATGCAGTGGTGTATTACTCATCTGATGAAGCATCTTTTGTCACTGGACAAACTTTATGCGTGAATGGAGGACGTACTCCGTGGTAGAACAATTTTTAAAATAAACCCTATCCTTAACTCAATTATGAAGAAGATTGTAAAAATTATCCTAGCAGTTACATGCATCCCTTTGATTTATTTTGCCGGTTGTTCCGGAACGAACGAAGTAGATGATGGAAATTCCACGAAAGTAATAAATCCATCCACTTCTTTTGCTTATGTCACAAACGGAGTGGATCCTTTTTGGGATTTATGTGCGGCAGGTGTCAGAATAGCCGAGGAGGAACTGGGTATTTCTTGTGAGGTGCTAATGCCTCCGAAAGGCGTTGTCGACCAGAAGAGAATGATGGAAACTTTATTGGCCAAAGGGATTGATGGGATTGCTGTTAGTCCAATTGATGCGGAGAACCAAACGCCTTTTCTCAATGAGGTAGCCAAAAATACAATATTGATCACTCAGGACGCAGATGCCCCAATGAGCGATCGTTTAGTATATATTGGAGCCAATAACTACAAAGCCGGACGTGCGTTGGGTAAATTAGTTAAGGATGCCATTCCAGACGGAGGCGAAGTGATGCTTTTTGTTGGAAGATTGGAGCAATTGAATGCAAGGCAGAGAAGGCAAGGAGTTATTGATGAATTACTTGATCGACCTGCACAGGAACTTGCTGATGTTAACTACGATCCGGTTGACGCTACAAACCTGACAAGTGAAGGATCCAAGTATGTTGTTACGGATACGAGAACTGATAATTTCGACAAAGCCAAGGCCAAGAGTAATGCTGAGGATGCAATGACGAAATATAAAGACCTTAAATGTATGGTTGGCCTTTTTGCCTACAATACACCTGCCTGCATTGATGCTATCAAGGAGGCAGACAAACTTGGATCGATTAAAATTTGTGGCTTTGATGAACAGGATGCACTTTTACAGGCAATTACCGACGGGCATGCTTATGGAACTATTAGTCAGTTGCCATGGGAGTATGGATACGAATCCATCATGATGCTCAAGGACATTTATGAAGGAAAAAGGCCGGAAAAAGAATTTGTGGAAAAGACTTTTGCTGCGGTAACGCAGGAAAATGTGGCTGAATTTTGGGCCAAGAAGAAAGAGATGGCAGAATTGGGAAAGTCCAAATAAATGGGGGAAGATCTTCCACCTTTGCTTGAAGTTAAGGGACTGACCAAAAGTTTCCCCGGAGTTCTTGCTCTACGGGGAGTCTCACTCCATTTGAAGAAAGGGGAGGTTCTGTCATTAATTGGTGAAAATGGAGCCGGTAAGAGTACATTAATGAAAATCCTAGCCGGGGTTCAACCTGCTGATGCAGGAGAGTACATGATTGAAGGTGGTCCGGTGAATTTTCAAAATGTGCGGGATGCAATGAATCGGGGAATAGCTTTAATTCACCAGGAACTAAATCTTGCATCAAATTTGGATTTGGCCGCCAATATCTTCCTCGGTCGTGAACCCAATAAAAAGGGAATTATTCAGGACAATGAAATAAGGGATGAAGCAACGAAATATTTGCAACAGGTCGGGCTCGACCTGCCAACCGATACGATTACAGGTACTCTTCCCATCGGGAAACAACAGCTTGTTGAAATTGCCAAAGCTCTTTCCTGTGATGCTCGGGTGCTGATCATGGACGAGCCGACCAGTAGTTTATCCCAAAAGGAAACCGAAACCTTGTTCGAGGTGGTCAAAGATCTGAAGAAACAGGGAATCAGTGTCATTTATATTTCGCACCGTTTGGGCGAAGTTATTGAATTGTCCGATCGGGTTACGGTTTTTCGGGACGGGGAAAATGCCGGTGATTTAGGAAAAGAAGAAATCAATCATGAAAAAATGGTTAGGTTGATGGTTGGCCGGGATTTGAGTGAGTTTTACGACCGTCAAATTCATCAGCCAGGAAAAACAGTTTTGCAGGCTCGGGAAATAATCTCACCTGCTTATTCTACCATACCTGTCTCTTTTGAGGTTCGAGCTGGAGAAATTGTTGGAATAGCCGGTTTAGTTGGTGCCGGTAGAACAGAACTTTTACAAACAATCTTTGGCGTTACTCCTGCCCTGGGTGGCGAGCTTGAATTGGATGGTAAGTCGTTTCGCCCCCAATGTCCGGTGGATGCAATAAATGCTGGAATTGCGCTGGCACCTGAAGATCGCAAACAACATGGCTTGGTATTGCCAATGACTGTAAAAGAGAATTCAAGCCTACCAAGCTTGGAAAGAGATCAAACAAAAGGATTTCTCAACCATGAGGCAGAACTTAAAATTTCGGAAAAAGCCGTCAAACAAATGCAAATCAAAACTCCTTCCATTGAACAAATTGCTCGGTTCCTTTCCGGAGGAAATCAGCAAAAGATTGTTCTGGGAAAGTGGCTGGCTATGAATCCGAAACTATTGATGCTGGATGAACCCACCCGCGGGATTGATGTGGGAGCGAAGCGTGAAATCTATAAACTTATGGAAAAACTTGCGGGAGAAGGGATGGCTATTCTTTTTGTTTCCAGTGAAATGGAAGAAGTTCTGGGTATGGCAGATCGTGCATATATCATGCACGAAGGGAAAATCTCAGGCGAACTTGATCGCAATGAACTTTCGGAGGAATCAATTATGAACCTCGCAACTGGTGGAGAAAAGACTGCCGCCTAAAAGAATAACTTATGAAAAAGAACATTATTGGAATCTTTGCTCTTTTGGTGGTTATTTTTGTCGTCACGGCGATAATTAATCCCAAATTTTTAAATGCTTACAACATGCAAAACTTGATTAAGTGGTCCAGTCTATACGCTGTGATGAGCATTGGGGTAGCCATGGTTATCATAACGGGCGGGATTGATTTATCGATTGGTTCCGTAGTTGGTTTGGTAGCGGTGGTCTTGGCTTTTTGTCTTAAAATTCATGGTCTGGATCCATGGTTTTCGATTGGAATAACCTTAGGGTTGTCTCTGCTAATTGGGCTTGTTCATGGATTACTAGTTACCAAAGCAGGGATTCAACCTTTTGTGGTTACCTTGTGCGGACTGCTTGTTTACAGGAGCATGGGCCGCTGGATTACGGATAATCAGTCGGTGGGACCGGTTCCGTTGGAAGGAGATAAAGGGTATGTGAACCTGGAAGAAATTTTGGGTTTGGATTTTATTTTCAGTGGCAAAATTCCTTTGGGCGACTCTTTTAATTTACCAACGCCTTTTATATTTTTAGTAGTTCTTGGAATAGCTGGGGCCGTATTTTTAAGAAAAACCATTTGGGGTAGGTATTTGTATGCTCTGGGCAATAATGAGGACGGAGCAAAATACAGCGGTATCAATACCGATAAGATGAAGATCATTGCTTATGTCCTCTGTTCTTTTTGTGCGGGTTTAGCGGGACTGCTTTTTGCCTTTGAATTGGACTCCGTACAGCCGGCTCAAACTGGGGAGTTCTATGAGTTGTATGCAATAGCGGCGGCAGTGTTAGGTGGATGTAGCCTTCGCGGAGGAGAAGGCTCTATTCTTGGGGTTGTGATTGCAGCGGCAGTGATCCGCTTGATCTATAATTCGATTAACATGGTAGGTATCTCCACTCATTTAGAATTTGGGATTTTAGGAATGGTAATTCTTTTTGGGGTAATTGGTGATGAAGTGCTCAAAAAGACCATGGCTAAAAAACAGTTATCTGCCCGCTAAATCAACAACCCCGTCGGTTTAGTTCACCCTCTACTTTAGTAAATAAAAAGTCTACAAATATGCTTTCTCCTATTAATCAATTTCTTGTTTCAAATGGTCTGTATATAAAAGAAAACCCGTGCATCAGTCCTGACTTTTGTCTGAATTGGGAAGAGCTTAAAGACTCTATTGAAATGGGAGATTTCAAACGACATCCGAAAAGCGAATTTTCCTCAGATAAGGGAAATTGGGTTTTAATCGACAATGAGAAGGGTGACCATGCTTGGGAATTTCATGGGAACCCCGACGATTCAGGAATTCAACACCTATGTGAAGGGGCTGAACTTGGCAGTAAATGGTATTTCCCTGCGACTTATTCAAATCTTATCGGGATGAAGAACTTGATGTTGGAAAATGATTCATCCTGTACCGTTTTTCCCAGAACAAGTAAACAGTTAGGCAAATCAACTCTGGGAATCGGTGCACGTTTTACCACTCTTCATTGGGACGGTGTGGATTGGGCAATGAGTCGACTCGGTATCGGTCTCACCGCCAACCAAAATAGTATCCCCCGTGAACTGGTATACGATGTGGATGCAATGTTGGCTGACAAACTGGACTCAGTCCCTTTTCCATTTATTGGGTGTGATGTTCCAGAAGGGCATCAGGGTCAGAGTGTGGAAGGCATGAGTCATGGCTGTGTCTTGGCAAAATTAAAAAATGGTTTTCATAAGTTAGGCATTCCATGGAGCTTTAATGCAGATCATCAACCAATTGGCGGGAAGTTTGATGAAAGGGAAGATCAATTGGTACAAGGATGCCTGTTTGCCAGTTATATAACTTTTGATCTGTCTCCCGAGTTGGCCATTACGGAGGTTCCAGATACTGCACGGCAAAAAGAAGAATTCGTTAAAGGTGAAATTTCTCCCGACATCGTGGAAGCTACAAGAAAAAAGGTGCAAGAGGTGGGTCTGGCCCCCACAGAGGAAGAATTTAACGGATTACTTGCTTATGTTTGGCCAGCCATGGTCAAAATGAAAACTCGTGATGAAAAATACCAAAAAATCCGTGAAAAATATTTTACAGCTGAGCAGGGAAAAGAATATCTGAGAGAATTATCTATCGATGAATTGCCAGGGTTGACCACACCAGAGACTACTGCGGTAATGCTGGCCCTTTCTTTTGAGATGGGTATGCCGATTCATTATGTGGCACCCGCTTTTGGATTTCAGAAAAACATCCCTTACCCGGATAACGCAAAGCTTCGCGAGATGATCACTCCAATTTGGAATATTTGTGAAAAGTTTGGAGTTTCAATTGGTTTTCATTCCGGCTCAGGAAAGTCTGCTGAAAATTATCAGGTTGCTGGAGATGTCACCCGAAGTAACCTCGAAATAAAAACCAGCGGACGGTACACTTATGAAATGGGTGTAGCCCTTTATAATTCGACTGATTCGTATGACCATGAACTTTGGCAAGATTGGTATAATTTCACCGTAGAACTTGCATCGAATGGATGTTTTGCTGAGGACCCAACTGAAAGAAAAATGGCCCGTGAATTTGTCAGTCTAACGGTTGATGATGAGTCCGCTCAAAAAGCATTTATAAGCGTTGAGGATTGCCGTTCCGTATTAAGAAGCCTTGAGCCAAACCCTGATCACTTTTTTTGGTTCGAGTATAATTTTCTCTATGTGCTAGCAGCAGATGGGGCTTCGGATAAAAAGGCATTAGGCGATCACTCTGCGGAAGGATATAAACAAAGACAGAGATTTTACTCGATCAGCGAACAAGGGCGTTTACTTTATGTGAAGCGTGTGGCCGAATATATTTTATTTTTAGCAACAAACACTTCGTTGGTCGATTCACAGGTTTGTGAAAATGCAAAGGCGGAACTCGCTTTAATCAATTCCTATTCTAATTTTATAGATAGCATTTCACAGACCAATGCTTTATCGTCAGAATACTGAGATAATCGAAAAGTTACTTGCGGTCTGAATGACCCAAGTTCTTGTCTGGACTGATGTGGTCTCTGATTCTTTGCTTCAATTCTTTGATTTCAGGAAAACCAATATCGCGGACTCTGCACCATATTAGTTCATCATTGCAGAATATTTGAAAAGTCCCGCTTTTTTCCCTGAATGGTCGTAGTGAGACTTCATCAACTTCATTTTCAAAAGTTGTGAGGATCTCTTGAGCCATCCAACTCGATCTCAGTAGCCAACGGCATCCGGGGCAGTAGTTAATGATAACTTTTTGATTCATGTAAAAGATAGGCAAATTGTAGTGAACTAAATAAAATTTTCGGGGGATACCCCATAGACAGTTTTGAAGGTTCTGGAAAAATGAAAGGGATTTTCAAAACCTAATTCAAAGGCAATATCTTTTACAAGTCTCCTTGATGAAAGAAGAAGTGATGCGGCATGTCCCATTTTTAAACGAATCAGGAATCTGTAGGGAGTTTCGTTGTGAAAACGGCGAAAAACCCTGGATAAATAGGCCGGGTCTACATTTACTTCAGAAGCTAATTCTTCGATTGTTTTAATTCGAAAATAGTTTTTCCGGAGATGTAAAAGGATCCGGTTGTAAGTATCCCAGGATCGGGCCTGTTTTTCCTCCAAGGAGTGAGTCAACTCACTGATTTTAAGAACAAGTGAATGAGCCAGCAGATTACAAATTAATATTCCATTCGTTGTTCCTGAATTCGCATTGCCCAAAATGAGCTCAAAAAGTTCTATGATTTCAACATGTTGAGAAATCCGGTTAAAATTAGTTTTATTTTCAGTAAGGGTGTTAATTTTAAAAGTTGGGGAGTGGGCAAGCACTATGAAATATTTTACCATGGGGTCGTCGCTTGAACTTGTAATCCTATGGTAAGTCGCAATTTTATAAGAAAAGAAACTTCCTGCTGATAATTGAAAACTGTAATCGCTAAATTTAAGTTCTCCAGTACCAGCAATAATGAATTCAATCGTAGTGAAGTGATTGTTGGGATTACTTTTACCAATTTGTGGATAAGATTCACGCTCGATTTTGAAATCGGGCATGCATTTCTCAAAACCCACGCTGACTACATGAGGTTGGCTTAATTTTTCACTGGGGAACCCCATAAATACCTGTCGGGCATCTTTTACCTGATTCGAAAAATGTTCGTTTTCTGTTTCCATTCTCGAGTAAGGTCAATAAAAGATATGCCTAAGTCAAGGATATGTATTCATAAAAAGAGGCTGTTAGCCTATTATACAATCAACTGTATTTGTAATTGAAGTATTTTCTAAATAGAAACAAGTGTCACTTATATGCTAACACAAAAATCATTTTTAGTCATGCCTCATAAAATATTTATCTCTAATTTATCATCCGTTTATTGACACAACTTTCTTTTTAGAAAGTAATTATGTCTTTATTTCAAATGGCCTTAATGAAACCGCGTTTTGTATACCTTTTTGCCCTTCCTTTGTTGGGGTTCGCACTTGATGAAAAATTGGAATACTTCGAATCGAAAATCAGACCGGTTCTAGCCCATAAATGCTATGAATGTCACAGTGCACAAAGCGGAAAAACGAAAGGAGGGCTAAGATTAGATCATATTGAAGTGATTCTTAAAGGAGGTGACTCTGGACCCGCTTTAACTGTGGGAGATTCAACCAACTCCTTGCTGGTTGAGGCAATTCATTACCAGGATCCTGACTTTCATATGCCTCCGAAAGGAAAACTTCCTCAGGATGTAATTTCTGATCTTGAAAAGTGGATTAATGAAGGAGCGGTTTGGCCTGATGAGCCCGTCCCCAGTTTTTCTTCCAAATCAGAAAGATCATCGTTTAATTTAGCTAAGAGGAAAAAAGAACATTGGTCTTGGCAACCAATTACCCCTCCAACCATTCCAGTTTCAGAATCCACCCAAAATCTACATCCGATTGACCAGTTGATTCGTGATAAACTTGTGCATGCAGGTCTGTTACCCTCGAAGTCTGCGGATAAAAGAACTTGGATAAGACGAGTGACCTTTGATCTGACAGGGCTTCCACCGACCTTACCCGAAATCGAAAATTTCCTTTTGGATAACTCAGAGAATTCTTATCAAACCGTTGTGGCCCGTTTACTTGAATCGCCTCACTATGGAGAAAAGTGGGCTAGGCATTGGATGGACCTAGTCAGGTATGCGGAAACTTGCGGACATGAATTCGATTATCCTTTGGAGCATCCCCATGAATACCGCGATTATCTAATTCGAGCTTTTAATCAGGATCTTCCGTACGATCAATTTCTTATAGAGCATGTTGCTGGAGATTTAATGACCTCTCCGAGACTAAATGATGAGGAGATATTTAATGAATCAATTATCGGGACAGGTTTTTGGTATTTTCATGAGGCAGTCCATGCTCCGACCGACCCAAAAGTGGACAATGCAGACCGCATGGAAAATCAACTGGATGTTTTTGGGAAAACCTTTCTCGGACTTACCATTGGCTGTGCTCGGTGTCATGATCACAAATTTGATGCGATTTCTGAAAAAGATTATTATTCCTTAGCCTCTTACATGCAGGGTAGTACTAGACAGGAGTATCCCTTGGATGCTGGAGGTAAGAGGAAAGAGATTGCTGAAGAGATAGAAGCTTTTTGCCGATCAGCTTTTTCATCGCTTTCCACTAGTAATGAGAGTGCCTATTCATCCGTCCCTCTCAGCAAATATTGGGAAGCTGCTTCGCATCTAACCAAATCCGTTTATGCCGAAACGCGAGAAGACTCTAATCAAACTGTAGATACTTTAATAGATTTTGAAAATGGGTTTGGTGAGTGGAAAATCAAGGGAAAGGCATTCACAAATACTAACTTAAAGAGTTCAAAAGATTTTCAATCAGCGAAGGGTTATTTGGGATCGGGTTGGGCATCTTCTTACAGTAAAGACCCTAAGAAATCAAATGGCTCACTGATATCTCCAACCATCAAGATAAAGCACCGTTTCCTCAATTTTCTAGTCGGTGGCGGTCAGTTTGTTGAAGTAGGTGTAGAGCTTTGGGCTGAGGGAGAAAAAGTGCTTGTGTCCCGTGGGGAAAATAGTGACAAGCTTGTTCAAAAAAGTTGGGACTTGGAAGACTACCACGAAAAGGAGGTTGAAATTCGAATAGTTGATAATGCAACTGGTAGGTGGGCACATGTGCATGCAGATCAGTTTGAGTTTTCCAAACTGCCTTTCAACGATAAGCCAGAGAAACCTGTTCCTCCATTCTCAATAATTCAAAGCTATGCTCAGACTAATAACTTCAATGTTCACACCCTACGATCTTGGTGCATGCACTTCAATAAAATCGAAAACCTTCGAGCATTGTCACAAAAATTAAAAAGTGCGAAAAGTTCGCACATTGGACTCGTCAAAGCGGAAGAAAATTTTATTAAAAATAGTCACCCTTTCGCAAATTTTTCTTCATCTCAAATACCTACCGGTTGGAAAATAACAGGTGAAGCCTTTAAGCCAAGAGGCCATCAGTTGCTTTCATTAAACAGTCCATCATTTCTCCCTGATCTTAATGTGCTTTCCTCTAATGTTTTAGGAAACAGGCGGGTAGGAAATTTACGATCCCCCCATTTCAAAATTGATCATGACCATGTGTTGATCAAGGCAAAGTCAAACAAGACATTTATTCGTTTAGTTATCGATAATTACCATATGGTAAAATATTCAGGTTTACTTTTTGGAGGAACCTCCATTAATGAGGCGAACTCTGGAGATGATTTCAAATGGTTTACTTTATCATCCCGCAAATATAAAGGCCATTGGGCCTACCTTGAATTTGTCGATCGAGGTACAGATTCTTTCATCGAAATAGACCAAGTAAGGTTTGCCAATTCCGGGATTAGACAAACGCCTGAGTCAAAGTTCGCTCTCATCCTCAATGATGACGAGGTCAATGAAAGTAATCTTCCGCAATATCTGGACGCCTTTATGGAAAACTCATTTGACAGAATTGATGCAGGAGAATTTTCAACGGATGAGTACTCCTTTTTCAATTATCTCTACAGGGAGGGTCTTGTACCCTTCAAGAATCAGTCGGGACTTAATGAAATAGTGCGTAAGGCCCAAGCTGCTGATTCGAAAACCCCCCGTGAGCGTTATGTTTTAGCGATGGGAGAGGGGAGCAGGTTTTCTGGTAATGTTTATGTTCGTGGCAGCCCCCACAACCTGGGGGCATCCGTGGAAGGTCGGAACCTGACCGCGCTTGGCGGACAGTCAGGCACGCGGTTGGACTTGGCCAAGCAATTAACCTCTGCGGATAATCCTTTGGTCTCTCGGGTCATGACAAATCGGATATGGTTGCAGTTTTTTGGGCGAGGACTTGTGCCAACCCCTGATGATTTTGGTCCGATGGGGCAGGAACCAAGTCATCCTAGACTCCTCGATTGGTTGGCCACAGATTTCCGTGAAAATAATTGGTCGATTAAGAGTTTGATTCGTAAAATTGTCCTTTCTCAAACTTATCGGCAATCCAGTACACTCAATCCTGCAAACACACAGCAAAAGGTTACCCTTGCAGATCCTCAAAATATTTTACTTCATAAAATGCCTATCCGTCGCTTGCAGGCGGAAGCCATTCGAGATTCAATTTTGTCATTCTCCGGCCGCATTGATAAAAAACTTTTTGGTCCTTCGGTTCCCATCTATAAAACTGCGTTCATGACTGGTAGGGGCGGAAAGAAAAACGGACCGCTTG
>MDTC01164824.1_pt1 | contig 12849 bp, 10 predicted proteins | sample 811181 | NCBI WGS metagenome assembly MDTC01 (sample SAMN05326644, study PRJNA326480) | marine metagenome | isolation source: seawater | place: Pacific Ocean: North | collected 2011 | reverse complement strand
GCAATTTGGCTGGATGGCAGAGTGGTTATGCAGCGGCCTGCAAAGCCGTGTACGCCGGTTCGATTCCGGCTTCAGCCTCCATTATTTGAATGTATAAAATATATACAAATTAACTTATAATCTACGTTTTTCAGAGATCTAAATGTCATCAAAGCATAAAATTGGAATTATTGGTCTAGGATATGTAGGCTTGCCACTAGCTAAAGGTTTTTGTGAGAAAGGAACTTCAATTATTGGTTTTGATATAGACAAATTAAAGGTTGATTCATTGAATAATGGAGAATCAACTCTAGAAGTTATCACCAATCAATCTCTAAAGGCTTTTATAAAAAAGAAGCTCTTTAAAGCAACAACATCTTTTAAATCCATTCGGTCATGCGATGCCGTGATAATATGCGTTCCTACCCCATTAGATAATCATCATCAGCCTGATTTATCATTTGTTACTAATTCAATTCACTTAATAAAGAAATATCTTAAAAAAGGTTGTCTGTTAAGTCTTGAAAGCACTACATATCCAGGGACAACCAAAGATATTGTTAAACCAATTTTGGAGGAAGCTGGGTGGAGTATAGGTAGTGACTTACATCTGTGTTACTCACCTGAGAGAGAAGATCCAGGCAATGAGTTATTTAATTTAAGAAATACTCCCAAAATAATATCCGGTTATACCAAAAAATGCCTTAGTAAGGCTAAAACTATTTATTCTATTGTTTGTGATCAACTTGTAGAATTACCATCTCTAGAGTCAGCTGAGCTTTGTAAATTAATTGAGAACATCCAACGCTCAGTTAATATTGGTTTAATGAATGAGTTGAGATTTTTTGCAGAAAAAGCAAATATAAATCTTTTTGAGGTAATAGACGCTGCAGCTACAAAACCCTTTGGATTTACCCCTTACTATCCAGGTCCAGGTGTTGGTGGTCACTGCATACCAATTGACCCATTTTATCTAACCTTTAAAGCAAAAGAATACGGGCTTAATACGAAATTTATTGAACTTGCTGGAGAAGTGAATGAATCCATGCCAATCTATATCACAGAAAAAATCGGAGAAAAATTAAATTCAATTGGAAAAAGTTTTTCAAAATCTAAAATTCTATGTATTGGCTTATCATATAAAAAGAATGTAAGTGATTGTAGAGAAAGTCCCAGCATGGAAATATTCAATCAATTATTAAAAAAAGGTGCAAAGACAGATTATTATGATCCGCTAGTTAAATTTTTCCCAAAGATGAGAAAGTATGAAATCGCATCTAAATCAATTAAATTGAACCGCAGTAATCTAAAAAAATATGACTTAGTTGTTGTGAATGTTTTGCATGATTGCGTAGATATCGATTTAATCTTAGATTCTTCAAAGACAATTATTGATACTTCTGGAGCGCTGAGAAATTTTAAAGATTACAATAAAAAAATTATAACAGTTTAATGATTGCTCATATTGGATGTGGTTATTGGGGCAAAAATATCTCTAATACTCTTTTTAACCAGGGCATCCTAAGCGCAGTTCATGACTTTGATGCAAAAATCCATAAGGAATATTCAAGAAAATATAGTCTTCCTTTACTAAGTTTCAACGAAATACTTGCTAATAAAGATATCCTAGCATGTTCTGTCGCAACGCCAGCAGCATCGCATTATGAAATTTCTAAAAAAATTTTACTATCTGGCAAGCACTTGTTTGTTGAAAAGCCAATATGCTTAAAGATTGAGCATGCAAATGAACTAAAACATATAGCTGATAAAAAGAATTTAAAAATAATGGTTGGGCATCTGCTCCACTATCATGCGGGTTTCCAAGAGCTAAAAAATATTTTGCAAAAAAAAACTTTTGGCTCAATCAAGAGAATTAAGTCATATAGAAAAAGTTTTGGAATACTTAGACTAGATGAGGATGTTATATGGTCTTTTGCCCCACATGATATTTCAATGGCATTAAGTATTGCTAGAACGCATGACACTTCAAATTTAGCAATTCAAAGAAGAAAATATTTCAATAAAAATACAGATTCGGCCTCCATTTCATTTACTTGTAATAATATTCCTGTTGAAATTGAAGTTGATTGGTGCTCCTCTGAAAAAATTCAGAGGTTCGAAGTTTATTGCGAGAATGGAATAATTATTCTTGATGATACTTTGAACATAGAAAAAAAACTTAAGAAATTAGAAATCAACTTTTCGACTAAGAGTTTGCAAAATAAGAATCATCTTGATTTTGAGCCTGTAATTTATCAAAACTCTATGCTGCCACTTGAAGCAGAGTTGATTGCTTTTTATAAATCATTTACGCAGAACAATTTTGAAATTTATAATGATGTCAATGAGGCTATTTCTGTATTGAGAGTTTTAACGGAGATTAATCGTTTATGAGTGATTATTTTTGTCATGAGAGTTCGTATATTGATGATGGTGTTGAGATTGGTTCTGGCACAAAGATATGGCACTTTAGCCATATCTTAAAAGGGTCAAAAATTGGTTCAAATTGTTCAATTGGTCAAAATGTAGTTATTGGTCCAAATGTTAAAGTAGGAGATAACTGCAAAATACAAAATAATGTCTCTATTTATGAAGGACTAGTCATTCATGACAATGTATTTCTCGGACCATCATGTGTTTTTACAAATGTAATTAATCCAAGGGCCAATATTGTAAGAAAACATGAGTTCAAAAAAACTATTATTAATCATGGAGCAAGCGTTGGTGCAAATGCTACTATTATTTGTGGAAATACTATTGGTAGCTTTGCAATGGTTGGTGCCGGAGCACTAGTAACGAAAGATGTCTCTGATCATAGCTTAGTGATCGGATCTCCTGCAAAACATTACAAGTGGATATCAAAAAGTGGAATGATTTTAGACTCTTCGCTGGTTTGTCCAGACACTGCTGAGAAATATGCTATTAAAGATGGGAGGTTAGAATTATTGAATTCATAGATTTAAGGAAACAATATCAATCCATTAAAGATCTTATTGATCAGTCAATAACTAATGTTGTTGAGACAACAAACTTTATTCAAGGTTCTCAAGTAAAAGAGCTTGAAATTAAACTTGGTGATTATGTAGGCTCAAATTGCGTCACATGCGCAAATGGAACTGATGCGCTATTTATTGCCCTCAAGGCAATCAATATTCATCCTGGTGATGAAGTAATAGTCCCATCATTTACCTGGGTTTCTACTGCAGAAGTGGTAAAAATGATTGGAGCAACACCAGTGTTTTTAGACATAAATAAAGACTTTAATTTAAATCCAGATAAACTTGAAAAAGCAATTACCAAAAATACAAAAGCAGTTATAGCAGTTTCTATGTTTGGTGCTTGCGCAAATCTAACTAAAATTAAAAAGATTTGTGAATTAAAAAATATTTATTTAATTGAGGATGCAGCTCAGAGTTTTGGAGCTAAACATAATGATGCTATGTCATGTTCATTTGCTGATATTAGCACTACCAGTTTCTTTCCAGCAAAACCATTGGGTTGTTACGGAGATGGAGGAGCTATTTTTACAAACAATGATCATCTCTTTAAAAAAATTGATGCAATAAGTAAGCATGGCCAGAATGGAAGATATAACTACATTGAAGTTGGGCTAAACAGTCGACTCGACACTATACAGGCAGCAGTCTTAATTGAAAAACTTAAAATATTCGAAAAAGAAATAACAACTAAAAATCAAGTTGCTAAAAAATATAATGACTTTTTAAGTTCTTCTAACAAAATAATACTACCTCATATACCCAATGAGAAAAATAGATCAGTTTGGGCACAATACACAATTATTCTTGATAAAAGTTTAGCTGATTCGAGAGAAAAACTAATGGGTGAGCTAAAAGAGCTGAATATACCTTCAGCATTATATTATCCCCAACCTTTACATCTTGTAAGTATATATGCTGACTCAAGATCTTCTTTGCCAATCACTGAAGATCTATCATCACGAGTATTAAGTTTGCCCATGCATGCATATCTTGAAGACGATGAGATAGAGTATATTTGTAATAATCTACTTATGCTTATAACTAAGCAAAAATGAAAATCAATAGCATGTTTCAGGTTCTAGTTTATAAAAACTTACTAATTAAGAGCAAAAGTATCTTCATCATAGCTGACACAAAATATTACAGCTCTAAATATTCAAACCAAATTAGCTAAGTTAAATTGAAAATAACTCACCTTACAACATGTCATAAGTTTGATGACCATAGGATTTTTTTTAAACACAGCATTACTCAAAAATCACTAGGGCACAATGTAAGGATATTTGCTTTTGATACCTCCATTGATGGGCAATTTAGAAAAAATGGAATAGAAGTCAATATACTTAAATCTAAAAAATCGTTATCAAAGCTGTCAAGACTTTATAGAGCAATCAAATTAATAAATTCGTCATTAAAAAATAAACAAGATTTAATAATTTTGCATGAACCAGAGCTTTTATTATTCTGTCCAGCAATTCGACTTTTTAGCAGAACAAAAATAATTTTTGATATGCATGAGGATTATCCTCTGCTAATTAAATCTAGAATTGAACATAAATTAATAGGTTATTTTGCTGAATTTTTTGTGAGAATATATATCAATTTTTTTCAAACTTTTGTAAATAATAGCTTTGCAGTTACTAAGGAAATTTTGATGAAATACTGCAATAATGATAGCTTGTATGTTCCAAATCTTCCAAAGATAAGTATCCAACCGTACCCAAATAAATTTTTGGATTTATATCCTCTTAAGATTGCTTATGTTGGAGTTATAGGTTCTGAAAAAGGAGCTGATCTTATAAATCTCCTCTGTCATGAGATAGCTAAACAAAAATTAGATTTTGAGATACATTTATGTGGAACCCCAACCTTCTCAAGCAAATTTAGAGATATTGATTTTCATGAAATTACTCAGAATAAGTTTGTTCATTATTATGGAGAATTAAATTCAAACGAGATGCAAGAAGTCTTGTCAAATTGTCATATAGGCTTATGTTTTTTAAAAGATAATCCTCATCATAATATATCAATGCCAGCAAAGGTTTTTGAGTATGTTGGGCAAAGATTGTTTGTTTTGTTTAGTAACAATATCAGGTTAAATGATCTAGTCTCAAGAGGTCTTGCTAAAAGCTCTGAATATTCTTTGCAATCGTTGACTGCAAATTTATTAGAGTTACAGAGAAAAGATTTTAGCAATTTCGATAAATATAATATTTCATCTTATGTTTTTGATTCGATTGTAAATGACTACCAAAAGCATCTTGTAAAGCTAAAATATAAATAAGAATAATGTTTAAGCAATATAAACCTAAATTTAATTCACCTCTGGCAGTGATATTAAATGCAACATATGCTCTCATAATAAAATCAACAATTAGTCGTTTTAATACTATGTCACTCGGATATGCCTGGCTTTTTATAGAGCCATTAATTCAGCTATCAATTATATTATTAATATTTGGTGTGATCTTTGGGAGGTTTGATAATGGTATTTTTACAATTGAATCTCTTCTTTTTACAATTTTAAATTGGTTCATGATTAGAGATATTATAACTTTCAATCTAAATGCATTGAGAGCAAATAAAAATTACCTAGTTTATCCAACATTAAAGCCAATCTTGTTCTACCTTGCTGGGTTTATCTCAATAATAATTACTTCCTTTATTGTTCAATTCTGTTTCTTTTTGGTTTCAGTGGCTTTTCTGGATGAGTTTATTTTTGGAAATGCATGGAAATTAATTTTTATTTTTGTATTGTCATCAATCTTCGGATTATCTATATCTGTAATTTTAGCCTCAGTTTCAATTAATAAACCTGGGCTTAAGCGTATATTTGCTCTAAGTTTGAGGTTTTTATACATAGGATCATTAGTTATATTCCCTTTAGATATTATACCGATTGATTTCACCGGTTACGTATTATTAAATCCTCTTGCGCAATTAATGGAGCTTACTCGGGAAATTATTTTTCCCATAAGGGATTATGATATTTCATTGTCTTACATTATCTCGTGGATGCTTTTTATTTTTATTTTATCAGTATTCATTTACCAAGGTTTTGGACGAAAAATTGATTAAGCATGAAGCAAATTAGGTTGAAAAATATGTCCAAAACTTTTATTCACCTTAACTCAGGAAGAAAAGTTGAAGTTTTAGATAAAATCAATCTTGAAATTTTTGAAAATGAATCTGTAGCAATTCTTGGCTCTAACGGAGCCGGTAAAACAACTTTGTTAAGGATTTTATGCGGAGCCCTTCATCCAACATCTGGTGTTGTACAAATTGAGGGAAGAACATCATGGCCTGTTGGTTTTGGAGGGGGCTTCGATCCAAACCTCACTGCTAGAGATAATATTAAATTCATATCAAATATGATGGGATATGGATTTGACCAATCAAAAGAAATTCAAGCTGAAATAGAAGAGGAGGCAGGACTTAGAGATAAATTAGATTATATGGTTTCAGCATATTCAAGCGGTATGAAATCAAGACTATTTTTCTACACCTCGATTAAATTTGATTTTGATTTTTATTTATTTGACGAAATTTCTGCGGTTGGTGATAGAAATTTTGAGGGCTCAAGCAATTCTATCTTACAGGAATTATCTGATAGCCATGGGATTATCGTTGTAACGCATGCAGTTAGGAGAGTTTCAAAATATTGTGATTATGGATATGTTTTGGACTGTGGCAAAATATCAAAAAAATTACCAATTGGTGAAGCAGTAGAAATGTATGAAAATATTAAATAAAGTTTATTCTAAATCTTTAAATATTATTAAAAGATTGCCTGAAAAGATTTTATATTTTTCTGTGATACCTGCTTTTTTTATTTTTTTCTACTTAAGCATTTTGGCAGCACCTAAATATTCTAGTGAAATGGCAATAGCTCTAAACTCATCATCAGCTAACAATCTTTTTGGAACTCAATCTGGTTTCCTTCCAGCTTCCGGGCTCACTGGTGATACAAATGTGAATAAGTTGAAGCTTTTTTTGCAATCAATAGAATCAACCTCAAGGATAACTTCTATCTTGCCTTTAAGAGATATTTACAGAAAGGGTGATTTAATTAGTGGTTATAAGTTCAAAAGCAGCATAGAATCTTTGCATAAATTTAGATTAAGTAATTTGAATATATCTTATGAATCAGATTCAAACAGTCTGGTAATAAAATCAAAAGCCTTTGACCCGAGGGATGCTTTAAATATTAATTTGGCATTAATAGTAGCAACCAATCATTATCTTAATAGGAACACTAAATTAGCAAATGAAATAATTGAAGCTAATAAGATATGTGAGCTGCAATCATTACAATCAAATCTAAGTATCGACAATCTTGAAGCATCAAATGCTAAGGAGATTATTGCTGAAAATGAATTAATAAGCCTATCTGATTTAATACTTCAACTCACAGATAATCGTAAAAGCTCTTGTTCGAATTTATCACAAGGCATTCCACAAGATAATCAGCTTCCTAATATTACCTCGGATTTGATATTTTCTGCTTATGAAGAGGCTTTAAAAAGTATTGCATCCTCACGGCTAGATCAATGGAATAATAAAGATAGTCTGGAGATTATTTCAGAACCTAATTTACCCTCAAAGCCTGACAGCAGATACAGCTTTCTAAAGACATTAGCTTTTTTACTATTTTCAATACTTATTATTTACTCTATTTCAATCATAAGCAGGATTTTTAAGGAATTTGAACTTTGAAAAAAATATGGTTTTTCAATTTTACAGATCCAATCCCTTCAAATAATAGTAACTTTTCTAGAAGGCATGAGTCATTAGTAAATAATCTTGCGCTTAAAGGCAATCATATTACATGGGTCACTAACAATTTCTCACATACACAAAAAAAACACCTCCATGCCGATGCATGTCATACAAAGCTTAAGATTCTTAAGCTGAATTCATTAGGCTATAAAAAAAATATATCCTTTAGAAGGATTTTTCATAATATTCTCTTATCATTTTCAGTTTTTACCTTAATTATAAAGACTCCAAAGAGATTGAAGCCAGAGATTATTTTAATTAGTTTCCCACCTATTGAGACCTCATTTATTTTAAGCATTCTTTCACGAATTTATAGGATCAAGCTCTTAATTGACGTTAGAGATCTGCATCCTGAAGTATTCCATGATCTCTTTAAATCAGTATTTACTAGAGCCTTAATGCACGTTGTTTTAATGCCTTATAGGCTCATGGTTTTAAGCACTCTGAGATTGTCAGATAGTATTTTTACTACATCACCTGATTTTAGCCACTATTTAAAAAAGAAGTATCGACTTAATGTTTTACCTAAAAGCTTTTACCATTGGTACAAAGATGATGGGATTAATGAAAAAGACTTAAATAAATTTTTTTTTACAGCACACATAAGAAACTATATAAGTAGCGTAAATGATCCAGTTGTATTCAGCTATTGTGGATCATTATCCAAAAGAATGGATTTTTTGAATTTTATTGAAGTTTTTAAGTCAATTAATGATAGATCTAAAATTCTAGTTTTATGTGGATCAGGAGATCAATTCGATACCCTCAAAAAGAAGGCATCTTCAAGCAAAAATATTTTTGTCTCCTCTCAAGTCTCCAGAGAGGAAGTTTCAGCTATCTATAAAATTTCCGATTACGGATTACTACCTTATCCACCCGATATTGATTTTCAGTTAGCTCCGCCAACAAAGCTCTCAGAGATATTGTTTCATAACCTTAAAGTAATATGCTCGGAAGATACCTATATTCATAAAAACTTAAGTAATAAAATTATTGGAGAATATTATAAGTTTAATGATTTTAGTAGCCTTAGAAGATCAATTATAAAATCTTCAAAGACTGATCCCATAGATCCCATTAATAAAGAGTATTGGAAAAAGAATTTTAATTACTCAATCTCATCTGCCATGTCAGAAGAAATACTCTTATAAAGTGTATAATTACCAGATGAAATTGCCTTTTAAAAGTAATTTGTTTTACATTTTCTTTATACCATGTCTATTGTTTGGACAGGATATGTCTGTCTTGTCAGATTTACCTGAAAATGTGCAGCAAGATATACTTTCCAAAGTTAATCAAAATCAACAATTAGAGACTAGTGTTGAAGAAACAAATCTTATTGATAATGAGGAGCAGGTTCAAGTTCCAAAGATTACTAATAGCTTCAAAGTTCAGGAATTTATTCTTGATGACCTAAAAAACTCTCAAATAAAAATTTTTGGTTCAGAATTCTTTAAAGATAATCCTTCTTCTTCTGGCTCTGCAAAATTAGTAGATTCTAACTATTTAATTGGACCAGGAGATGTTTTAGAAATTGTTATTAGTGGCTCAAATCCAGTTTTGCAATCTAGATTCATGGTCAATCAAAATGGATCAATTTTTATACCATCAGTTGGTGAGATTAATATTTTGAGCATGCCTTTTATACTCGCATCTGAGAAAATCAAAAAACGTATTACTGAATCAAGAGTCACTCAAAATGTGACAATAAATATTGTAGAAACTAAAAATGTTCAAATATATGTTTATGGCGAATCCAATAGACCCAATAAATACTCAGTAAGATCAAATTCAACAATAATCGATGTAATAGCAATATCAAATGGGATCAGCGACCTAGGCAGCTACCGCACTATTGAGCAAATAAGGGATGATAAAGTTGTAGCAACATTTGATTTGTATGATTATCTATTAACCGGTAGGTCACTCACAGGCTATACATTTCTTGATGGGGACTTAATTTTTATAAGGCCTTACCAAAAAAGAGTAAAAATTCATGGTGGTGTTAAAAGGCCAGCTATATATGAATTAAAAGATTCAGAAAATTTAAGCAATATTTTAAATTTTGCACTTGGACTGAGACTTGATGCTAATTTTCAGTTGTTGTCTGTTCAAAGGTTTGGGAAAGAGGGATCTTTAAAAGTTATTAATCCAAACATTAACAAAACTGATGATAACTTCAAACTTCTAGATGGGGATGAAATATTTCTTCCAACTTTTAAAAACAAATTTAAAGACTTTATATCTTTTAAAGGCTCTTTTAATAATGAATTAAATATACAAAAAAACTCTTTAATAGCAGATGATCTCTTAACTAAGAACCTATTGAGTAATACCAGCTATCCTTTCTTCCTCTCAAAACTTAATAATGCTTTGGACGATAATAGATTTGCTTTCGTTAATTTTAATAATCTTGAAGAACTTCAAGATGGAGATACAGTTTTTGCATTAGGCAACGAGGAAATAAACTTTATAAATTCTACATACTTGTATGAATTTCTTGAGGGTCTTTTAACTATTGGTGATCTAGATATAGTCAGGACTCCATTCAAGCAATATGATAATCAAGACATTGATTTGGAGACCCAAAGACTGTTAGCAGGCTTTAATAAGAAAAATTGTAAAGCATTAGAGGGCATTGCTACCGGATCAAATAAAGCTTTTGTCTCAAAAATAAGCAATATATTTACTAATTTTAATTTAAATAAATCAGGTTCTGTTAATCCTACTATATGCCCTAAAATATTTGATGAAGTACCAAATTTACTAACTCATGCCCTGAGTAGCGCCGTGCTTGTGACTGGTCATTCGATAAAAAATGGCATGTTTCCAATTAATCCTAATACCAACTTAAATGACTTTATCGTTTATCTAGGTGGAATTGATAGTTATGGGTCTCTTGATAATGTGCAAATTCAGACATCTGTTGGAGACATAAAAATTGTTAATGAGAATAATTTAGATAATTTATCTTTATCTCCAGGTGATGTTTTGATATTCGGACAAAAGAGCAATCTTGCTGATGAGAAACCAGTACGTATTTCAGGACAAGTATTTAAGGAGGGAATCTTCCCATATAAAGAATCTATGAGGATGCTTGATCTTATTCGGATGGCTGGCGGATATAAAAAAGATGCTTTTCAGATGGGCGGTGTTTTAATCAGGGAGTCTGCTAAAGAAAGTGAAAAAGAAGCCCTCGAAAAGTCATATCAAGACCTGGTTAGTGCAATCGCTGGCGCTATTAGTGCAGGTTTCATTACGAATGATGTGACATCGATTATTCCGCTCCTAAAAGAACTTACTAATATTGAGCCTACAGGAAGGATAATAACTGAGTTTAGTGTTTGGAAGATAGAAAATGATCAAAACTTAAATACACTTTTAGAGCCAGGTGATGAGATCATCATTCCAAGATTCAAGAACACTGTTACCGTGGTTGGCGAAGTATTAGCTCCAACAACCATACCGTTTAACGATGATTTAAATGTTTATGAATATATCAATCTTTCAGGAGGGATTACGAGTGTTGCTGCAGAAGATAAAATTTATCTTATCCACCCAAATGGACGTGCATTCCCATTAAAAAAACGATTCTTATTTAGTGGAAATCAGAGAGTCTTGCCAGGATCTGTTATTTACGTACCAAGAAATCCCGTTCAGTATAGAGGACTTAAAGTTGCTGAATCTATTGCACCAATAATATCTAGCCTTGCAATTTCCGCAGCTTCATTAAATTCTATTTCAAATAACTAAAAAAATGAGCCCACCCTCATTTCTAACTGAAATAAAGTTTTTATATCTTGGATTCTGTTTAGCCTTTATTTTAAATCTTTATGCAAGCATAGATGATTATGTCTATCCTCATAATCATGTATCAAGTTACTCAAACTATGGTGGCTTAGGATTAATTCAGAATCCAAATGCTAGATTTAGTAAAAACGGTACGTTAGCATTTAGTTGGTCACACAATGATCCTTATCTTAGAGGTTCTATAATTGCGTATCCTTTTGACTGGTTTGAAGCGTCATTTCAATATACAGATATAAACAATGTTTTATACAGTCCTTTTAAATCGTTTAGTGGCTCGCAGTCATTAAAAGATAAAAGTTTTGATGTAAAGATTAGATTGCTTAAAGAGACATCAATTCTTCCTCAAACTGCAGTTGGCATAAGGGATCTTGGGGGTACAGGATTATTTGCTTCAGAATACCTTGTATTTAGTAAAAGAGCTCAATCTAACTTCGATATTTCATTTGGTATAGGCTGGGGGAATCTCAATGGAAATAAGATTTCAAATCCCTTATCAGAATTTCATGCTTCCTTTGACAAAAGGAACGATGCCCAAGAATTGGGTGGTAAATTTAATGTAAAAAATTTCTTTTCTGGAGATGCTGGTTATTTTGGAGGTATCGAATACACGCTTCCCTTTAAAAGAGGGTTAAGGCTAAAGCTTGAGTATGATGGTACCAACTATCAAAATGAATCAAAGATACCATTAAATCAAGATTCAAAATACAACTTAGGCATCGTATATCCATGGACAAAAAGACTTCAAACAAAATTAAGTTTTACTAGAGGAAACACTATCAATTTTGGTTTCTCCTACTCGCTTGGTCTCGGCAAGAAAAATGCGCTCAATCAACAGAAACCTAAAAGAGTTAAGCTTGATAGATCAGAAGTTATTAAGAGAGTTACAGGTAGATCAAAGTTAAATTTATACAAAGCCTCTCTTTTATATCTTCGTGAAGAAGGCATTAGCCTCCAAAGAGCCACCCTGGATGATGATGAGTTACATGTTGTCATAGCCCAATCACAACACAGAAGTCCTGCTAGATTAGCTGGTAGGGCTATGAACATCATTAATCAGATTGCTCCAGATAATATTGATACTATTAAAATATCTGAAGTTAATGGCGGTTTAGGTATGCAATCGGTTACGATTCCAAGAAATGTTTTTTCACAGTATGAAGAAATTAACAGTCCAAGAATTGCTAATGAGTACATTGATATTGAGCCATTCCTCTTTAAGGAAGATGATTTTGATTTCCGACCCACAGCAAAATATCCAGTTGCATTTAACTCTATTGGACCT
>MDTC01242458.1_pt1 | contig 12851 bp, 16 predicted proteins | sample 811181 | NCBI WGS metagenome assembly MDTC01 (sample SAMN05326644, study PRJNA326480) | marine metagenome | isolation source: seawater | place: Pacific Ocean: North | collected 2011 | reverse complement strand
TAAAATTGCAGTACAAAAAGCAAAACAATTTCAATTCTCAAAAATTAAAAATTCTATAGCTGCATCAGATGCTTTTTTCCCTTTTTCAGACGGAATAAACACTCTTATAAAAGCTGGTGTTAAAACTATAATTCAGCCTGGTGGCTCGATAAGAGATCAGGAAGTTATAAATGCAGCCAATAAAGCAAAAATTAAAATGTTTTTTACTGGTATTAGACATTTCAATCACTGATCAATTTTATCTATTTTTGCAGCCAAAATAAAATCGCTCTCGGCGAGTCCTTTAATAGCATGGGTAAAAATCTTAACTTTGCAGTAGCCCCAACCAAAAGAAATATCTGGGTGGTGACTTTCTTCTTCAGCTATATTACCGACTTTATTTACAAAATTTTGACTTTCTTCAAAATTCTTAAATTTAAAATCTTTAATTAAATAGAAACTTTTATCATCGCTGCTTTTTACATCCCAACCATCAACTTTTTTCAAGTATTTGTGTATTTCACTTGTGTCGAATGGCGGGATGTTTCCATCGCAAGCAATACATTTTTTTTTCGACAAATCAGACATTATAAAAAATTTTTAACCAATTAATTGCTTCTTGAGGTTTTTTCAAATCCTTGGTCTTTAACAGTTATTTTTCTATTTTTAAAACTTTTAAACATATTATGGAGCGGGCAAAGGGGTTCGAACCCTCGACCTTCTCGTTGGCAACGAGACGCTCTACCACTGAGCTATGCCCGCAATTATTACGAGTATATTATACTAATTTGAATACGGTCAACCCTAATAAAATGTCACTATCGATAAGCTTAAATTTCTACTATAATTAAATCTTATGAATTCTTTTCCCAACAAAATTCCTGTTTTTCCGCTTAGTGGAGTGATTTATTTTCCAAAAACAAATTTACCATTAAATATTTTTGAAGAGAGATATCTCAATTTAGTTGATGATGCAGTGCGAAAGGACAAGCTAATGGGCATGATTCAGCCGACCGGGAAAGGAAACGATGTTTATAAAATAGGTTGTTTAGGTAAAATAAATGATTATCAAAAAAGTAATGATGGAAGAATTCTAATAAATCTAACAGGCCTTACTAGGTTTGAAGTTTTAGAAGAAGTTGAAAATTCTAATTTATATAGAGAGTTTAAAGTAATTTATAAAAAATTTGATAATGACTTAAAACCTAGCTCCGAAGATGTAAACACTGAGATACTAATGGAAAAATCAAGAACTTTTTTTAAAAAAAATGGTTTGTTATTAAATTGGAAAGAATTTGAAAAGTTAGATGAAACGCAAAAAATCAATACTTTATCTATGATAGCGCCGGTAACGAATGAAGAAAAACAAAAACTACTAGAAGCTCTTACGTTAAATGAAAAAATAAAAACTTTAAAAGATATAATTAATTTTTATCTACACGAAGTAAACTTTAGCAACCAAACAGTACAATAAATTTAAAATATTTAATTGGCGGACTTGTTCATAGAATCAAAAAAATCAGCATTACTTTTTGTGTTCTTTAATTTAGAAATTAAAAACTCTATTCCGTCCATAGTTCCCATGGGGCTTATAATTCTTCTAAGAACATTCATTTTTGATAAATCATCTTTTTCAAATAGCAATTCCTCTCTTCTTGTTCCTGATCTTGTAATATCTAATGCGGGATAAATTCTTTTATCGGCTACTTTTCTGTCTAGTATAAGTTCTGAGTTTCCTGTTCCTTTAAATTCTTCGAAAATCACTTCATCCATTCTACTTCCTGTGTCAATTAAAGCTGTTGAAATAATTGTTAGCGAACCTCCTTCTTCTACATTTCTAGCTGCTCCAAAAAATCTTTTTGGTCTTTGCAGAGCATTGGCATCGACACCTCCAGTTAAAACTTTACCAGAACTTGGTATTACCGCATTATAAGCTCTTCCTAATCTGGTGATCGAGTCTAGTAATATTACTACATCTTTTTTATGTTCTACTAGCCTTTTTGCCTTTTCAATAACCATTTCAGCAACCGCAACGTGTCTGGAAGCAGGTTCGTCAAATGTAGAGGCCACCACTTCACCTTTAACTGATCTTTGCATATCTGTTACTTCTTCTGGCCTTTCATCAATTAATAAAACCATTAAATAACATTCAGGATGATTTGCAGTTATTGATTGGGCTATATTTTGAAGAATTATTGTCTTCCCTGCTCTTGGTGGTGAAACAATTAATGATCTTTGTCCTTTACCTATTGGACTTACTAAGTCGATTAATCTGGCTGTGTTGTCAGGTTTTTTTTCTATCTTTGTGGTTTCTACCTCTAACTTAATTCTCTCATCCGGATAAAGAGGTGTTAAATTATCAAAAGCAATTTTATTTTTTCCTTTTTCCGGGTCATCGAAGTTAATCTTATTTACTTTTAATAATGCAAAATATCTTTCTGCATCTTTTGGACCTCTGATTTCACCCTCTACTGAATCTCCTGTTCTTAAACCAAATCTTCTAATTTGACTCGGGCTTACATATATATCGTCTGGTCCAGGCAAATAATTGGATTCGATTGCTCTCAGAAAACCAAATCCATCCTGTAAAACTTCTAAAACTCCAGTTGCTGTTATTTGTTCATTTTTCTCAGCTAATTTTTTTAGTATGGCAAATAAAATTTCTTGTTTCCTTAACGTACTAGGATTTTCTATACCAAGCTTCTCAGCTTCATTGATAAGCTCTGCAGGGTTTTTTTGCTTTAATTCTTGTAAGTTCATGTGATTTTTTTTGACTAGAGGTATGTTGGATTTTTAAATATAAGTCTTTTTAAAAAATATTACAACCCCCCTTATAAAGGCTTAAAAACGACAGTAAACACGATAACTATCAACAATATTGTAGGTATTTCATTAATAATTCTAAAGAATTTTGATGAGTTAGTGTTGTTGCTAGTGGCGAACAGTCTCAAATGTTTACCAAGATAAAAATGATAGTATGTTAATAGTAAAATTGAGACACTTTTAATTTGCATCCATAAGTCAAAAAAGATTTCAAATCCCAGATAGTGTATTAGAAGAAAACCAAACAACCAAGATAAAATCATAGCAGGCATCATTATAAAATTATATAATTTTCTTTCCATGATCTTAAAAATCTTTACTTGGGAATCATGTTCGGCTTCGGTGTGATAAACAAATATTCTAGGTAAATATAATAAACCTGCCATCCAGGAAATAACCGCTATTAAATGTAGAGACTTAAATAGTAAGTAAAAGTTCATTTAATTTTTAACCAAATATCTTTTTATTAGAGTTTCGAGTAACTGAATATGATTAGAGCTATCGTTCAAGCATGGTATTAAATCAAAATTTTTACCGCCGCTTGCTATAAAACTTTCCTTTCCTTGAATATTTATTTCTTCTAATGTTTCAACACAATCTGAGGCAAAACCAGGGCAAATTACTAAAATATTTTTAGTTCCTTGCTTGGGTAATTCCTCTAAAGTTTTATCTGTGTAAGGCTTAAGCCATTCTCTTGGGCCGAATCTTGATTGAAAAGTAGTTTTTATTTCAACATCAGAAAATTTTTCTTTTATTAAACGAGTGGTTTTTTGACAGTAGCATTGATAAGGGTCGCCCTTGTCAAAATAGGATTTAGGTATACCGTGGTAGGAAGCCATAATTAAATCTGGCTTCCAATTAATTTTATTAATCTTTTCTTTTATGCTTTTAACTAATGAGTCGATGTATTCAGGCTCGCTCTCGTAATGAGGTATTATTTGAAGGCTCGGCTGCCACCTCATACCCATTAAACATTTATATACTTCATCGCAAACTGTTGCTGTGGTTGCTGCAGCATATTGTGGGTAAAGAGGTAATATTACTATATTCTCGCATCCTTTATCTTTCAGTAAATTTAATTTACTTTTAATACTTGGATTTCCATATCTCATAGCGAAATCTATAAAAATATTTTCTGTTCCCATGGCTTTGTTTAGTTTAATTGACTGACTTTTGGTGTAATAGAGCAACGGGGACTCATTGGTTTCTTTTAACCATATTTTTTTATATGCGTGTGCTGATTTTGCAGGCCTTAATGTTAATATAAATAAATTTAATATTAGCTGCCATACTATAGGATTTACCTCTATCACACGTCTATCAGATAAAAATTCTTTTAAATATTTTCTTACATCTAGCCAGCTTGTCGAGTCAGGAGTTCCAAGATTAATAATCAAAACACCTGTTTTGCCAAATTTCACATCGGGATGTTTACTTTCACTCATTCATAATTCCTTACAAATTTAATTAATTTTTCTAATTTATCCGGGTTAGTTTCTGGGACTATACCATGACCTAAATTAAAAATATAAGGGACATCTTTAAAAACATCCAAATATTTTTTAGCTTCATTAAACATTTCTTCATCTGATTTTAATAGAAATTGAGGGTCCATTCCACCCTGTAAAGTTACTTTGTTCAGATTTTTCTGGGCCCAAAACAAATCAATCTCATAATCTAGATTTAAACCATCTGGTTGTACTATGTTTTGAAATTTTAAATAATTTCTACCAATCCCTTTTGGGAAACAAATTATAGGTATTTTTTTCTCCTTACAAAAATTTGTTATTTCTAGATTCGGGTTATAACAAAAATTTTCTAAATCTTTTTCTGGTAATAATCCTGCCCATGAGTCAAAAACTTGAACTAAGTCTGCGCCAGCATCAATTTGATTTTTTATGTGTATACATAGATATTTAATTAAATCTTTTAAGATTTTATAAATTTCTTTTTTATGTTTTTCAAATTTTGGAATATTTATTTTATTTTTATTTTCTTTTAAACCAAACATATAAACAACTAATGTCCAAGGTGCCCCGACGAACGATATTAATGATTTGTTTGTCTGTAGCTTTTTTCTTGTTTCTTTTATTGCTCGATAAATTGGTTTTAATTTTTCTTCGTATTTTTTTTCATTATTTTCTAAAAACTTATCATTATCAAAGTTATTAAGAATTGGACCTTTGTTTTTTATAAAACTAACATCTTGACCTAAAGCATATGGAACTAAGAGGATATCTGAAAATATTATTGCTGAATCTAAATTGTATCTTTTAATTGGTTGTAATGTGATTTCTGAACTTAATTTACTATTAAAACACAATTCTATAAAATTTTTATTTTGTAATCTTATTTTTCTGAATTCAGGTAAGTAACGACCCGCTTGTCTCATAAACCATATTGCCTGACAAGAAGATTCTTTACCGATTAATATTTTCTTAATTGCGCTCATATAAATAATTTAAGTTTAAAAGTATAGATTTACTAGTAGGCTCTGTTATTTACTAATATAACTATTTATACATATTTTATACAGCCTACCTTTAATAAATTGTTTATTTAAACGTAGAATTTAAGGGATTTATATTAATTTTACACAATTATGGGATTATAATATCAACACCTAACAAAATGTAAGAATAATGTTAATCAATGTTAATAGGTTTTTTTTTAAATTAAAAATAATGAATAAGACTATTTTATTAAATAATTATTAACAGACATATGAACGAAAAATACAATGTATATCTTGTGTCTGACTCTACGGGGGAAACTTTAGATAGAATATTTTTATCATTAAAATCCCAATTTGCAAATTTCGAATATGAAAAAAAAGAGTTTGCCTTTGTAAGAACTGAGCAGCAGATAGATAAAATTATTAATGAATGTGGTGTGATACAAAATTCTATAATTTTATATACTATTGTTGAAACAAAATTGGCAAAATATATTTCTAATAAAAGCGAAATAAATAATGTCCCGTGTTTTGGCATATTAGGAAACTTGATTTTAAGTTTTTCAAAACTTTTAAATCAAAAAGCTATACACAAACCTAGCGCACAACATGTTTTGGATGATGATTATTATAAAAGAATAGAGGCTATTCAATTCACAATGTCACACGATGATGGTAAAAAATTAAATGATGTAGTAGAGTCAGACATTGTCTTGTTAGGTGTTAGCAGAACAAGCAAGACACCAACTTCTATATACTTGGCTAATAGAGGTTTCAAAACTATTAACATTCCTCTTGTGATGGATCAAAATATACCTGAAGAACTGAAATCTAAACACAATAAAACTTGCGTAGTAGGACTCGTAGCAGACCCAGAAAGACTAGCGGACATAAGGCGTAACAGAGTTGCAATAATGAGAGAAAATAATATTAAGGAATATACAGACCTTAACTACATTAAAGACGAAGTTAATAGATCTAAGCAGCTTTTTAAAAAATACAATTGGCCTATAATTGATGTAACTAGAAAATCTGTTGAGGAAACAGCCGCATCAATTTTAAAAATTCTTGAAATTCAAAAAAATAAATGAAAATTATTCTAGCTTCAAGAAGTGGTGTAAGGAAAGAAATTTTAGATAAATATAAAATTGACTCTGAGGTTATCGTATCTAATGTAGACGAAGATTCCATAAAAGAATCTTTATTAGCAGAAAATGCCTCACCCCTTGTTATTTCTAAAAATTTAGCAGAACTTAAATCTATAAAGGTGAGTAGTCAAAATCCAAACCGTCTGGTTTTAGGCGCGGATAGCGTTGTTTCACTTAATGATAAACTAATAAATAAACCAAAATCAAGAGACGAAGCATTTAATATACTTAAAGAGTTAAATAATTCTAAGCATTATTTAATCAGTTCAGCTTGTTTTTCGAAAAATGGTGCAATGGTTTGGAATTATTCCGATAAATCTGAATTAAAAATGAAAAATTTTAAGGATAATGACTTAATGAAATATTTAGATAAAATAGAAACCAAAATTTTATTAGCATATGGTGTTTATCAAGTTGAGGAAGGTGGTTTAAGTCTTTTTGAATACATAAAGGGAGACCAAGACTCGATAATGGGATTGCCTATGAAACAAATAATGAATTATATTGAAGAGCACAAATAATGAATAAAAAATCCTATGCAATAATTGGGAGTCCAATCACACATTCTTTGTCGCCAGTTTTGCACAATTATTGGTTTGAAAAATATAAAATTGATGCATCCTATAAATTATTAAATGTAGATGAAAATAATTTAGAAGAAGTTGTAAAAAAAATAAGAAATAAAGAAATATGTGGTATAAATGTAACTTTACCTTATAAACAAAAAATAATTAAACATCTTGATCGCCTAGTAAACGACGCGCAGCTCACAAACTCGGTGAATACGATTTTTTTAGATGATAAAAATACACTTGTGGGTGAAAATACAGATGTGTTTGGTTTACAGGCGGCTTATCTAAAAGAAATTGCAAATGCAGAAAATAAAAAGGCTTTAGTTATAGGCGCCGGAGGAGTTTCTCCATCTGTAATTTTCTCTCTAGAAAAGTCCAAAATATCAAACATATCAATTATTAACCGTACGCATGAAAAATCTGTTTTTTTAAAAAAAAAATTTAATTATTTAAAAGTTTTAGAATGGAAATATTTACAGCATGAAATAACTAAATTTGATATTATCATTAATGCAACGAGTCTTGGTTTAAAAGATGGTAAAAATTTTGAATTTAATTTTGAAAATGTGAAAAAAAATTTAATTTATATAGACACCATCTACAACCCAAGTGAAACAAAAACATTAAAATTTTTAAAAGAAAATTCAATTAAAACATTTAATGGTTTGGATATGTTTATTTATCAAGGTCAAAAATCTTTTTATTTATGGACTAAAGTTAATCCTGAAATAGATGATGAATTAATAGATTTATTGAAATCTAAATTATTATGATAAAAGTAGGAATAACAGGATCTATAGGCTCAGGTAAAACAACATCTAGTAAATTTCTTTCTTATAAAAATGGCCCACTTTTCAGCGCAGATAGAGTTGTACGCAAATTATACAAAAAGAAAAGTTTTAGAAAACTAGTAGCTAAATTATTAAATATTAAATTAAGCCGAAAGTTTAATGCGCAATTAAAGAATAAAATATTAGATAGAAACGAAAATTTAAATAGGTTAGAAAAAATTATTCACCCAATTGTGAGAAAAGAAATGTTTAATTTTTTAAAAATTAATAAAAATAAAAAAATACTTTTTCTAGAAATCCCTTTACTTATAGAAAGTAATCTTGCTAAGTGCTTTGACGTGTTAATTTTTATAAAATCACGTAAAAGTTTAAGGCTAAAAAGATATAAGATGAGTAGAGGCAATGAGAAATTGTTTGCTTTGCTGGACTCCAGGCAGATAAAGGATACGAAAAAAATGAATTATTGCGATTATGTAATTGTTAATAACAAATCTTTGACTGTTTTAAAAAAAAAATTATCTAATATAGTTAAGAAAATATGAGTGAAATATTTCTAGACACTGAAACTACAGGGCTTTCATACAGAGAAGGCCATAAAATTGTAGAAATAGCCTGTATTGAAACTAAAGATTTAATACCTACAAATAAAATTTTTCACAAATTAATTAATCCCAAAAGAGATATGCCCAATGAAGCTTTCAAAGTTCATGGTTATTCAAAAGAATTTTTGAGCAACAAGGAGACCTTCGATCAGGTAGCAGATGATTTTTTAGATTTTATTGAAGGCAAAAAAATTATAATTCATAATGCTAATTTTGATTTAAGTTTTCTAAATGGCGAACTTTCTTCGATAAAGAAAAAATTAATTAATAAAATAATTGTTATTGATTCTCTTGAAGTAGCTAGAAATAAATTTCCTGGATCATCAAATTCTTTAGATGCTTTATGTAAAAGATTTAACATAGACTTGTCTAGAAGAACAAAACATAATGCTTTATTAGATTGTGATTTATTGAGAGAAGTTTACATTAATTTATTAGGAGCAAAAGAACCGCGATTTGATCTATCTTCAACAAATAAAATTCAAACAAACCTCGCTAATAACAAAAAAATTTATAGTAAAAAAATATTAAAAGCTAACGAGATTGAAATTAAAAAGCACAAGAGTTTTTTAAAATCAGAAATGAGAAAAAACTTTTATTGAACTTTTCTGAGTTCGTAGAGTTTTTGAAAATCTACCTTATCGCTAATTTTTACCTCTTTAAATCCAGAATTTTCGAAGGTAAAAATAAATATTTTTCTAAGATCGGGATAAATCTCTGAAGGGACTTTAATTAGTATTATCTTTTCTATATCTTTTTTATCAGATATCTCGTCTGATATTTCTATAATTGTTGCATAAACAATCTTAGTCTTAATCTTTTCTAAATCTTCTTTTGTTGGAGTAAGATTTAATGTTACTTGAACTTCTATAATTTTTTCTTTTATTTGATCACTTTTGATGTCAATATTAATTTTATAATTTCCTATATTTTTAGATAGTAAAAAAAAAGTTTTTGGATCAGGTATTACGAAATCTAATTTTTTAATATATTTTCCTATTATTTTATAATTCATCTTTTTTATCTTCTATAATCTCACCATCTAAAATATTATTATTTTTTTCAGGGTTAATTTTATTTTTGCGTACAAAAAAATTAATTAAAATTTTTCTAGAAATAGGTATTAAAATTAAGAAACCAATAATGTCTGTAAAAAATCCAGGTAAAATCAGTAGAAAGGCCGCTATTGCGATTGAGGCTCCCGCTAAAATTTCATAAATTGGAGTTTTATTTTGGTATAAATTTATCACTCCGGATCTCATTGTCTTCATTCCTTGTAGTTTAGCAAAATAGACGCCTATAAATGCTGATAAGAAAATTAATAAAAGTGTATTTAAAGCTCCGATTTCCCCACCAATTTTGATGAATAAGAAAATTTCTAAGGCTGGTAAGCCGATAAATATCAAAAAAAATGGGTTCATTTGCCTGTTACAAAATTATATTATTAATGTATATTTATCAATCTATGAGTAACAATTTTGGATATATTGACATTATTTTACTAGGAATGATCGCAGGATTTATAATTTTGCGTTTAAGAAACATTCTAGGTAGAAAAACGGGCCATGAGTCCAAGGTTTACCCAAATTTTGCTGAAAAAAAATTTAATATACCTGAAAAAACTACTAAAAATTTTAAATCAAATCATGATGTGCTTGAAGGTCAGGAAAAAAAAGAATTTTTAAATGGGGCCGAAATTGCGTACGAAACAATTCTTACTTCTTTCGCTAATGGAGAAATTAAAAAATTAAAAAGCTTATTAACACCTCATATGGCCAAGAATTTTGAAGAAGCAATATTAGTTAGAAATAAGAATAATATTAAGTCTGAATTTACTTTTATAGGAATAAAAGAATCTAATGTAGAAAAATATGAAAAAATTAAAAATGACATATTTGCGTCAGTAAAGTTTGTATCTGAAGTTATTTCTGTAAAAAAAGACAAAGAAAACAAAATAATCGAAGGAAATCCTGATAAAATTAAATTAGTAACAGATTACTGGAAATTCACTAGAAATATATTAAATAGCAGTCCTAACTGGTATTTGTCTGAAATCGTGAGTAAGTGAAAAAAGATAAGAAAATTTCTCAACAAGATATTGATACCTGGCAAAATTATATTAAAAACCCAACAGACGTAACTGATAAAGACAAAACTTTAAAAAAGACTGATTTAAATAACTTTAGGTATAAATATGATTTGCATGGCCATTCTCTAATTGAAGCTAACGAAAAAGTTAAAGAGATAATCTTGTCATGTGTAAAAAGAAGCTTTAAAGAAATTTTATTAATTACAGGCAAAGGTATCCACTCAAACACTGACAATGATATATATGTTGCCAAAGATTTAAGTAAATTAAGATATTCTGTTCCTGAGTACATTCAGTCAGAACATGAAATTTTAAAGCATATTCAATCAGTTACAAATGCTGAAAAAAAAGATGGTGGAGAAGGTGCGATATTAATTAAACTTAAAAAATTATAGAATAAATTTTGATAAGTCTGTATCTTTAACTAAATTACCCAGATTGTTATTGACGTATTTTTTATCTATAGTAACTGTTTCACCCGCACGATCGGTTGCATTAAAGCTTATTTCATCTAAAACTTTTTCTATAATTGTATGAAGTCGTCTTGCACCAATATTTTCTACAGAAGAGTTTACTTCAGCTGAAATTTTTGCCAATGTATCTATTCCGTCTTCAGTAAATATTAAATTTACATTTTCTGTTTTAAGTAACTCTTTGTATTGTTTGATTAAGCTATTATCTGGCTCTTTAAGTATTCTTTTAAAGTCATCTTCATTTAAAGCATTTAATTCAACTCTAATAGGTAACCTTCCTTGTAATTCCGGAAGCAGATCAGAAGGTTTTGCTAATTGAAACGCCCCTGAAGCAATAAATAGTATATGATCAGTTTTTATCGGACCATGTTTTGTGCTAACAGTAGTGCCTTCAATTAATGGCAATAAATCTCTTTGAACACCTTCTCTAGAAACATCTCCGCCTACCCTATCACTTCGAGCTGAAACCTTATCTATCTCGTCAAGAAATACTATACCATTTTCTTCTGTAGTTTTTTTAGCTTCTTTTATTATCTTGTCCTCCTCAATCATTTTATCGGACTCTTGAGCTACTAGAATGTCATGAGATTCTTTAACGCTCATTTTTTTCTTTTTTCCTTTTTTACTACCCATTGACTTTCCTAAAATATCTCCGAGATTGACCATTCCTACGTTACCACCTGGCATGCCTGGAATTTCAAAATTTTGTAGACCAGAATTAATATCTTGGACTTCAATTTCTATTTCGTTTTTGTCTAAATCACCATTTCTTAATCTTTTTCTAAAGCTTTCTCTTGTTGCGACACTTGCTTTATTGCCAACTAATGCATCCAATACTTTCTCCTCAGCTTTAAGTTCTGCTTTAGCTTTAACCTCTTTTCTTTTTTTCTCTCTTTCCATAGCAATAGCTATTTCAATTAAATCTCTGACTATTTGTTCTACATCTCTTCCAACATAACCTACTTCAGTAAATCTAGTGGCTTCAACTTTTATAAACGGAGCTTCAGCTAATTTTGACAACCTTCTTGAGATTTCGGTTTTTCCTACACCTGTTGGTCCAATCATGAGAATATTTTTAGGCAAGACCTCATCCCTCATTTCATCTGAAAGAGCTTGTCTTCTCCATCTATTTCTAAGAGCAACAGCAACCGCTTTTTTAGCTTCTTTTTGTCCAATTACATATCTATCTAACTCTGAAACAATTTCTCTTGGTGATAAAGCGCTTACTCTAGATTTTTCTTTTTTAGAATTCTTAACAACATTTAAATTCGTAACATTTTTTGAACTTGCCATTTTAAACTTTCTCAATTGTAACATTATTATTTGTGAATACACAAATATCTGAAGCTACTTTGATAGATTTTCTTGCAATCTCCTCTGCTTTTAAATCAGTTTCTATAAGCACTTTTGCTGCAGCTAAAGCATAGTTCCCCCCTGATCCTATCCCGATAATTCCATCTTCCGGTTCTAATACATCTCCTGTTCCTGAAATAATAAAGCTATGTGTTTTATCAGCTACTGCCATTAATGCTTCTAATCTTCTTAAATATTTATCACTCCGCCAATCTTTTGCCAATTCTACAGCCGCTCTTTGTAAGTTTCCTGCATGTTTTTCTAATTTTGCTTCAAGTCTTTCAAACAAAGTAAGAGCATCTGCTGTAGAGCCTGCAAAACCAGCTATTACTCCACGACTCTCTATTTTTCTAACTTTTTTTGCTTTACTCTTTAAAACTGTGTTTCCAAGACTAACTTGACCATCCCCTGCAACAACAGTTTCATTGTTTTTCCTTAATAGAATAATTGTAGTTCCATGCCATTTTTCAGCTGTATTCATGTTCTTATATGTGGAGATTATTTTTATTTCTTCAATAGTTAATTCAGATTTATTGATAAAATAGTTATTTATATATATATCTTTG
>MDTC01105423.1_pt1 | contig 12852 bp, 16 predicted proteins | sample 811181 | NCBI WGS metagenome assembly MDTC01 (sample SAMN05326644, study PRJNA326480) | marine metagenome | isolation source: seawater | place: Pacific Ocean: North | collected 2011 | reverse complement strand
TTTTCATTATTTTCATTATTTTCATTATTTTCATTATTTTCATTATTTTCATTATTTTCATTATTTTCATTATTTTCTGCTATTTCTTCATCACTATCTGTATAAGATTCAACATCTTCATCATCTTCTTCAATAATTTCTAGTGGTTCGTTATTTTGTGCATCTTTTGTTCTTACAACAAATGCTTGATTTGTCGCATTAAACAAAGGAGATAATAATTGCTCGGCGGCTTGTCCATTAACAATATTCTGAAATATTTGTTGTTGTTCATTGTTAACATCATATGATTCATTATTTTGTTTTATTATAACTTGTTCTAATTGTACTATTTTGCTTTCAAGTGAATCAATTCTTCTTTTATACATTCTACGAATAATAAAAAAGGTATACCCTATTAGAAATAAAAGAACAGCTGCAATAACAATTTGATTTGAGTTGTATAAAGTTGACATGATTTAAAACACATAATAATTTATATGAAAACTACGCACTTAAAGAATATATCATATCAATAATTTTTTGCTTGTGTTTTTTAATAGAACCATTAATAAAAACTCTTACACTGGTTTGTTTTTTTGCATCACATATTTTTGAATGTGAATCAAGTATACGAAAATAATATTCTAAAAATTTTTCAATAACTTCTTTATTTGTAACATCATCAATACATTCCATATCACACCATTCATTAAAATAATCAGACATATTGGTTAAATTAGTATGTTGTATCTTACTAAAATATATGATTATATTCTTATACCGTTAACAATGATCAATCAAGAAAATATATTATACTAATAATGAAAAACTATATGTTCATTTTATTTTTGTTAATCATCATATTGTGGTTTGGTTTAAATACAATAATCGATTTATTTGATAAAATAAAACCAATAGTAAATCAAGAATTATTGATTGATAACTTTAACAATAATGGATATATAATAATTCCAAATGTATTATCAAATAGTGAATGTAATGTAATAATCAACACAATAAAAAATGAATTAAACAATAGTAAAGCAGAATTTGGAAATATTAATAGTCAACATAGAAGAATAGACTTAAAACTTCCTATCGAAAAAATGGGAAAATCAATAAAACTAGTTTATGAAAGGTTAAATACTTTTATAAATACAATATTACCTAATTCTAGGGTTGTAGAATGCGCGTCGTTGATAAGTTATCCTGGTGCTTATGCGCAAACATGGCATTATGACACGTATCCAACAAAAAATAGTGGAAAATTAATATCTTTTGGTATAGCTTTAGACAATATTGAAGATAATATGGGCCCACTTGAAGTAATGGTTGGTTCTAACAAATTATTTAAAATGGATAACAATGATCAATTAATAGATAAATTACATGAGGAACATAAAACCAAGAGTTATTTTACAAATTATTATAAATCTGTTGGAAATATAAAATATGAAATAGAAAAAAGGGGTGGGATAGGTGAATATTCTACAGATGATCTTATTAATGATGAGGCAACTGAAATGTTATGTAGAATAATGGATATAAAAAGAGTAAAGTGTTCTACTAGTAAAGGTAGTTTAATAATATGGTCTTCAGAGGTACATCATCGTGGTGGTGCAAATACATCTAATCAATCAAGGCCAATATTTTATTTTTCATTGTTGGGTTCCGGCGAATCACCAATGGGCGCAACATATTCTTTGAAATCGGATGATGAAAGAGTATATGTAGAAAATTTATAGATTTACTTTCCTTTGAGAATAAAAATTAATATGGCGACTGCTAAAATGAATATGAAAAAAAACAATATTGATGTGACTATTATATAAGGATATAAATGTGCAAATGCATATCTAATAATTGGATCAATTAAGTCATTTTGTAGACGTGCCATATTTTTTTTCTCACGTACCTCATCAAGTGTATGGTGTAATAAATCACGTATAATTTCTCTAATTATCATGATTGCGTTTGAAATAATTATTATATTATAATTCTTAAATCAACGCATGTCGACATTTGAAGATGAATATGATTCAGATGCAGAATATGTCCCTGATTTTGATATGGTAGATTTAAGTGATTTTCAATTAACAGATGGTGGTGAATTAGTTGGTGGATCTTGGGGTGCAATGGTTGAACATTGTAAGGACGATGATATTACGTTTCAATTTGCAATGCCAATATTTAAAGTTGGAAACAGTCTTGATATAACCGAGGCTTCTAAAAATGGATTTTTGAAATTAAAATTAGAAGATAATGATGCTAAACATGTTGAGTTTATGCAATGGATTGCTAACCTTGAATCTTGGTTAGTAGAAGAATTTGTAAAGAACCATAATAAATGGTTTGGACACATGTGGCAGAAAGGTGGTCCATTAGAAGGACGACCATTACCACCTGCGGATGCTATAAAAGAGATGTATCATCCAATAATTGGAGATGATAAAATATTTTGTTCGCGTGTTCATATAACAAAGGGTAAATACGATGTTCAGTGTATGGATTCAGAACAAAATATGATTGATTTTTCAAAGATAGTAAACTGTAATGTAGTACCATTAGTAGAATTAAAAGGTATTTTTATGAAACCTCGCGGATACAATCCCGATATTGTACTTCGTGGATTGGTAATTGTTCCAGATGAAGATAATAGTGAACAATCGCGTAATGATCAATATTGTTTGTTTCACGCACCTGAAAATGTAGAACAATATGCTTATTATGATTATGCTACTGATGATGAAACTGCAAGTGAAGCGGGTGATGATATTGATGACACAGAATTAGATGAAATAATATCAACAGATAAAGAAGTAGTGACTGAAAATGTACAAGGATCGGTTTCAGAAAATATTGAAACGCAACCAAAATTAGAAGAATCTACTAAAGAAGTTGAAATTTCATCCACAATTGAAGCCGTCGCACCAGTTGAAGTTTCTGAAAATGCTGCCTCATCTGATTTATCTTCGGAAATTCCTAGTGAATCAAATACTTCTGAACCAAATGAAGAAACGATTAAAGAATTAATGCGCGCCACCGAAAATGCCAAAAAAGCTGCGAAAGAAGCTGAAGATTTATATCAAACATATATGAATAAGCGTAACAGTACAGAAACGAATTAAATAAATTGTAACATATCTTATTTTTTGTAGGAAAATGATGTAAATTTACTAGTGCTAAGAAGAGGTAAGTTTTTAATTAATTTATTTGACTTTGTTTTTTGGTTACACCATAATTTTAAGATATAATGTCCATTTTTAGGACTAATTGATAATCCTTGGACAAAGTCATTTGTTTTATCTTCTACTATTTCGTGTGAAATCATGTGCTCTATCCATATTTTGCATACATTATGTAGTTCTTTTGTATCAATTTTAATAGATATGAAGCCTCCATCTTTGTTTTCTGGACTTGACCAATCCGGAAATACATCTTCCTTCATAATAAAAAAAATTCCACTGTTGTAATGTGATTGATTTAAATATTTAAATATTCCCCAAAAAGCTTCCGCATTTGTTGTTTTAGTCAAAAAATTATAGCTATCTTTAGACCAACTTGCATTTCTTGAAGAATGAAACCAGAATGACCACCCATTTTTCATATCTCCCATAAGAATATATATATATTAACTTGGCTAAAAGTTATACTAAATTTAAGTATGTGGAACAGCATTTCCCCAAAAATTATTAGGAGTTACTAATCTATATCCGCTTTCTCTAAGTATAGTTTCTTGATTTCTAGTATTATCTAATTTACTTCTATCATAAAACACAGGATTGGTTCTTGGAGCTGGATTCGATGGATATGATAACAATCTAAATGGTGCAACTTCATTAAGCACTACATATTTTGTGTATTTTGATTTAGAATTTTGAACTGTTAAAATTACATGTGGGGGAATCAATTTTGTTCCAAGATGTGAATAATAAGAGTTTGGATATTTCATTCTAATATAAAAAACACTTTTCTTGGGAGTTATAGTACCTTGATTAATAGTATTATCAAAAGCTATTTCTGCATCTGGAAATGGTATTGCAGAACCAGTATATGATTGGCGCAAATCAGGTGGTTGAGGTGCTTTATAAAATACTTTTGTAGAATTAGTCCAATTTTTCAATGTGCATTTTAGTTTAAGCATGTTTGGGCATTTACGAATAACTTCAACACTTATATTTGAAGAGTCTTGATTCATATTAGTATAAGATATAAATAAAAAATGCGCGTCTTAATTTGTTTAAAATATTTGACATTTATGATTATGGAACTAATACAAACTTTTAACACAACTTTGAATGATTTAATAAACAATTTGCAAAAATGTTATCCTCAAGAAACAAAAAATGTTACGATTATAACTGAGCTAAATGATACACGTCCACTTCAAAAATTTATGAAGTCAATAGGTGAAGATGTCAACAAAATATCAGTAAAAGATGAAACTTTTTTTGATTGTGAACGAACATGTCTAGATTGTGATTTGTCTCAAATTTGGAAATCAAGTAAAACAAATCAACAAAACAAGGATGTTATTTGGAAATTTATGCAAACTCTTGTATTAATAGGAACAACAGTCCGTTCTAAATCTAAAAGCTTAGAAGATTTTTTCGAAAATTTTAGTGATGAGAAAATGTTTGACGATGTTGAAGGTGTGCAAAGTCAGATGATGAATATTGTTCAAAAACTTTTGGAAGAAAATGATGAAATATTGGAAAAAAATAACAGTGATTCCGATTCAGAAAATAACGAAGAAAATAAAGAAGAAAATAGTGACAATGATGAAGATGGTGATCCCACTTCTAAATATGAAGAAATGTTTAAAAATACAAAGATTGGTAATTTAGCAAAAGAAATTGCGCAAGATATTGATATGTCATCATTTGAAAATGACATAGGAAATATGGAATCTCCCGATATATCATCTATTATGCAGAAATTAGTTGGAGGCGGTGGTTTAAAAAATTTGGTACAATCTGTTGCTCAAAAACTAAAAAATAAAATGGAAAGTGGTGATGTCAATCAAGAAGAATTAGTAGGTGAAGTGAGTGAAATGATGGAAAAGATGAAAAAAGATAAAAAATTCAAAAAAATGTTTAAATCTAAAGATTTTCAAGGTATGTTCAAAGAAATGATGAAACAAAAAGGACAAACTGTTGATGATGACGAAGATTTTAGTGCACTTGAAGAAATGTGTTCTAATATGAACATTCCCAATAAAATGCACAATAGGTTACCACCACCACAAAGTTTTCGAGGTGGTGGGAGACGAAATGGTGTAAAAAATCGACTACGAAGAAAACTTGAAGCAAAAAATGCTGCAACAAAAGCATTATCTGAAACTCCTATTGAATAATTTAAGTTATAATGTGTACATTATTTATTAAAAATTTGTATATTAGTATACAAAATATGAATTTTGTACGTGTAATTTTAAGTATATTTTATTTAAAGTATTACAAAAAAATTATAAAAAATTGTGGATTTAGTAATAATACTAATGTTAAAATGTCTTATAGTGATTTTATGAAATTCAATGATATTATTCAATGAAATTATGTAATATATTATAATAATAATGAATGGATGTGATATACCAATAATTGTTATCACTTGTCATGGTATATATTATGAAGAAGAATACAAACCTTCTAAATGTAATGTTCATAAATTAAATGCTACAAAAGTTGGTATTGCAAATTATGTAAAACAAGATGTGCTACATACTATCCCTAGAGCAGTTTCGTCTGCTTTATTAGAAACAGATTGTCAAAAAGCGATTGATATATTACAAGAATATTTTTCATGTGAAGATTATTATGATGATCAAGGAAATACATTAGCAACACCTGCTGCGCGCGAGAGTCAAGATTATATGAATTACACTTCAGATTGGAAAAAGAAATGTTTATACAATATTAAGAAATGGAATAAAGCTGATGTGTTTTTGAACAAAAATTATCAAATATCAAAAGATGATGATATATTAGATTTATTGGAAGATGATGAAGGAAATTATTTGACTGATGAAAGTGGTAATCTTGTTGAGGCGTATGACAATAGAATTGTAATGTTTTTAAATAATGGAAAAAAAATTGATTTATTGCCAAGTTGGAATATTACAAGCGTATCCAACAATCCTATGGAAACATTAATGAAAAAAAGAAGAACAACATTTAATATTACTTTAGAAGAATTACTTAATAAAGTTTATCAAATGGGATATAGTGATGTAATAATAGTTGATCTGTCATGCTCTGTATGTTCAGAAGATTCCGGATTGAAAGATGATGTTAGAGCACTTAGAAATTTAAATAGACAAAAAAGAGGAGGTAACAATAAATTAACACGAAAAAAATTATATAAACAAAAAAAACCATGGAATAGTGCAAAAAATCATAAATCAAAAGCCACTAAAGGTGGAATGCCCAGCAGAAAATATAATAATGTGGTATTATATAATCCAAAAGATCCAGTTGGTTTGGGTGTGCGCGTATTTGAAACGGATACAATACCAATAAATAAATATACAAATGAAATAGTTGAAGATATGTCTAATGTTTCAAAAAATGATATAACATACAGAAATATTAATCGAAGTAAACTTCAGAAAACTTTTAAAGATATTTCTAATTGGGAAAATGATGAAAGCAATCCAACTCTAAGTTATTTTAAACAAGTTATAAATGCACATAAACCCAAAGAATTACAATTAGATTCCAGTGATTCGTATGAAATGAGCACAATAAGCAATGATTCTAGTGAAAATATATTTAACAAAGAAAATTCGTCTTCAGAAGAATTAGAATCGAATAACCCTTTGCGAAAAAATTCCTCGGATGTGTCTTTACTTTCAATTGCTTTTAAATTAGAACAACCTGAAAAATCAGAGAATGATAAAAAAATAAAAAAATTATTGAATAAGAGGCGTATAGCCGCAAACAAATATTTAAAATATTTAGGTCCTGATACTAATAGTTCTAATAAATATGACAAATTTAAATCTAAAGCAGATGATGAGAAAAATATTGATGTTTTACAACGTCTAGAGATTTTAAGGGAACCAAGTAGTATCAAAATGAAACCAGATGAATATGCAAAATTGTTAGAAGATACAGAAGAATTTAAGAAAAAAGTATATAAGTTGGAAAAAGATAAAATAGAGAAAGACGCAATAATTATTCCAAAACAAACCGAAATAAAAGCAAATAAACCTGACGCACCCAAAACACCCCCGCTTAATTCTTATGAATCATTCAAAGGCGGTAATAGTAAACGGATTCATCGTTTACCTATAAAAAATCGTAGAAAAAGATCAAGTGTTGTTGTGGGTTGGAATCCAAGATCTGTTGTTGCAAACACGTCTTTGATGCATAATGTTGAAGATGAATTGAAAAACGCAAGACAATATTATATTGATACACAAAATAAGAAATTAGAGCTTTATGGTGAACTTAATTATCAAAAAGATAAGCTGAATGATTTATCAGAAAAAATAGATGATCCAAATCAAAATAACTTGATATCATTGTTTTATCAAAAAAAAATAGATAATCCTGAATATAAGGAAACATTACAAAAAATAGATGAATTGACTAGAGAACATGAAATAGCAAAACAAGAATTTGAAGCAGCAGAAGAGTTGTGGGAGGATTATACCAAATCTGCAAATAGCATTCCTATATCTAAAAGATATAATTTTGCTAAAGGGTAAGAATAATTTTATATAATAAAAATGAAGGCTTTATTCATTATAATAAAAAAACAATGAATAATATTTATAAAAAAGAAGAAACTATGTCAAATAAGGATAATTCAGAAAAAAAGGTTTGTAAAGAAAAAATATATAAAAGGCGTGACAATGCAATTTTGAATCCATATCCTTCAAATTATGAAATTTTTGACAAAGCACAAATAAATAGTGAGTTAATGATGTTTCAACAAATGTGTATGATTTCTGGAACTCAATATTCTTTACGTTTAGCAACACAATATTTGAATAAAATAGGAATAAATATTTGTGAAACTGATGTTAAAAATATGTATTTAAACAAAGAAATAAATTTTATTAGCGATTATCGAGAAGATAATAAAACAATGCTAGAAAACTTCTTAAAAAAAAGAGAAACTTAGTTCTTTTCAGCATTGTTTTATTCTTTATTTTTGTGTATTATTAAATTGTGATTTATGTTTTATTCTCTCCTATTCTTGTCCTAGAAGAATACAATGTTTTCAAGTGGTTGTGCATTTATCACAGATTGTTCGTCATTATCCCACAATGGTGTGGTTGGTCGAACTTGAATTGGACCGCGTTGTCTAACACCTGGTGACATTTTCCAGGATTGTTGTACAGGTGTAGTAGGTTGAGGACCAATATCAATATAGTTATTATCCAAATCATACCTAAAATCTCTTAGACCATACAATTTTAAAGTGCTTTCACCTTTCGTGTTCGTATGTGTATATTTGCCAATGCTCTTCAACTTATCTAATACTGTTAGAGTTTTTTTTCCCTTTCGTGTTGTCGGCTTAAATAAATCTTTGATTGTTAGATTATCTTCTTCTTCTAATTTGATAATATTATCAATTCGCTCTCTTTCCGGACCCCTCGAACGATCATAATTATGTCCTTTTTTAATTTTTTCAGTAGATCTTTCTTCAAATTTTTCAGAAATATCAGCAATCTTGTCAGTTATAATAGCATTTCGGTCAGGTAAACGTGACAACGGCCTGTCTGAACTATTTAGTTCAGTAATCGGAAGCCAGATGTGTGTTACAACTTCGTTTTCTGTTAAGCAGTAAATTTCTTTCTTTTTATTAGGATTAACAGATAGTGTGTCCTTTCCTAAATTTGTTGCTAATGTTTGTAGTCTTCTCTTTAATTCATTTTCAGCTTCAGTATATTTTTCAACTTCCATTACTCGAAAATGATTCGGATTTAAATTTGATTTATCTAATGGACATAGCGTCTCATTTAATTCATCCGCAATTCTATTCACAACATTCTTAGATTTACCAATCTTCCAATGAGATACAGTTCCTCTCACTCCATCTTGATGGTGATTACCAATACAATAACAGTATACTCCTGGGAATCCTTCGTCAAAAATCATTTTTTATTTGTATATTCTTTTATCTACCTTAATAATTGGTTAAAGATTTAGTAACAAAATTGAATGTCATTTTTTTGAAGTTAACATAATATCAAAATAACATAACTATATAATATATTATGGGTTATGTATATGGTTATCCTAATAATAATTTAGCCGAAGGTTATGTGAAATGTCCATTAACAGGACGAACTGATGTGCGTAAATATAAAACGGGTAAGACAAAAAACTATAATCGAAGATTAAAAGACGAATTTGATGAAACTAGGGCAGAATTTTTACCGAACGCAAAAGATATTATGCTTTTAAAAACAGATGCCGATGAAGACGGAACAAAGGCGGAAAATAGAATTAAAGATATATTAAAAGAGTTTGCAAAAAAAGAGGGCGTTGAAACTTTATCTACTTTTGCTGAAAAAAATAGTAAAAAAGAAATAGTTTATCTAACAAATGCTCAATGGGACAAATTGTGGAATAGATTAAAATCATACAAATCGCTCAAGTTGGAGGAAGAACCTCTTAAAGACGATTGGAAGCCCAAGAACATCGGTAAAGAAATAACTGATGAACTTTTTAATAACTTATCAAATTACTCAGAAAATAAATTTATATTGGGACATAATTTAAAATCGGCGCAACATAATAAAATTCATATTAGAGTAAACAATATTGTTGAATCACAACTACCTTTGACTGATTTATTAAAGAAAGGAAAGACGAACCTTCTTTGGAAAAATAAAAATATTGGCGAACATGAACGTGATGGTAAGCTCGACGCGAATTATAGACCTCATGCGGATTTAGAATATGATTTAGACCATAATTATATTTCTATTCATCCGCCTATTTGTGGAGATTAGATTAAATCTTGTTCTAAAATTAAGCATAATATATTTTTTGTTTTGTTATATTAATAATGGCAAATGATAAGAAATATACAAGAAAGAATTTAAAACAACTCAAAAACAAAAAAACAAAAAAAACTAAGTTAATAGCATCTAATAATGCTATTAATACAAAATTAATTTATTTATCTAAACAATATAATTTACCTTCTGATGTACAATCACACATTTCTAATTCAAGTATGAATAAGATAGATCCAAAACTAAAAAAAGACTTAATTGATTTATTTCCAAAACTGAAAAAAATTCAAGAAAGTAAAAGATATCCTGAAAAGATAAAGAAACTGTCTACAACATTATTTTTCAAATTACCACATAAATTCAAAAAAGGTTATATAATGTCTCTTGATAAAGATATTAATATACCACGTGAAAAAACTCTAATATTTTTATCAAAACATTGGAACGATCTCGTTACATATATAGGGAATAGAAATGAATCTGTTCACAATGAAGTTTATGATTTTATTGTTTTTTATTATAGTGAACAAGGCATAGAACCTCCATCCCAAGTTAAATTTCGCAATATAGTTAATAGTATAGAAATGTATATTGAAATGTCCGAATAATAAAAAATAGAAACTTAGTTCTTTTCAGCATTGTTTTATTCTTTGTGATCATAAATCAAAGCTTTTTGACCGATTTTGTCGCACTTTTACAGAATTATTGTGTGAATTTAAATCTGTATAAACAACATCATTTGTGGGAACATAATTATTAGTATTTGATTGTGTGAATGCAACCATTTGCTGATAATACTCAATATTACACGCCCAGCTCTTTGTGTTGTGTTTCAAATTTAACCTTCGCCTTTCTGATTGACTCATCCTTAGAAGTTTGTCCATTATAACAAGATTTTTTAGAAATACTTTTTCGTTTAATACTTCCGAATTATTAAATCTAAATACTTGAATATCAAATTCTAAAGTGGCGAAATTTTTTTCTGGATTGTAATCATTTAGCATACCAGTATCTTTTTTCGCATTCACATAGAATAGAGTAGAATCTTCATCCATGGGCCATCCTTGCTTTTTAAGAATATAATTATAAAATGCTACTTGAATTTGGTTGTATTCAAAGAAAACATTTCCATCAATTGACTCATTTTTAGATGTGGATTTATAATCAAGTACCATATACTTTCCAGTATATTCATTATGCAACAATTCATCTAAACCACCGCCAATAGTTAATCCAGCCAATTCATTGCCGTCAGATTCTGTGAAAGTGTACTTTAATCCATGGCGCAATGAATCCCTAAACTTTTCTATATCAATTTTAGAGCCATCTGGAGCATATTTGGCTGGCTTCCAACCATCTAAATTGTTTTGTTTTAAATAGTAAGGACAAGTTTCGGATTCTCTTTCTTTATCAAAATCTAGTTTAAGATTTTCATCTGTTGCATTGTTCAATAACCAACTTGGGGTTTTTTCTTTAATACACGTCTTCTTGCCGCAATAGCAAGCGGCACATCCAATAAATTGTTTATAAGACGATGGGCTGATGGGTTTACGTTTCTTAAAACGAGGTTTATGATAGATATTGTGAATAAGTTTCTTTTCATCCCATTTATCTTTTAACAATTTCATTGCTTCTCTTTTAGTTCTTTTTTTAGATTCTTCTTCTAACTTTACCCTTTCTTTTTCAGCTTTTTTTGCATTGTGAATAGCTTGTCTTGCTGCAATTCTATCTTTTTCAATAGCTTCTCTCTCTTGTTGTTTTTTCTTTTTTTGAATTTCCTTTTCTTGTTGTTTTTCCTTTTTTTGAATCTCTTTTTCTTTTTGTTTTTGTAACCATTCAGCATGTTTTGGATGATTTTTGCATTTTGTATATTCTCTAGAACTATGATCGGGTGATCCACAATATTTACAATTACAATCGCTCATAATTGTCACAATATTCAAATACTTTTAGATAGATTATCAATTAATATGAATGTTATACTAATCATTTTTTTTGAAAAGTTATTTTACACCTTTTCTAAAAAAAATGAAATATGAATTTTATAAATATATTAGATGTGAGTTAAAAATAATCAAAATGGAATATTCGTTCAATGATTTAAAAAAATTATTTGAAAGTTATGGATATTTCTTTTATTATAAAATAATTCCTAAATCAAATACTTGTTGGGCTACTCAAACTAGATTAGATTATTTTAACATTATTGTAGAAATCAAAGATAAATGTGAAAATCTTGTATTCTTTACAGATGAAAATGTATTTACTATAAAAAATGGAGAAAAGATGATTTGTGAAAAATGTATTAATATTTGTATTGGAGATTATAATATATTTGGGAAAGATTTTAGCTTTGAATGTAGTGAAATTAATGAGTTAGAAAATGATTTACAAAGACAATTACAAATTATGTAATATAAATGTTAAATAAATCAATTTTTTTATTATTTCACATTGGTAAAACCTTGTCTCTTTGCTTATACACATGATATACATGACACATCAGAATTCCAATGGTACTAGTTATTACAAATGATAATGTAATTATTTTATGAATATTTTCGGAATCGTTGATATTTGTACTAGATATATTTGATATAGTTGAATTTGATATATTTATATGTATAAACATTAATTTATTTATTAATAATCAATGGGTAAAAAAGATGGAAATAAAGGTGCAAAAATTTTCAAAACGAAATGTTCCCAGTGTCATACAATTGGTGAAGGTCAAGCATCAAAGCAGGGTCCTAATTTGTATGGTTTATTTGGTAGAACTGCTGGATCTTTTACAGGATTTTCATATTCAAATGCAGTAAAAGATTCAGGAGTTGTTTGGGATGAAGACACATTAGATCAATGGTTGACTAGCCCCAAAAAATTTATTAAAGGTA
>MDTC01008330.1_pt1 | contig 12853 bp, 8 predicted proteins | sample 811181 | NCBI WGS metagenome assembly MDTC01 (sample SAMN05326644, study PRJNA326480) | marine metagenome | isolation source: seawater | place: Pacific Ocean: North | collected 2011 | reverse complement strand
GATTAGTGTAATGTGGCGGGTTGTATTCCTCTTTGAAGAAATATAGGATAATGTTGATTCTTCGTCCCTGAGCATATGTCTCCCTTTATTGGTGGTCTAGTTCCCACTGCATATGTATTACGGGGGTTGTGGTCATTATCATAGTGTTATCAACTACCTCGAAGAGGCGGGGCTATGGGAGAAGTTGGGCCGCTAAGGAGGTTGGCTGAGCATACTTCCTCGCACAAAAAGACGATTCGCTTGGCTTCTGCTTGTTCAATAATCAATAAAATATGGGATTTGGCACCGCCGCTTCTGATTGGTTTAGCGGTTGATGTTGTCGTTTTACAAGAAAATTCTTTTCTCGCTGGAATGGGGATTTTAGATCCTTGGAATCAATTGATTTTATTGTCTATAGTGACTTTTGCTGTATGGGGATTTGAGTCGCTTTTCGAATTTTTTTATGGAGTTCTGTGGCGTAATTTAGCACAAACCGTGCAACATGAGTTGAGGCTTGATACTTTCAATCATGTCCAGAAACAAGGGATGGGTTGGTTTGATGAAAGACAAAGAGGGGATGTTTTAGCCATACTTAATGATGATATCAATCAGTTAGAGCGTTTTTTGGATAAGGGTGCCAATGATTTGCTTCAAGTTAGTACAACCGTCATTGTTGTTGGGGCTATTTTTATTGCCATATCGTGGAAAGTCGCCCTATTTGCCGTCCTACCAATTCCAATAATTGTGTGGGGGTCTTTTAGATATCAAAGAAGTCTTGAGCCGAAATATGCCCTGGTTAGAGATTCTGCTGGAAGGATGAATGCTCTATTGGAAAACGACCTTGCCGGTATGTCAACGATTCAATCCTTTACTGCAGAGGACAGGGAGTCCGCTCGTGTCAAAGATCTAAGTGAAGATTATAGAGAAGCAAATAGGTCTGCAATTAGATTGTCTGCAGCATTTACTCCCCTAATTAGAATGGCAATTTTATGTGGATTTACTGCAACACTACTCCTTGGAGGGTGGTTGACATTAGAGGGTACTTTGGCGATTGGTGCTTATTCTGTATTGGTATTTATGACTCAAAGATTGCTTTGGCCGCTGACTCGCCTTGGAGAAACTTTTGATTTATATCAAAGGGCAATGGCTTCTTCAACAAGGGTTTTGGATGTATTGGAGTCGCCAATGGAAATTGAAGATGGTGAGTTTATTCCTGATAGCAAAGAAATATCTGATTCCGAATTAATTTTGAAAAATATCTCTTTTGGCTATCCTGAAAGAGAGCAAATATTCTCTAACTTGAATCTAACGATACAGGCTGGTAAGACGATAGGTGTTGTTGGCTCTACCGGTTCTGGTAAAACCACTTTGGTTAGACTCTTGCTACGTTTTGCTGATATTGATAATGGATCGATTAGTTGGGTTGGTAAAGACATTCGTGAATGGAAATTGAAGTCGTTGAGGTCATCTATTGCATTGGTAGACCAGCACATCACTCTTTTCCCTACTACAATATTAGAAAATATAAGATATGGAAATCCAGATTCTAGTGATGATGAAGTTAAAGATTCTGCAATGGTTGCTGAAGCAAATGAATTCATCGAAAGTTTACCGGCCGGTTGGGATACAATGATTGGTGAAGGTGGACATAGGTTATCGGGCGGGCAACGCCAGAGATTAGCAATAGCAAGGGCTGTGTTGAAAGATGCTCCGCTATTGATACTGGATGAGGCAACCTCAGCAGTTGACAATGAAACCGAGGCTGCCTTACAACGTTCGATTACCAAGGTGTCACAAAATAGAACCACGGTGATAATTGCACATCGTCTTTCTACAATCAGAAATGCTGATAGAATAATTGTCCTTGAAGACGGAGAAATTGTAGAAGATGGAACTCATGAAGAGTTGGTTGAAATGAGTAAAATATATTCTCGCATGTGGTCTGTCCAAACAGGTAATTATCTTTGAGTTGCCTTCCTTAGTAGTTTTTCCAAATTTATATTTGGTAAATTCTTGAGTAATAACCATGATATTGGAACCCATATTATTGTGTATAACATTACCGCAGAGGTGGACATTCCTGCCCCCCATTCATATTGTGTATCAAACTTATACATCAATGATAATGGAATAAAATGGAAGACGTAAATGGTTAGTGATAGGCGCCCTGTGCTAACTAAAAATGATAGTGTGAAACGTTGAATAAATAACCATATCAGAAGCGTTCCTGTAATTGCTGCAATCAAAAAACCATAATTTGCTGGAAAGAATGTTAAGTATGCATCAGAACTTGGATGAGCCCATAGCTCGCCATTATATTGTGCGATAATAAATGTGATAATACAAAATAACAAGCCTAAAAGAACAGTTGAAATTGTTTTGTTATCGGTTGGTAAGGTTTGGTTTTCATCTCCTTGTAAAGAGGATATAGTGGCTCCAAGTATGGAAAAAATGACCCAAGGAAATAACGGGTATGTGCCTGTTAAAAATAAATTTGAAATTACTGTGATGATAGAGCCGTCTGCAACTCTGTCACCCCAATCTCCAGTTCCTTGGATATCTGGAAAGAGAATTTGAACTAACATTATTATCATTGTAAAAATTAGAATAAAATTTAGATTTAATTTTGTTAAACAATAATTTATCAAAGGAAAAATAATTGTTAATATGGCCATTAAGGAAAGAATACCAGGAGTAAATGGATTGAATAGATGTGGTGAAAAAATATTGACTAATACTTGACAGAATAAAAGAAAGGTGGCTTGGAAAATGCGGGCTTTTAGATTTAATTTACTACGGAACATACCCCAACCAAACAAAGTGACAAACAATGGTGCTGCAAGGCCCCCTAATCCAGATACAACATATGCAATAATGGTTTCTTGGTCGCCTTCAAAGGGATTCCATGTGGCTGCAGAGTGAACCATTACCATCAATAATACCGCTACTCCCCTAAGAGAGTCAATGTGTGCTATTCGAGATGTTTGTGACATCATTCACCTATTTGCTTGGATGTATTGGATTGCATTACGGAATATTTGCAACCCTTCTCCTTCCCACTTTCCAAGTGAATTACTGGTTTCTGGGCCCGGTGCTGTTCCTCGTGTGTGATCTGGATGTAGCCACTTAGCATAAACCGCTTCGGGGTGAGGCATCAAACCGAAAACCAAACCTGTAGAGTCGCAAATACCAGCGATATTTCTCATACTACCATTTGGAGAAATTGGGAACGGCAATGGTTCGTCTGTAATGCCCATTCCCGGTTCAGTATCTGGATCAACATACCTTACCGCTAATTGATTATTTTTTGCCAGCCTATCAAAATCAGTTGCTTCCGGCATTACGAATTTGCCCTCTCCATGTCTTACTGGACAGTCTATCCGGGTGATTCCTTTAGTCCAAATACACGGGCTATTTTGGTCAAATTCAAGAGTTACCCATCTATCTTCATACCTTCCTGTGTCATTTAATGTTAGACTCGCTCTTTGATGGAAGTCTGGAAGGGGTTTTTCTGCATCTGGCCCAGGTAATAATCCAGTCTTAACCAATACTTGGAATCCATTACATATCCCGATAATCGGTTTGCCGTCTTCAACAAATTTACGCAATTCATCCCTTAGGGCAAACCGCATTCTATTACCCATCAAACGGCCACTTCCAAGGTGGTCTCCAAATGAAAAGCCGCCCGGCACCGCTAGAATGTCATATTCAGAAAGTGAGGCTTGTTTATTGATGAACTTGTTGAGGTGTACTCTTTCTGCACTGCCCCCAACCAATTCAAACACAGCGGCTGTTTCATGGTCGCAATTAATTCCAAATCCAAATAGGACTGCAACCTTTGGAGAATACATCAGTTTCCACCTCCAGTCATATCGAGTGTGTTTTGCCAAGAATTTACCATATCTGAAACCTTCAAGTCGATTATTTCGTCAAAACCATCTTTGATCACTAGGTTCTCTTGTTGGGTTGTTTCGCCGAGATAGGTAATTCCATGTCCAGACATGGTCTTGAGCCATTCCTTTTCATTTTCGGGCTTCACGCCGACTATGAATCTACCAAGGCTTTCTCCCCAAAGTCTGGCCCATAAACTATCATCACCAGTTCCATCAACATCGATTATTGCCCCAATTCTTCCCCCTATGCACATTTCAGCAATAGCGACTGCAACTCCTCCTTCGGAGCAATCGTGTGAGGTTTTTACAAGTCCACTACGTATTGATTTTGATAGTGCCCTATAGGTTGAAAGGTTGTTTTCTGGGTTATCTAATTTCGGCACATTACCACCTATTCCGATCAAGTCGTTTTCCTCTCTTAGCATGAAAGAAATCTCTGAAGCTCCCAGTTCATCATGTGAAGTGCCAACCAAGTATAGTCGCTCTCCGTGGTCTTTTAGGTCGCTTGTAGCTGTATATCTGACATCAGGGTGGTCGCCAAATAATGAGAAAAGAAGTGTTGGAGGAATTGATATTTTATTTTCTCCTTTACCGTAATCATTCTTCATTGAATCTTTTCCACTTACACAAGGTAAGCGGTATGCTCGGCAAACTCTCTCGAGTTCTCTATTTGCTCTCACGAGTTGGGCTAGTTTGAATTTGCCGTCTGGGGTCTTTTCAGATTCTATCGGGTCTGGCCAACAAAAGTTATCCAGCCCTGCTATTTTGTCAACATCAACACCAGCACAAACCGCATTTCTAACCGCCTCATCAATCGATGCTGCGGCCATTGCTCCAGCGTCGATATCAGAATATCGTGGGTTTATTCCGCAAGAGACTACCAGTCCGTGGGTGCTTCCATGAATTGGTGCGATAAGTCCTGCGTCACCTGGCCCATCTCTTTCCACCCCAACAAATGGCTTAACTACAGTCTGAGCGATGACTTCGTGGTCATATTGTCTGACCCATGTTTCCTTGCTAGCAATGTTTGGCCTTCCTAGCATTTTGAGTAATAATTCGCTGTGGTTGGAATCTTTTGGCGGTTCGAATTTTACTAATTGTGGCGGACTCCACTCGGATTGTAATTGTAATTGTGGAACGCCGTCGTGGAGGAATTCAATTGGTAGGAATGCTACTGTGTCCTCGTTATATTTGACGTGGAAGTTTCCTGTAGATGTGAACTCAGCTACTGCGGTTGCTTCCACTTCGTGAAGTTCTGCTAGTGCTTCAAATTCTGCAACGTCTTTTCCACTGACTGCAATAGTCATTCTCTCTTGGCTTTCAGAGACAAGGATTTCCCATGCTGAAAGACCTTGTTGTTTCAATGGGACTTTAGCAAGATCTATTTCACAGCCATTAGTATATTCAGCCATTTCTCCAATCGATGATGAAAGGCCGCCTGCGCCATTATCCGTAATGCAGGTAATCAGACCCAAGTCTCTGGCTTCAAGAACCATGTCGAGCATCTTTTTCTGAGTGATTGGGTCACCTATTTGGACTGCGCTTGAAGGAGATTCTTCAGTTAGTTCGAGAGAAGAGAATGTCGCTCCATGGATGCCATCATACCCAACTCTGCCGCCAACCATGTACACTATATCGCCAGCAGTTGGTGTTTTGATGTGTGATTCCCTTCCATCATTCAATCTCCTTGGCATTATTCCAACCGTTCCACAATAAACAAGGGGTTTGCCAATGTATCTATCATCAAATACAATCGCTCCGTTAATTGTTGGTATTCCCGACTCATTGCCTCCAACTCTAACTCCTGCGTGAACGCCTCGTAAAACCCTAGATGGGTGGAATAGGTTGTCTGGTAAATCGCCTTCCCAGTTTGGCGGGCCAAAGCAGAATACATCGGTATTGGCTATCGGCCTGGCTCCAAGGCCAGTTCCTAAAATATCTCTATTGACTCCAACAATTCCAGTCATTGCACCACCATAAGGGTCTAATGCAGAAGGGGAATTGTGGGTTTCTGCTTTCATACAAACGCTCCAATCATCATCCCAAGCAATAACGCCAGAATTATCATGGAATACAGATAGTAGCCAATCCACCTCTTTTTGCATATCATGAGTTGGATTCATGATGTGGGTTTTGAAAATTGAATCGATTGTTGCTTTCTCGCCTGTCTCTAAATCTGAATGGTAGATTTTTGAAGCGAAGATTTTGTGTTTACAGTGTTCACTCCATGTTTGAGCCAAACATTCCAATTCAACATCGGTTGGTGCGTCTTGTACTATCCCTACCATTTTACGAGAGTCTCTGACATCTTGGTCTCTATAATGTGATTGAATTGTTTGCATCTCTTCAAGGTTTAGCGCCAATAATCCTTTTTCTGAAAGGTCGATTAATTCATCGTCACTTATCTCTAATGAGACATGTTTAGGGTTCTCAAATACTTGATTTGGCTTAGCAGAATATTCTATTTCTGGCCAATTTTTGTTTTGACACTCTTCTTTGTTTGAAGAAATTGCTCTTTGGATGAGTTGATTGTGTAGAATATTTTCTAGCCATTCTGTAGTGGCTCCTTCGGGCAAATCGTAGAATATGTAAGTGATATATGTTGAAATTTTAGATTCTGTATCTGTATTTGGAAATATCGTTCTAAATCCATCGAGGGCTGCTGCCCCTGGATTATCGGTAACCCCTGCTTTGAATCCAACCGATATTACCGCGTCTGGGGTTTTGGAAAATAGTTCTTCATTCCTGATGAATAGTTCATCAGTACAAGAGAATTCGATGATCGGGTCTGCAAATAAATCGTCAACTCGATTGGAGATTTCTTCGGAAGGAATGGTTGATGATATCAAAAAGCCCACTATACTCCTTACATCGCCAACTTTTACATCATGATCTGCAAGTAATTGACGCCTAACAACATCACCTCTAACATCACTCAGGCCATCGCCTTGTTTTGGGGTTACTTCGACTCTTGTGATGTTCATTATGGCCGCCGCCCCTACGGGTATGATACTGTGGCGGTGAATACGCTCTTTGAACAATACGGAAGAATTCTCAAAGTAATTCGGATAGATATTGGCCTGTAAAACTGTTTTTATTGGCTGCGATGTCTTCTGGTGTGCCTTTTGCAACCAAAGAGCCCCCTCTATCCCCACCTTCGGGGCCCAAATCAATAACCCAGTCACAACACTTGATGACATCTAAATGATGTTCGATGACAATTACAGTGTGGCCTTTGGCTCTAAGTTCCAGTAATACGTCGATTAACATTTGAACATCAGATAATGCGAGTCCTGTTGTTGGTTCATCTAAGATGTAGACTGTGTGCTTGGTTGGAGGTCTTCTCAACTCACTAGCTAATTTTACTCTCTGGGCTTCACCACCAGAAAGCGTAGTTGCTGGTTGCCCCAATCTAACATAAGAGAGCCCTACTGCCCTTAATGTGTCTAAAATTCGGTGAATTTTTCTATGGTTTTCAAAGAATTTAACGGCTTGTCCGATTGGCATTTCCAATATATCGTGTATGTTTTTGCCCTTCCATGTTACTTCTAGACATTCTCGTGTGTATCTTTTGCCATTACAAATATCGCAAGTAATCCAAACATCGGGTAGGAAGTTCATTTCTAATTTTATCGAGCCGGCACCTCTGCATGATTCACAACGGCCGCCTTTGACGTTGAAACTGAAGTGCCCAGGGGTGTAGCCTCTTTCTTTAGATAGGGTGGTTTGAGAAAATAATTTGCGTATTTCATCGAAGACTTTGGTGTATGTCGCCGGGTTAGACCTTGGTGTTCTACCAATTGGTGACTGATCTATGATGATTGATTTGTCGATTTCTTCTAGCCCTGTTATCGAGATATGCCTTCCTGGATTGGTGTCTGATTTGTGTAATGTTCTTTGTAAAACGGGCGCTAAAATTCCAGAGATTAGTGATGATTTACCAGAACCTGAAACTCCGCTAATCGCCGTCATGCACCCTAATGGGATGTCGACATTAATCGACTGTAGATTATTATGAGCTGCTCCTTTAATTTTGATTTTATTTTTGGTGGGGCTTTTTCTCTTTTCTGGAACTGCGATTTTTCTCTTACCGCTAAGGTACGCTCCGGTTACAGAACCTTCAGCCTCCATTACCTCATTAGGTGGGCCGTTAGCAACTATTGTTCCACCTTCAAGGCCAGCACCTGGCCCTAAGTCACATAACCAATCAGCCTGCCTGATAGTATCCTCATCGTGTTCGACAACGATTAGTGTATTTCCTAAGTCGCTAAGCTCTCTTAAGGTCTTTAGAAGACGGGAGTTATCTCTTTGGTGGAGGCCTATTGATGGTTCATCTAAGACATACATTACACCGGTCAATCTACTTCCTATTTGGGTGGCGAGACGTATACGTTGGCTTTCACCACCAGAAAGGGTGTTTGCTTTGCGGTCTAATGTAAGATAGTCCAGCCCTACGCTGTTTAAGAAATCCAATCTATTTTCTATTTCCTTTAGGATTTCATTTCCAATAAATAGGCTTTTGTCATCTAAAACTTCTAACTGGTCAGCATAATCCTCTGGGGGGCCTACTTCGGCTTCAGGCCTCAATGATTTTACCAATTCTAATGATTCAAAGATGGAGCAGGATGAAATTTCTGGAAGTCTGATTCCACCAACAGTAACAAATCTCGCTGCTGGATTTAATTTTTCACCATGACATTCGTTGCAAGGCAAATCTGTCATGCAATTGATAAGTCTTGTTCGTGTTCTATTAGAAGTGGTCTCGATGTATGTTTTTTCTAATCTTGGAATTATCCCTTCCCATGGCTTGCTATATTTGTACTGAGATCCATTTTCTGAAGTAAACTCATAGTGAATAATTGTGGAGCCTGAGCCGTAAAGTAAGATGTCTTTTTCGTCATCACTTAGTAATTCAAATGGTAAAGTTGTTGATATTCCATAATGCTGACATGTTGCTTCCATTAATTTTCGATACCAGGATGGTGACATTGAACGGCGCCAAGGATTGACGCAATTCTGAGAGACTCCTAGATTATGGTCGATGATCAATTCGATGTTGAATTGGCGTTGGACCCCTAGTCCTTGGCAAGAGCTACAAGCACCAAGAGGGGAGTTGAAGGAAAATACTCGTGGGGATAATTCGGGCATAAATGCCCCATGGTCTGGGCATGCAAAATCTTCAGACCAGGTGATTATTTGGCCTGCTTCGGCGTCCATAGATTTGCTCCCTTTAGCTAGTTTAATTCCTTCTTCAGGCACCTTGAGGCTTTCAATAGCAATTGTCCCACCGCCTAATTTTAGAGATGATTGTGTTGCTTCAGTAAGTCTTTGGCGGTTTTTTCTAGTACATTTGAAGCGGTCAACTCTTACATCGATGTCGTGCCTGAAATTTTTATCTAAAGTTGGTGGATTTTCAAAATCTGATTCGTGGCCGTTTACTTTACCTCCAAGATATCCTTGTTCGACAAGTTGTTTGAATAAATCGAGATGGGTTCCCTTTCTTGCTCTAATTATTGGTGACCAAACAGAAATTACGTGACCTTCCAAGTGCCATAATATATCGTCAACGATTTCTTGTACTGAGCGTCTTGCGACTTCTCTACCACAAGTTGGACAGTGTGGTTTACCAATTCTCGCCCATAATAAACGAAGATAATCTTGTATTTCAGTTACGGTTGCAACCGTAGATCTTGGGTTGTGGCTTCCTTGTTTTTGGTCAATTGAAATCGCAGGTGAAAGACCCTCTATTCCATCACAATCGGCTTTTTTCATCTGACCGATAAACTGCCGAGCATAGGAGGATAGGCTCTCAACATATCTTCGCTGACCTTCAGCATATAGGGTGTCGAAAGCGAGTGATGATTTGCCAGACCCTGAAACTCCTGAAATTACTACAAACTTACCTCTTGGTAATTCGACATCGATATTTTTCAGGTTGTGGGTCCTTGCGCCCCGAACTGAAATCCAACCATGGTCTTCCTGATTACTCATAACAACACCCATTGGATGTCAAGGGTTCAAGAAGTCCTCTATTTGAATTAATGCTTGAGGCCTGATTTTATGATTTAGCATCGAAGGGGACTCTGGTTTCGAATCTTACTGGTTCATCTGTTCTTGGGTGTAAGAATTCCAATGAGGACGCGTGTAGACATATTCTCCCCAACGGGTCTGTTTCAGCGCCGTGTAAAGAGTCGCCTACAACTGGAGTTTCGAGAGATTTCATGGCCATTCTAATTTGGTGTCTGCGCCCGGTATCGATCATAATTCTAACGAGTGATGTTTCTTGGTTTTCTTTCATTACTTCCCAATGAGTGATGGCCTGTTTGGACATTTTTGTTTTTGGATTTACTTTTTTGACTCGGAGGTTTTTATCTTCTAGAAGCCATTCAACTTCAGTACCTTTTTTTGATGGTAATTGGCCTTCTACAAGGGCGTAATATGTCCGATAAACGCTTCTTTCAGCAAATTGTTCCTGTAGGTACTCCTTATTGTTTTTAGAATATGCAAGTAACATGATTCCTGAGGTTTCCCTATCCAACCTGTGAACAATGAAGCACCAATTGGATGGGTCTTTTGATTTTACATAATCTACACAGCGTGAATGAAGGGTGTCTGGTTCCATCTTATTGGTTGCTATGGAGAGAAGGCCAGCTGGTTTTTCAACGAGTAAAATATCTTCATCTTCAAAGATAATATTGAGATTTGTTGGTTTTTGTTTTGGTGGGGGAGTTAATTCTCTACTGATGGTTTTATCCAAAATTTCGACAATGTCTGATTTTTTGAGGGGCCTCTTGGCTTTGTGTTCGATTTCCCCATTAACAGAAATTCGGCCTTCAGTAAGCATCTTTCGGATTTTGTTTTTGCTTGAATTAGGAAATGATTTACTTAGAGTCTCAATCAAACTTTGTTCGGATTCAATGGTTATTTTCATAATCTCACCTCACAATATCAAAGCGTCACAAAAATCGCCCTTTTTGCCTGCATCATTTGGACCAAGTAGTGTCAATGCCTCACCAAGCGCCATACTAGCAATATTTCCTGAGCCTTGGTGGTGTTTTGTAGTTGCAAGGATCTCTTGGCCATCATCAAAAAGATGAATTCTCCTAAGGGTAATAAATCCTGGAACTGTTTTGATGTCTTGGTCTAGTTTGACTTTTATTTTGGTTTCTGCGGGGTGTGTTGAATTGGTTTGTGCCCTAAACCATGGCCCGCATAAAACTCGGAAAACCACGTGGCTGCTAACTGGATTTCCTGGCAAGCCGAAAATAGGCGTTTCTTTCCAAGTTCCAAATAATGGGGGTGAGCCGGGGCGAACTTTTATTCTCCAAAAGTCAATATTTCCTTCATCTTCCATGATTTTCCTGACAAAATCTCTATCGCCCATTGAAACCCCTCCTGAAGTAATTATTACATCACAAGTTTTTGAGGCTGAATCAAGAGTTTCTCTGAGTTGTTCTAAATTATCGACAACTGAAGGAAATCTAACCGGCTCATGGCCAAGCCATGAAACCAGTCCAGAAAGTCCGAATGTATTTGACTCATAGATCTCGCCTTTCTCTAATGTTTCACCAGGTAATCTCAACTCGTCACCTGTTGAAATAATTGCAACTTTGAGGGGTTTAAACACCTGGATTTTATCGTACCCCATTGCCGCACATAGGGATATTTTCTCTGGGGTTAGATGTGTTCCTTTTTCTAGGAGTGTTTCGTTTTTGGTGAAATTTTCGCCTTTTTTACGGATGAAATGAGGTTTTGACTCTTGCTTTAATGTGACTGTGTTGTTGTCTTTGTCAACCTCGCAAGCCTCGATAGGAATTATTGAATCCGCTCCTTCAGGTATTGGCGCACCAGTCATTATCCTAGCGGCTTCGCCCGATTTTATTATGTTGTCAAATTTATTTCCTGCCTCTATTATTTTAGAAATTTGAAACTCATTTGGGGGATTTTTTGTTTCATCATATTTTACTGCAAAACCATCCATAGCCGAATTGTCAAATGGTGGGTCGTTGGTCAATGCGGATAATGAATCAGATAGGATTCTATGGAAGGATTTGTCGATGGAGATCGTTTCGGTTTGAAGGGTTAATCTCCTGTTGAGGCATATTTCTAACGCCTCATCGAGTGGGATGAAATAAGGTGTCCCGCTGCCCATGAAAGTCCTAAAAAGAGATTTACTTTCATGTTATGGGAGATATTGTCGGTTGCTATGGAGTTTGAGTTCGTAATTTTATTATTCGGGCTTTTTTGTGTAGCTGTTCTCTATTCTAGTGTTGGACATGGTGGTGCTTCGGGTTACTTAGCAGTTTTATCTATGTCCTCATATGGTTTGATGGAAAGTTTGTGGTTGAAACAACATTCTTGGGTTTTGAACCTGGTCGTTGCTGGTATTGCATTTTTCTATTACCAAAGAAGTGGTTTTCATAATTTTAAATTAACGATGCCGTTTATTGTTGCAAGCATTCCTATGGCATTTATTGGTGGATATATTTCAATTGATGATTTCTATTATGATTTACTGCTGTCGTTGGTTTTATTTTGGGCTTCATGGAAACTTTTGTCAAAAAATAAAATCAATCCTAAAACAGATGATTTGACTTTCAAGAAGGCGCTTCCTTGGGGCGCAGGAATTGGTTTTTTTAGTGGAGTGATAGGTGTTGGTGGTGGTATTTTTCTTTCCCCAATATTATTGTTGAAAGGTTGGGCTACACCAAAAACTGCTGCAGCAACTTCCGCTTTATTCATATGGGTAAATTCTCTTTCTGGTTTGATTGGGGCTAATGTTTCTGGGGAATTGATGTTTGACTGGGATGTTTTGGTTTATTTTGTCTCTGTTGTGCTAATTGGTGGCTTAATCGGTTCGATATATGGTGTTAAAGTCGCCAATGAAAAAACAATAAAACAATTACTCGTTATCGTATTAATTATTGCTGGGCTGAAAAGAATGATTCAAATAATCTCGTGATCATTCTTCTTCGAAAAAT
>MDTC01068774.1_pt1 | contig 12854 bp, 16 predicted proteins | sample 811181 | NCBI WGS metagenome assembly MDTC01 (sample SAMN05326644, study PRJNA326480) | marine metagenome | isolation source: seawater | place: Pacific Ocean: North | collected 2011 | reverse complement strand
TTCTTATTACATAATTTTCTAAGTTTTTTTAAAAAAAATTCAGGTATTACTTTTATTCCGCCTTCACCCATTATTGTTTCAACCATTATAGCAGCAGTTTTTTTGGTTATTTTTTTTTCTAAATCTTTATGATCTCCAAAATTAAAATGATCAAAACCGTCAACTTTCGGATAGAAACCTTCCATCATTTTTTTACTATTACTTGCAAAAATAGTGGCGAGCGTTCTTCCGTGAAAGCTTTTATTAACACAAATAATTCTATTTTTTTTTGGTTGTCCCTTAGAATAAAAATACCTTCTAGCAATTTTAATTGCTGCTTCAGTGGCCTCGGCACCAGAATTTTGAAATACAACATAATCGGCAAAAGTTTTTTGTGTTAATCTCTTTGCTAACTTTTCTTGCTCTGGAATTATAAAAACATTAGAGACATGCCATAATTTTTTGGATTGCTTGTTAATTGCTTTATTCAAATAATCGTTAGAGTGCCCCAAAGAATTAACAGCTATGCCTTGAACAAAGTCTAAATATTTTTTTCCTTTAGATGAGTATAAATAACAGCCTTTACCTTTTTTAAAAGAAATTTTCTTTCTACTATATGTGTTTAATACTGAACTCATGATTAACTCTTAAGTTTATACCCCTTTTTTAACAAGAGATATGCAGAGAGGCCTGTAAGAATACATAAAATAAAAAGATAAACTGCACCTATAAAAATTGAACCATCAGACGTCTCTAAAAAACTATATCTAAACCCATCAATCATGTAGAAAAAGGGATTAAGTTTGCTAATTGTTTGAAGAAATTCAGGTAATCTTTCAATAGAATAAAAGGTACCAGAAAGAAAGGAAAGAGGAACTATAACAAAATTTGTTACCGTCGCCATATGATCAAATTTTTCAGCCCACAAGCCTGCAATTACGCCAAGAGCACCGAGTGCAAATGAAGATAAAAAAGTAAATATTACTAAAGTTAAATAGTTCTTAATTTCTAAATCTACCAAAAAATAAAAGATTATCATGGAAATAATAGCAATCATTACACTTCTAGTAACTGCAGCTAAAGTAGTTGCAACTGTAATTTCAGCAGGCGATAAAGGTGCATACAAAATGTCAACAATATTTCCTTGAATCTTACCAATCATAAAAGATGAAGATGAGTGAGAAAAAGACTGTTGAATAATTTGCATAGCTATAAGTCCAGGTGCTAAAAAACTGATGAAAGAGACTCCCAAAACGCTTCCTCTATCATCCCCGATAGCTAAAGATAAAACTAGAAGAAATAACAATGATGAAACTAAAGGTGAAAATATAGTTTGTATCCACACTATTAAAAATCTTAAGACCTCTTTTTTATAAAGAGTCCACGCACCAGTCCAATTGATTAAACCAAATCTTCTTACGCCAATTTTATATTTTTCCGAAATTTCAACCATGGCTAGTCTTATAACCTTAAATTTTTAAAAATCTGTGCAAAACTGCATTTTGTAATGATTTTTGCTATTTTATTCTTTTCGACCACAACATTATGTAATAAGTTTAAAAAAAACACTAAATATAGTATAAGTTGTAAAATGAGCTGGACAGACGAAAAAGTAGAAAAACTTAAAGAACTTTGGAGCAAAGGTCAGACTGCTAGTCAAATAGCAGAAGCCTTGGGAGATACGACCAGAAACGCTGTAATTGGAAAAGCGCATAGATTAAATCTAGAGGCAAGAGCTCCTTCAAAACAAACGAATAAACAACAGGCTTTTAAAAAAAATAAAAAAACACAAAAAACAATTAGTAGAAAAAGTAGGTTTAAATCTATTTTATTAGATAAAAATTTTGAACCTGAAAAACCAACTGCATTAGAGGAACTTACAGAGACCACTTGTAGATGGCCAATTGGACATCCAGACGAAGACGGTTTTTACTTTTGCGGAAGGAAACCGGTAGAGGATTTCTCTTATTGCAAATTACATGTTTTGTATGCTTTTCAACCTAAAAATACAAAAGAAGAGCCTATCACCAAAGATGATGAAGTTCCGGCATTCTTAGAAAAAAAAATTAAGTCCGCAAGTTAATAATAATCTAGATTTATGGAGTTTTTAAAAAAATACCTTAAGTGGTTAAGCACCTTCTTAGTTTTAACGGGTATTTTGTTAACTAACTTAAATATGTATCCAATTAATATTATGTTTCATGGTTCAGGAGTCGTAGGTTGGACTGTAGCTGGTTTTTTATCAAAAGATAAAGCAATACTTGCGAACTTTGGGTTGCAAATACCTTTGTTTGCTATTGGATTTTATCAAATATTATTTAATTAAAAAAACCCCGTGAAATTACACCGTGAAATTAACAAAAAATTTATTAATAACTTTACTTCATAGATTGATTTTTTAAAAAAAATTTTTATAATAGACAAATATCCTCAACTAAAATTAAAAATAATAAATTAAATATCTAGACTCGATTTGCCAATCGGATATAAGTGAATCGTAATATGGACTTAACATTGGTATATACAATCGTTGGTTTTGGTTTGGCGGGTTATTCCGTAATTGCCAACGACTCTATCCAAACATTAGGAACATTTATAGCTTCAAAGAAAAAATGGTTTGCGTGGTATATCTTAGCTGGTTCAGCCTCATTTGTAATGATAATAGCTCTTGCATGGGGTTGGTATAATTACGATGGTGACATTTCTTATGGAAGATTGAATAGAATACCTTATCAAGAAATTCAATGGTATCATGCTGTAGCTCCTGCAATTCTTTTATTGCTTACAAGAATTGGAATCCCAGTTTCAACTACTTTCTTAGTTTTATCTGCTTTTGCATCAACAGTTGTTTTAGAGAAAATGCTGGTAAAAAGTATTGTAGGTTATGGTATCGCAGCATCAGTCGCTTACATATGTTGGATCATAGTATCAAAATTTATTAACGAAAAACTTGATGAGGTAAAAGGTGATAAATGGATTAAGTTTTGGCGTAATGCGGTTTGGGTTACATCTGGTTGGTTGTGGTGGGTCTGGTTATCACATGATGTTGCAAATATTGCTGTATTCTTACCAAGGCCATTAGATATTACTTTATTATTAACTGTAATGGCTTATTTCACTATTTTACTTTTCTACATTTTTTATATTCACGGTGGACCAATACAAAAAGTTGTTTTAGAGAAAACAGGAACAAGATATGCCAGATCTGCAACAATAATAAATGTAATTTATGCTGCAGTGCTTTACTATTTTAAAGAGTTGAATGATCTTCCAATGTCCACTACTTGGGTGTTCGTAGGTCTTTTATGTGGAAGAGAATTGGCAATTTCGACTATGAACAAAGATTATAAATTTAAATATGTTTTTCCATTAATTGGTAAAGATTTTGTCAAAATGTTTTTTGGTCTAAGCGTTTCAGTGGCAATAGTTTTAGCAATTCATTACTTCATTATACCTAAGGGATTATATTAAAAAGACTATTTTTTTTTCTTAATATCGTCGTAAAGCTTTTTAAGGTCTTCTTGCGTTAAATTCTTTTTTCTTAATTTATCTAATATTTCTTCATCACTTTTACTCACAGGCTCATTCTTCTCTTGGTCTTTAACTTCACTTCTGGCGACAAATCCAGCTTTAATAAATTTTGCAGAAGTAAGAATTACGATTATTGCTATAACTATTCCTAAAGATAAAAATAACAAATTCATAAATTATTTAAGTTTGCCTAAAGTATTTAAAAGAATTACCCCAATGACAATAAATCCTATACCCAATATTCCATATAGGTTTGGAGTTTGTTGGTATTTAAAAATTCCAAATAAAGTAACTGCAGTAATTGTCAGTGCGCCATAAGTTGCATAGGTAAAACCTACAGGGATTATTGACATAGCTTTAGATAAACAGAAAATACAAAATATTATGCTAAAGATACAAAACAATGTTGGGTAAAATTTAGTAAAACCAACAGTTGTTTTTAGAAAGCCATTTGAAAGTATCCCGCTAATAATCGCTAAAACTAAAAAAATATAACCTGAAAATAAACTTAAACTTTTCATTTTGCCTTTGCGAATTGCCCTCCATCACGATAGCGCCATAGCCATTTTTCCATAGTTTGCTCAACATCTTTGGGGTTAACATTTAAATCCTTCATTGTAAGTTCTTTGTTAGAAACAATATTATCTGCTTCTGATAAGATTTCACATTGGTCTCTAGTTAAAACAGGGGGGATTGGTAATAAACTTAAAATTGAACTTTGAATTTTTGCAATCAACATTGGCATTTCTACAACAAATCTTTTTTTACCAATAGTACTCATAATTGATTTTACCATATCTCCAAAGCTGATAACTTTTGGTCCGCCTATTTCGTAAATTTTTCCTTCATTTTTTTTAATTTGTATTGCCTTAACAATAGCATCTGAAACGTCGGTGACCATAATTGGTTGAAATTTATAATTGATTCCTACAATTGGAATTACTGGTGAAAAACTAAGTTTAGAAAATAAATTTGTAAAATTATCTTCAGGACCACAAACTACACTTGGTCTTATAATAACTGTATTTTTAAAGTTCAATAAAGATTTCTCTTCTCCAAAGAATTTTGACCTTTGATATAGAGATTTCGAGTCTTTGTTAGCCCCTATCGCACTTACATGAATAAATTTATTTACTCCATGTTTTGCGCACAGTTTTGAAATAATTTCTGGGATATCGGAATGTATTTTTGAAAATTTTTGCTTTCTATTTTCAAATAGAATTCCAATTAAATTTATTACTACATCTGAATTACTGATGGCTTCTTCTATTTTGTCAAAATTTTTTGAATTAAAATCAATAAGCTCCACTGAGCCTGGAGGCGCTTGGGTCTTCAGATAACCTTTTTGAAAGGGATTTCTAGTTGGTATGATGCAACGATAGTTCTTTTTAGTCAAATTTCTGACAATATATCGACCTATAAATCCACCACCACCAAGGATTGTTGCTATTGGGTAATTGTTCATGGTATTTAGAAAAGGTATATGAAAATACACAAAATTCAAGGTGACATATCAAAGGAAGTTACATCCTCATTTAAAGACTCTGTTTCCGTAGACTGTGAAATGCAGGGTTTAGTACCAGGTAGAGATAAGCTTTCCTTAATAACATTAACAAGTGACGATGAAAATATTTACATAGTTCAACCTGACAAAAATACTTATAAAGCTCCAAATTTAATTTCAGTTTTAGAAAACAACCAACTTATGAAAATTTTTCATTATGCTCGAATGGATGTTCACTTTTTAGAGTTTTATCTTAAAACTAATGTGAAGAACTACTGGTGTACAAAACTTATGAGCCGCTTAGCACGTACTTTCTCGCCTAATCACGGATTAAAAGATTTGTGTGAGTCTTTGTGTAAAATAAAGCTAGATAAAAAAGTTGGAAGTTCAACTGATTGGAACAAAGATTTGACAGAAATTTCTGATAAAGAAGCAACATATGCAGCAAATGATGTTAGATATCTAAAAACTATAAAGGACAAACTACAAACAATGTTAGAAAGAGAGAAAAGATTTGATTTATTTTTAAGCACAATGAAAGGTTTAAGAAGTAGAATAGAATTAGATAAAGCAGGATTCAAAGATCCAAATATTTATGAGCATTAAAAATGGCTAAAATGAATTATGTAAAAATAGCTAAAAAAGCTGCTTCAATTCAAATTTCTGAATTAAAAAAAATAAATAAGATTTTCAATAAATCTTTTTTGAAAGCCGTTGACACTTTATCTAACGTTAAAGGAAAAATTATCTGTGCAGGTATTGGAAAATCCGGATTAATAGCAAGGAAGGTTTCGGCAACATTTTCATCTGTTGGTCTTTCTTCTTTTTATTTAAATCCAGGTGAAGCCAATCATGGAGACTTAGGTCAAATAGAGAAAAGAGATATTTTATTAGTTTTTTCTTATTCTGGAAATACAGCTGAAATTTCAAATATGTTAAAATATGCAAACAGATTTAATATTAAAGTGATTGGTGTAGCGTCAAAAAAAGATAGTATGCTTTTAAACTCAAGCGATATACCAATTCTTCTTCCAAAAGTTAGAGAGAGTGACCCAACAGGCATGGTTCCAACCACATCTACAACTTTGACGCTCTTATTTGGAGATTGCTTAGCCGTAGCGTTAATGAATAAGATAAAATTTTCAAAGGACAAGTTTAGAACTTTTCACCCCGGAGGAAATATAGGTCAAACATTGTTACAAGTGAAAGATATTATGATCACAGGAAAAAAACTTCCTATAATAAATTTAAATAAAAAACTTAATGAAGCAATAAAAGTTATAAACGCTAAAAATTTAGGTTTGGTTGTTGTTATGGAAAAAAATTTAGTTAAAGGTATTTTAACTGATGGTGACGCCAGAAGAATTTTAAAGAACTACAAAAAAAATGATGTGATAAAGAAATTTATGTCAAAAAATCCTTATAGGATTGATAAAAATTCACCTGCCTCAAAAGCTCTTGCGATAATGAATGAAAAAAAAATTACTAGTTTAATTGTTGGAGATAAAAAAGCTAAAAGTTCTTTTAAACTCAAAGGAATAGTTCATATTCATGAGTTATTAAAGTACGGAATAAAATGACAAATAGAAAAAAAAGAATACTTGCCATTCAAATAGTAATTTTTTTAATTGGTACATTGTTGGTTTTTTTTACTTATTATAACAAAAACAACATTTCAGGTTTAAAAAAAACTTCAGACTTGATAGAGCCACGACCTGATGATCCTTTGGAAAATAATCAAAATGTAAATACTTTCGAAAATATCGAGTATAAAGGAATAGATTTGAACGGAAATAGATACGTTATTATGTCCAAAAAAGCTTCTTTTGATGTAAATAAACCAGAGTTTATAAATATGCAAATAATGAGTGCTATATTCTATTTTAAAGATGGGACAATTCTAAAAGTTAAAGGAGATTATGGAACATACAATAATAAAAGTAATGATATGGAATTTAGAGAAAATATTGTTGCAAATTATATAGATAATAATTTGTATGCTGACAGCCTTGATTATTATAATAGTAAAAGTTTATTAACTATTTATGGAAATGTAAAAACAGAAAGTATAAAAGGTAATATAAGTGCTGATAATGTTGAAATCGATATTTCAAAACGAACTGTTGACCTCTCTATGTTTAGCGGTGGTGAAGTTAAAGTAAAAGTAAGGAACTAATGAAAAAAGGTTTTAGAATAATTAAATTTAAAAAGAATAAACCAATATTTCAGATAAGAGATATTAGTAAATCATTTGATGGTAGACCTATTTTGAAAAAAATTAGCATGGAAATGAATGCAGGAGAGATAGTAGGTCTTTTAGGTCCAAATGGTTCCGGTAAATCAACTCTTTACAGTATAATTATAGGCGAACATCAGGCTGAAAGTGGAAAAATATATATTAACAACAAAGATGTTTCTGAAAAACCTATTCACGAAAGAGCAAAAATGGGTATTGGATATTTGAGCCAGCAACGAAGTGTTTTCGGAATGTCTGTTTATGATAATTTGCTTGGTGTATGCCAACTTTCTATTAAAGGTGTTCAAAATCAAATAGCAATGGTTGAAAAACTTTTGGATGAATTTAACCTACAACATCTTAGAAAAATTCACAGTACAGTTTTAAGCGGAGGTGAGGTTAAAAGATTGATGATGGCAAGAATTTTAGTTAACAAGCCAAGTGTAATTCTGTTGGATGAACCGATGTCTGCACTTGATCCAATAGTGATACAAGATATACAAAAATACATTTTAAAAATCCAATCATATGGTTGTGCAATATTAGTAACAGATCACCAAGTACAGAATCTTTTTGATATTGTTGATAGAGCATATGTTTTAGGTGAACAGTCTATAATCGCACAAGGCACTCCAAAAGAAATTTTAAAATCTTCAAAAGCGATAGAGTTGTATTTTGGTACAAAATACAACAACTGACATAAATGCTAAAAAAGAGTTTTGCAGTCATTACATCCAAAAAAATTCGAAGTTTTAAAAAAATCATCCAAGTAGACAGCGATAAATCTATTTCAATAAGATCTTTTTTAATAGGTGCTATAAGCCATAATATTTCTCAAATTAAAAATGTTTTAGAATCAGAAGACGTTTTTTCAGCTATTGAATGTCTTAAAAAACTTGGTGTAAAAATTAAGAGAATAAAAAAGGGAGAATACTTAATCTACGGAAAGGGGCTAGGTTCACTTTGTGCCAAAAATAATACTGAGTTAAATTTTGGAAATTCTGGAACACTGGCAAGACTTTTAGTGGGCATCCTATCTACAACACCTAATATAAATTTAAAAATAGATGGGGATAAATCATTAGTTAAAAGAGATTTATCAAAACTAATTTTTTTAATGAATAAATTTGGAGCTGAATTCTTTCCTAAAAATAGATTTAAACTACCCTTGAGAATAATTTCCTCAGAGATGCCAGTAGGTATTAATTATAAAGCAGGTATATCAGCTCAATTAAAAAGTGCTGTAATTTTAGCAGCATTAAATTCTTTCGGCACAACAAAAATTTATGAAGAGGAAAAAAGCAGGAATCATACAGAAAATATTTTAATTAAAAATAAAAAAGCTTTTAAAGTTAAAAAAGGAAACAAAAATATTTTAATAATAAACGGTAAAAATTATCTTAGTGGTCTAAAGTTTACTGTTCCAGGAGACCCTTCTTCTGCAGCGTTTATTACTGCTTTAACTTTGCTTAACAGGAATTCATCAATAAAAATTAAAAAAGTAGGTTTAAATCCTAGAAGAACAGGGTTTTATCAATTACTTAAAAAAAGTGGTGCAAATATCTCATTTAAGAATATTAAAAGGCAAAATGAAGTTGCTGGAGATATTTTAGTAAAAAGTGGAAAAATTAAGTCAATAAAAGCTTCTGCTAAATATTATCCCGTTACTACTGATGAGTATCCAATATTGTTTGTTATAGCAGCATTAACCCCAGGTATTTCAATTTTTAAAGGTATTACTGACTTAGCTAATAAAGAGAGTAACAGGATACAAGAAATGAAAAAAATTTTAAAAAAAGTAGGTATAAGATGTATAACAAATAAAAATGGAATGAAAATTTATGGAAAAGCAAAAGTGAAAAAAAGTAATAGGATTATTAAAGTAGATCCTCATGGGGATCACAGAATAGCAATGGCTTCTTTAATTTTATCATTAATTACAGGTACAACTTTTATTATCAAAAATTTTAATACTGTTTATACGTCATCTCCTTCTTTTTTAAAAATAATTAAATCGTTAGGAGGAAGTTTTGAAGTTAAAAAGTAATCAAAAATTAACCATTGCAGCCGACGGTTCTGCCGCAAGTGGAAAAACAACGGGAGCAAGAAAAATTTCAAAAAAATATGGATTAAATTTTTTATCATCGGGTCTTTTGTATAGATATGCAAGTTACCTTTTATTAAGTTATAAGCCAAAAAATAAAATTTCTTTCTTAAAAAAGAAATTTAAAAATTTAAATATTAAAAAACTTAAACTGATAAATCTACATTCGCCCTTAGTTTCAGAATATACCTCAAAAATAGCTAAACAAAAAAAAATTAGAATTATTTTAAAATCGTTTCAGCAAAAATTTGCAAAAAGATTTAATAAGGTTTGCATTGAAGGTAGAGATATTTCAACAGTGATTTTACCTAATGCAGATGTTAAATTCTTTTTTGAATGTGATTTAAATACTGCGGCAAAAAGAAGATTTAGAGAATTAAGAAAGAACAGTAGAAATATTAGTTTGAAAGATGTAAAAAAATCAATAAAAATAAGGAATTATAGAGACATTTCCAGAAAGAATAGTCCTTTACTGAAAAGGCCTGATGCGATAATTGTGGACACCGGAAAATTAAAAAATATACCTGATATGATGAAAAAGATGTCAGAAATAGTAGACAAGAAAATTAAAGAAAAATATGGTAGTTGAAGCACAAATAAAAAGTCAATCAAAGAACTCTGCAAAAGAGTTTGAAAAATTACTAAACGAAGATTTTAAAGACAGAAAATTAAAAGAAAATCAAATCATAAAAGCAACAGTAACAGAAATTACAAAAAATTTTATTGTAGTTGACTGCAAAGCTAAAATGGAAGGAATGATTCCTGTTGAAGAATTTAAAAATGATAATGAATTAGATAAGTTAAAAGTTGGTTCAGTTATAGATGTTTATCTTGAAAGAATAGAAAGTTTTAAAGGTGAAATTGTAATTTCGCGTGAGAAAGCTAGAAGAATGAATGCTTGGAAAAAAATGGAAAAATTTTTTGAAACAAAAGAAGAATTAGTCGGTTACATAACCGGTAGAGTAAAAGGTGGTTATATTTGTAATGTTGATGGTCTTCCTACATTTATGCCTGCCTCTCAAATAGATGTAAGGCCTTTAAAAAGAGTTGATCATCTTATGAATGTTCCACTAAAAGTTATAGCAACCAGAATTGACAAGAACAGAGGAAATGTTTGTACAAGTAGAAGAGCTGTTTTGGAGAAAAGCAAAGATGCTGAAGTTAAAGAGGTGCTTAAAAATCTAAAAGAAGGAGATATTGTAGAAAATGCAAAATGCAAAGCTATTACTGACTGGGGTATTTTTTTAGACATTAATGGTATTGACGCATTACTTCACGTAAGTGATTTATCACACGGTAGAGTTAAGAAAACATCAGAAATGGTTAGTATTGGACAGACTTTAAAAGTGAAGATAACTAAAATTGATCCAAAAACTAATAGAGTTTCAGCTTCGATTAAAGCTTTAACAGAAGATCCATACGATAGTGTAGAGAAAAAATATAAAATTGGTGAAGTTTACGATGGTGTATGTACTAAGCTTATGGATTATGGGGTGTTCGTACGTTTAGAAGATGGAATAGAGGGATTAATTCATAGTAGTGAACTGTCTTGGACAAGTAAGAATTTACATCCAAGTAAAGTTTTATCCGTAAGTCAAACAATAAAAGTTAAAATCGTATCTATTGATGTTCAGTCTAAAAGAATATCTCTATCTTATAAAGCAACTTTAGATAACCCTTGGAAAAAAGTAGAGGAATCAATAAATTCTATTGTATCTGTTAAAGTTAAAAGCATTGCTGATAAATATATATTAGCTGAACTGGATAATGGCTTATCTGGCATGCTTCACTACAAAGAAATATCATTCAATGAGGATGTTGAAGATCTTAAAAAATATAAAAAAAATCAAATTATAAAAGTAAAAATAGTTGAAGTTAAAGATGAAAAAATCAAATTATCTATAAGATCACTTGAAAAAGACCCTATTGATTGGTTTAAAGAAAATAATAAAAAGGTTGGAGACGTTATCACTACAACAGTTCAAGAGGTGATGAAATCTGGAGTAAAGGTTTCAGTTGGAAACGATAGAAGATTATTAATTATGATTAAAAAATCCCAACTAGCAAAAGAGTCAAGTGATCAAAGACCTGAAATTTTTCAAAATGGAAATAAATTAGACGCTGCGATTACTGATTTAAATTTAGCAGAAAGAAAAGTTTCTTTGTCAGTAAAACAAGCTCAAATTGAAGAAGAAAAATCTTTGGTTAAAAAGTTTGGAAAAGATGCAAAATCTTCAGGAGCTACACTTAAAGACATTTTTAATAAAGCTTTAAATATAACAAAGAAAAAAGATAACAAGAAAAAGAAAAACTAAGAATTTTGGTTAAATCAGAAATAATAAGAATTCTAAAAAAAAATCACAAAAAATTAAATTATTCACAAATTTCCGATCTTGTTGATGCAATATTCAACGAAATATCAAAAAGTTTAATTAGAAATAAAGCGGTAGAATTAAGAAACTTTGGAAGATACTCAATTAAAACTATAAAACCTAAATATAATGCGCGAAATCCGAGAACCAATGAGGTTATTTACGTTCCCGAAAAAAAAAAAATTTCCTTTAAAATGTCAAAACATTTAAAAGAAGAAATAAACAAATGAAAAAAAATATTTTTGTTGCTTTAGATTTTAATTCTTTAGAAAAAGCAATTGATCTTGCTAAAAACCTTAGAGATCAGATTGCTGGAGTAAAAATTGGTACTGAGTTATATGCTATCTGTGGTCCAGACGGTCTTAAAAAGTTTAAAGAGCTTGGTGTAGAGATTTTTTTGGATTTAAAGCTTGGCCCAGAAATACCAAATCAAGTTAAAAAAACTGTAGCTGCCTTAGAGTCTTTAAAATGTATAAAATATTTAACTATCCATTTAAGTGGAGATTATGAAATGCTAAAGGCTGCTCAAGAAAGTGCGGGATCCATCGAATTACTTGGAGTGACTATATTAACTTCTCAGTCAGATCTTCAGAATATTGGAATAAAAAACTCTGTAAAAGATCAGGTCAAACTTTTAGTTGACTTAGCTATCAAATCAAAAATCTCTGGAGTAATAGCCTCACCACAAGATTTTGAATTAGTAAGATCTTTATCAAAAGATCTTAAAATTTTCTGCCCTGGAATAAGAGGAGATGATGAAAGAAAACATGATCAAAAAAGAGTTATGAGTTATGCAAATTTTTCAAAAATTGTAGATAAAAAATGTTTCGCAGTCATAGGAAGACCAATTTATGAAAATGGAGACTCTATCCAAAACTTAAAAAAAATTATAAAGTCTGCAATAAAATAAAAAATTTTATGAAAAAGATTAGCTATATAAATGAAAATACCTCCATTTAAAGAAATAAATCCTCCAGATCAATTAGGTTACTGGACTAACAAAAAAACTGGCGAAAAGTATGGTGGTCAATATATAAGCCCACTTTTAATTCCTAACCTTAAAAAAGTTGAGGAAGGATTTAAAAAAGCTATGAAAAATAAAAAATTTCTAGCTGGGTTAGAAGAACA
>MDTC01023271.1_pt1 | contig 12854 bp, 13 predicted proteins | sample 811181 | NCBI WGS metagenome assembly MDTC01 (sample SAMN05326644, study PRJNA326480) | marine metagenome | isolation source: seawater | place: Pacific Ocean: North | collected 2011 | reverse complement strand
CCGACTTGTACAATGTCGTCAAAAGGAATTTTAGAAAAGTCATAGTTACTCCATTTTAAATTTTCAGACATAGTTTATTATAACTTCGTTCGGTTCCTTTGTCAAATTATTAATTTTCTAGGAATAATTTTTTCATAGTGTTCACTATAAAATTTTCCGTCTGTATGTTTCTTACGATCTTGATACAAAGGATATCCAACTCCTAACATTACTTCAAGATCATATTTGTTTATTTTGTATGGTGATAGTATGTCTGGAAGGGCATCATGATCTATACAACGACAAAATCCAGTTTTCATTCCTATACTGTGTGCGGCTATACCAATAGCACTAGCTGATACTCCTATTTCTAAATTAGTCGTTACTCGATAATATTGATCATCTGCTGGGCGACCTTTTTCTCTTTCTTCTCTCATTTTTGATTTTCTCTGTTTTCTTTTAATAAAAAATAAAAATAACAAATTAGCATCTGTTTGTGGATTTTGTGTCCGACCTTCTTTTAACATTTTTTTTAATGAGGGTGACATATCTTGGGATTCTTCGGGAGAATTAGTAGCCGCTTTTACAAATTTTTTTATGCTGTCTCTATTTCTTATACACACAATTTCAAATGTATCAAGATTTTGTTTTGTTGGTGTAGCATACCCTATTTCTAAAAGCCATTTTGCAGTATCGTCTGGCACTGCTTTTTCTAGATTAAAATTTCTTTGACATTTTTGAAATTCATTTACTAAGTCTAACATATCATCCATTTTTTAATTCCTCTAATGTTCCTTCGAATTGGATAAGCAAACCCATTTTCCAAGGACCTATAAGTTTTCCTGTACTATGAATATTATTACTATTAAAAACAATCATGTTCCCTGGCGTAAAATCATACGCTGTGCCTGTAAGTCCGTAGAATAATTCAGGTGTGTGATTAGCAAAATCTAAATACTCACTATAAAAGTTTGTGTCTATAGGTTGGTCAATGCAGTCATATACTTTATCATCTTCCCAAGGTGTAAGTGGAACTTTTTTGTTAAAATCAAAATTGCCATTCTTTTTGATATCTTTTCTTTTTCCATACCATGTCTGTCCAAACCCATTATCAGTGTACTGATCAAAAATTATTAATTTTTGTTTAGGATTGTCTACTTCCAAATGTATTGGAATATTAACGTTCATTAATTGCCACGGTTCGTCACTGTCTACATGTAAACTATACAAGTTTTTATGTTTGTATATGTTTCCTCCTTGACCTTTATTAGTTTTAAAATACTTGCTAAGTATAGGATTTAAAACTTCATGTAGGTGCTTCCATGGATTATTAATTTTGACTACGTCAGGATTATTTGTTTTATGAACCTGTAAATCAGGGTTATTATCAAAAAACTCTTTTATATATTTGCATACATCTAATGGTATACTATTTTCAAAACAAGTGTGTCGCATTCTAAAACCTATATGTTACTACATCATCTAAATTTGCTCTTTTATGATTATGTTCCCAAAATACATCTTTCATCGTGTTTGTATTAGGATCTAAATATTTTTCTTCGTTACTAGGATATCCTACGCCCATCATTAAATCTACAGGGTATTCTAAGTTTAATTTTTTGCCTAATTCTTCCTTACGTTCTATACACTGGCAAAACCCAGTAGCAAATCCTTCTGCTTCTAAAGCAAACATAAGAGTCATTGCTACAATTCCCATTTCCATATAAATTACTCTGTTATCTTTGTATCCGTGAAAATCATATGCTGTAGGTGACCTATCCAACTTTTTTATTGCTTTGTTAGCATTTCTCATACTAAAAATTAAAAGGATAGGAGCTAGTGTTTGGGGATTGAAAGGATCGTCATTTACTGTAGTATGTGTGTCTCTTTTTGTGTGTAAAAAAATTTCTTTTCTTAATTCTTTATCACTATAATCTAACACTGTAATATTGTAAGGCATTCTTTTTTGTTTGCTAGGAACTTTCAATAATGCATTATTAACAATATTTTTTATTTTATCTTTGTCTACCTTTCGAGTAGTCCAAGTAAAATTTGTTTTTCTACCTTCAAGCACTGTTTTAAAATCCATAATTATTCTCCAAATATTCCACTAGTTCGGGATTAAAATCTTTTATATCTGTGTTATAAAATTTATCTAATTTTTTAGTTGTAGACAAAAACATTTCCCATTGTTCATTATCATATTTACCCTGTTTTATAAACGTGTTAATTAATCTTGTTGCTTTACTATTATCCTTATTTTTTTCTAGTACCCAATCTTTATAAGATTGCGGAGCACATTGCAAGGATAGATATTTAGGAAACATTACAAAATCTACAGACGTTTCATATCCTTTTTTATTAATTAAAAAATTTAGTGTTTTACTTAAATGGTTTGCAGTATATAAACTAATTGTGCTATGAATTGCAATATTATTTTCACAATTTAACAAACTTTTATATATTTTTGCATTCTTAAAAACTTGCGTATGATCAGCACCAACTCTTTGATAATCATTGCTTTTGTCATATGTATCTAAACTAACATTTATTTCTAACATTTTATATTTGTTTAGTTTTTCTACTATACTTTCATTTGGAATGCTTGTGCCATTTGTAGCAATTTCTAAATGTATTTTATTTGGATTAGATCGTTGTTCAATATAGTCTAAAAATTTTAAAAAATTAGGTGATATAAAAGGTTCTCCCCCTAATAACTTGATGTAAACTAATCCTGAAAGATCAAGATTATCAAATTTATCAAAAGTTGGTTCTAACTTTTTATGTACTGTATCATTTAAAAATTTATCTCTCGCTTGTAATTTACTGCTAAATTTGCTATCACACATACGGCATTGCAGATTACAAATATTGTCTATACTCATTTCAATATATCTAATCTGATCAAAACTATCTGTATAACTGTCTTTTAAAAATTTGGAAAAATCTTCATTAGATCTAATTCTTAATGATCTTCTATTCTTAAAAAATTTTTTATTTTTTTCTTGTAGATAACACTTTCTGCATTCTGGACGCTGTTTGCCTGCTAACATGTCTTGTCTTAAATTTTTTAGATAAGGAGTGTTCATAGCTTCAATCCCTTGAGCTTTAATTTTATCTAAATTGACATCTATCACGTCTTCCGTAATTTGGTATCTACAGCATGGTTTTATCTTTTCATCCGGACGTACACAGAGATGAGTCCATGGTAAAATACAAAAAGCATTATTATCTAAAAAATTTTTCATCTATCTACATCAATACTAGCAAAACCTATTATACTTCGTTTATATTCTGTGCTTACATCAGGCAACATTTTTTCTTTAAGGTACCAACTACTGCTGTGCCATCTGCGTGTATCAAAAACCATTGCAGTGCCTACTTCCCATTTATATGCACTATGAAAAACTAAATCTGCATATTCTTTGTAATATTCTGTTCCTGGAGGATTGTATTTTAAAACTTCTTGATCAAAAATATAGTCATCTCTATAATGAAATATCTCATCATTATCTTGATACCGCATTTCACCTTTCCTAAATTTTAATTTTCTTGGTATATTGCTTATAGTTTCATAATTAACTGTATAAGGTTGTTTACATGTCCATTCCAAAGGTATAATTATACCTAATACTACATAACAGTCATGTGTAATAAAATCTTTGTTAGGTTTCCAACTGTTTGGAAAACTTAAATAATCCGTATGTAAGCCTGCAGGTTCGCCGCTGTGAAAATACTCCCAAGTCCAATCGTAATCTAATTTAAACTGATTGTTCCAATAATTAACAAGATCTTCTTTAGTTTTTTTACCAACGCTATTAAATTTATTAAAGTCATTACGTCCACTTTTTTTTGCATCTTTACTTTCATATACACTATTTGCTTCCTGCAAATATTTTAAAGGATCAAAACTTAATTTTACAGACCCGTATTTTGGTCTATGACTTTCGTATTCTTGTAAATTTTTAAAACCATCTTTCATTATATTATTTCCTTGTAAACATCATTCACTTCATAGATACTGCCTGGTCGATTTTTTTCTAATTTAGAAGTCCAATGCATCAATTTTGTTTTAAGAGCAGGATTATATCTTGCTGACTTAATCATTCTAATTAAATTATTCACCCATGGCACACTTTTATAATTTGTTAAGTATTTTAACTTTTCATTAAGTATATTTGTTGGAATAGCATCTAGGGTTTGATGTGGTATTCCTTCTACCGGCCATACAGTTACGGTGTTTTTTTCTAAAAACCAAGGTGCCCAATCTTCTAGATTAGGTATGTTATATACAGTGGCAACAATACTGTATTCTACTTTATCTTTACCTAATACTTCTTCATACACTGCACAGTTTTTTTCTATAGTTGCCCAACTAGCACCATGTCTTATATATTCCATTGTTGGTCCTATTCCATCTAAACTTATTTCTACCCGGAGGTTTTCCCACTTGGATAATTTATCCATCCAGGTTTTGTTTGTATTGGTAGCATTAGTTGTAAATGATAAATCTAGTGTGTTGTTTAATCCTAAATCGCAACAATAATCTAAAAAATCATAAAGGTCTTGCTGTATACTAGGTTCTCCTCCTACAACCATTACTTTTTTTAATTTAGACATATCTAAATTTTTATAATCTTTTACTGGCACACTAATCTCTAATTCTATACCTTGTTCCTTGGCAATCATACTACTGTTTTTATAACCGCATGTACGACATTTTAAATTGCATAAATTACTAGGTCTATAATCCAAGTAAAGGATATTACTTAAACCTGGTTGCAAGATATCTTTATCTTTCCAACTATCTATTAAATCTTGTACATGCTCGTCTTGATGCAACAGTATACGTCTACTTAGATTTCCTACTCTTTCGTTTTTTCTACATACTTGACAAGATTTTCTATATCCTTTGTGTTTTAACATTTTCTTTTTTATTTTTTGTAAATGTTCGCTATTAATATAATCCTTTATAGAACCTTTATGTATATCTCCGTTCCATTCACAACAGGGTGTGTTTCCTCCCATAACATTTCCGTGTTGCAGGTTTACCCAAGGAGCCCAACAATATGGCTTATGCACGTTCTTCTCTTTCAACTTTGTTTAATCCTTTATCAGTACCACGTTCATCAAATACGCCTTCGATTAAAAACCTCAAAGGTGTACGCACACCAAATTGATGTTTACCTTTACCGTCTTTTAACCAACCTACATGTATACTGTCACTTTCTTCTAAATTAAAATCAGCACAAACTTTTTTATACAAATCTCCATAATTGCTCCACCAATAATCTGTTCCAAAATGTTTCATTGCTTCTACACCTAACCACATGTCACTTACATTAGCATAGGCAAAATCATTCATAATAGCAACAGGCCCATTGATACGTTCTCTAGTGTAGCGTATGCCTATACGCTGACTGCCCATTCCTAATGCTTTACTTAAACTTACACTTACACTTTGTATAGCAGGATGTTCTATATCAAACTCAAAATTACGACACTGGCCAAACCAAGCACCGTCTATATGAACAGGAATTTGATGAGTGTAACAATGTCCTAACAGCTTGTCAAAATCATTGTGATAATTTGTAGTGATACAGCTAGGATAACTTACTATGAAAACATCACCTTGTTTAAGGTCACTATAGTGTGTTATTTCGTTTACTTTGAAGTCTGTTAAACGCCTATGATACTTGTATTCTCCCTTATAAACAGCTATATTACGCCCGTGTAGTTGGTGTAACTCATCTAACTGATGCGTTGTGCCCAGTATTGCATCTCGGCGTGTAAAAGCATCTAAACCTGTGTAACTTATATGTCTATGTGCTTTTATCCATTCATCTATAGTGTTTAAAAAAGTTTCTGTATATGCATGTGGATCTCTTGGATATGTTTTCATATCCAAATTTTCTCTAAAGTTTGTAAACTTACTAAGGTACATTGGGCGTTGTCTACGAGTACCTAGCATATCAAATGTTATGTCTTCATACTTCATATTGATCTAACCACCGCCATAATTTTTTCCAATCAGTACCTCTACGTTTGTCTATATTGTCTAAAGTAGTTTTTAATGATTTAACCTTTTTTGGTTCATAAGGTTGTGCATTTACTTTTTTCCAAAAACCTTGAAGAAATCTTATTGTTCTAGGATCTGAATGGTTCTTGATAGAACGTTTGAACTGTTTGTCAAAAAATCCTTTAGGAAAAACTCCTACGTCCATGCCCGGACGACCACTAGCAAAACTCAAACTATGTTTTACTCGTCTAATTTTATTCCATTCCGCAACTTTTTTACACAAGTCTGGTAGTGTTTGCATTGTTAAACTAATAATTGTTCCGTGAATAAGTATGCTGATAGAATCGTATTCATTTAGTATTGTTAAAAAATTTTGTTCCCATTTTTTCATGTCTAATCCTGTTCTTATATATTCTTGCTGAGGACCCCAACAATCAAGACTACATACAATTTCAAAATTTTTAATTTTTCCTGTCTTCTGTAAATTCACTACTTTATCTAAAAGTTTCCGCATTCTTTTGTTTTCAACTTTTAAATTACTAAAAATTATAAAATTTGTATCAGGACAAGGATTATTCTCAAAAAAATCTATATTTTGTTCAAATTCAGGTTGGAAAAAGGGCTCACCGCCTAATATTCTGTATTGAACAATATGCTTTGCATTTTTTTCCATCCATTTCCAATGTTGCTTTAACATTTCAGGATACTGTTTTCTGCCTTCTTCCATCTCTTTAAATTCAAGCGGGTGTCTCAAATTAAATTTCTTTTCTTCTACTTCCCACACTGTACTATATTCGCCACTGCAATATATACAATTTAAATTGCATAAATTGTTAAAATAAACTTCTACCAATCTAGGTGTCAATTTTATTGCATTAGATTTTTCTTCAAGTTCTTTAGGAGCTAACCAATCTGGTTGGTTACTTGCATTTAAGTCCATTCTATCACTATGGCCGCCTGCAAGTTCTATGTCTCTGCAATACTCACATCCGTCTCCCGGCCATTGACCTTTCTGCATAGTTTGTCTGTGTAATAACTTAGTAGGTGTGTTGTGAAAGTTTTCATAATTTTTTGGTGTTAATTTATCTGATTTTACTCTATGACAACTATTTGTACTTCCTTCCATGAGTCTGATGGTGCTCCAAGTCCACTTGTACATACAAACAGGATCTTGTAAATTGTACTTGCTTAAAAATTTTGAATTGTATTTGTTATTTTTCATTATGTCAACCTATCAAATCCATACCATCTTTCTAAACAGAAAAAACAGTATCCACAGTGTATTGGTTCACCTTTTTTTCTAAAGTATGGTGCAGTTTCACAACTAAAAGTATGCGGATATAATTTTTCCATCATATTATACTTGTCATACAATTCTTTTACTGCTTTTTTATCTCCACCTGCAAAAAGAAATCCGCTGTCATCAAAATGAGGATGTGTAATATGAACATCTCTTTCTTTATCTCTGTTATCAATTGTATACATTAACCTTGATAACGGGAATCCTAATCTTTCATGATTGTCAGTTACAAATTCTATTAACTTGTCTACTGGTGGATTCATTGTGATTCCACTGTACATACGGAAAATTTTATCATTTCTATTTGCTAACTTTTGCAAATTTTCTTGACCGTTAACATAATTTTCCATTGAGTGTGGAACTAATTTAGTGTAATGTTTATAAGGGCGTTTGCCAGTTAAGTTTGCTACAATTTCAATTATTCTTTTTGCAGACTTGATATAATTATTTTTTAAATCAGTATCAAGTGTAATACAAATAATATTGACATCATCTCTATCCTTAAACTTATCACATACTGCATAATAAACAATAGAACTATCAGCACCGCCACTAAGTTTTACAAGTAAATTATGTTTGCCTGGGGGTAAATCTTCTATTACACTCATGCTGTACTCCATTTTTCTACTATTGCATCTAGTTTACAAGGGCAAGCCTCGTAGTTACATAAAATAGGATCTTCTGGTAATGTATATCCTGTAAATAGATTGCCAATACTACCGCCAACGTTTTTCGTACAACGTTTCATGTTACCGTCAGGTTCTATCATTAATCTTTTAATTCCTGCTGTACACATATAGCCTTTAAATTTATGTAATCCTTGATCTAAAACTGTCATAAACTCTTTGTACTGTCCATCAAAATGTAACATTCTAGGTATTTCCCAATTTATTCCAAAATCCTTCATTTTATTAAAATAGTTAGTTTTTATCCATTCGCGTTGTTCTTTAGTGTATTTAAAATATTCAGTACCGTGGATAGACTTTCTTACAAACTTTGGAGTTATTTCTATATTAAGTTTTTTTAATCTTTCATATAATGCTTTAGCACGTTCAAAATTTTCTGGTACAATCATTAATGGCACACTTACACTTGCTTTGTGTTGCATGATTTCGGCTACTTGATAAAAATGATCATCATCAGCTTCTTCATAATGCCAACTTAAAAACACAAAAGCTCTGCGTGTTTTAAATTTTTCCCAATATCTTAATGTGCGACTGGCATTGGTGCCAAATTCAACAAACACTCTGTCATCACTTATTGTATCTACAAACTCTTGAAATTTAGGCCAAACTGTAGGTTCACCGCCCAGGACTTCTATGTATAAATTTTTATTCTTTGTTTTTAATTTTTCTATTAAATCCAAATAAGGTTTCCAGTCTTTAGGCCAACGGCTAGTTCCGTCTCTATGATAGTCACTACAATAACTGCAATTAAAATTACAGACATTATGCATAAACATAGTAATTATACAACAATCTAAATTTTCGTTAGTTATGTGCATTTATTCTTACCTTCATAGATCTTGCTAATACTTCGTGTGCTATCGGTCCTGGATGTCTGTCATCTGTTGCTTTAGGAAGATCATCTGTTAAAGTTTGAAAACACAAATCGATTACATGTACTCTATTCCATTTGGGAGGATTTTGCACATACTCTCTGTTAATAGTAAAATGATAATTTTTTACACCTAAACTATCTAGTTGATATTTTGCATAATTCATACATGTCCACATCTGATGCTGTCCATCATAATCACTGTGTGCTCTTTTTATATGATACCATTTATCTTTTGGCAGGGGCATATATGTTTTTGTTGCTGGCAACCCTTGCATTATAGAAATTTCGTCATCTAAAATAATACAATCTCTATTAGTATAAGTCCACAATATTACAGCAATGTCATCATGCAAAAAATCACAGCGTTGTATTGAATATAAAATTTCTTTATTAGACGCACCTGCAATACCCATATTAATAGTTCTTCTTTTTAACAACTTTGCTAGTTTTTTTGGCCAGGCAATGTCACTAGGGTTACTCTCAGGATAAGGACAATCTGCTAATGTATGTCCATGTGTATAACTGCATCCGAAAGCTACTAATCTAGGCTTTTTCATCAAACAAATCCTTGTATTGCGGTACAATGTCTAATATATTTTGACCACGTACTTCATCAAGTCTTTTTGTTTGATCAATAAAATGAGGCAACCACTCTGTAGAATAATCTTCGCTCATCATAAATTTTTCAACACCATTTAAAACTTTGACAAAGTTATTTTTTACCTTATCTTCAAACTCTGTTGTCATTACCCAATCTTTGTGTTCTTGATAATACTGTTTTACTTGCTCTTTTAAATAAGGCGGCAAAACTTTAACATTAAAATACTTTGGACTATGACACATATGATGCGTAATCACTGGTCTCATCCCAGTCAGCGGATTAAATTTTGTTAAACCACTTTCTACAAGTTTCCATTTCATAAATTCAGGCATATGAAAAACATTGTAAGGTGTTACTGTAAATGCAAACCAGGCTTTCAAATTTATACGATCATTTGTTTGTAATGTCATCATATTTTTGTACACAGCATCAAACTTTGCAGGAGTTCTTTGATAATTAAAAACATCTCCTGTACCATCTATGCTTACACCGATACGTATTTGTTTAAACTGTTCCCAAAGATATACCAACCTATCCGGAACCATTGTAAGATTACTATTGTATTCTAATTGGATAGTTTTGCTTTTGCCACTAGCTACAAGTCTTTCTAAACTTTCTTGGTGTTCTTTTATAATTAACGGCTCTCCACCTACTATGTATAGTTTTTTTGCGTTAGGTGCGTACTGCTCAAAATTACTCCAATACCTGTTATTGCTTTGAAACCAATCATATTGATTTGTATGCCATTTACCTTTTGCATTTTTTGTAAGTTTAATTTTTTCATGTGTATCTTTATATTCTGTTTTTCCGGTTATCTTAACAAAATCGTCATACCATTTATGACTATCAGTTGGTCCGCACATTCTACATTTTAAATTACAAAAGTTTCCGTATCTTATATCTATAAAATCTACAGGAACTTTTTTTGGATCTATTGTACCGTCTTCGGCTGTGTGTTCTTTAACGCTTTCAAGATTTACATTGCCAAACCATTTCCCCCAATCTTCATTTTCATATTCTCTACGACTTTTGATTCCATTTATTTCTTCTTGGCGGCAACGTTCGCACTCAGGATGCCATTCTCCTTTCATCATAGATTGGCGTACTTCTTTTAACATTTCAGCATTTCGAGCCTCGTCCCAATCGTCTTTACCTGCGTTATAAGGAGTACCATCTTTTTTCTTCATGATACCACGTTGAGGACTGTAACTATTAGTATTACAACAGATACGCAAATCTCCATTATTACGCATGTTGATACTGTTCCAAGGAAGAGGACAAAAAGTACAAGCCATTATATTTCCTTAAAAATATCTTTCATTTCTGGAAAAGTGTCGGCAAAAGTTATGCCACGCTGTTTATCACACAATGATAAAAATTCTTGCATCTCAGGTAACCTAACACTCCAATCTTCGCTGTCCATAAAATTTAATATTCCTTCTAATCGTTTAATTCCGTATTCAGCACTACGCCACTTGTCATAATCTACTTTTCCCTTGTGCCATGTTGGAACTCCTAGTTCCCAATTCTTTTCCCACCAAGGATACCATTCTTCATATTTTTTATGACATTCTTTTTTAAACCATTTAGGTAAAACTTTTACATTTAGATGTCCTGGCCAATATACAAAATGCTGACTGATGCCACCTGCTCCAAACGGCCACATATTTACTTTCTTAAATCCTTGTTCAAGTTTCCATTGTATAAGATCAGGCAAATAATATATGTTTAGAGCCTGTACAGCAGACGCTATGGTAACTTCTACATTATTTGTAGTTTCATTATCTAATCTATGAAACGTGTTGACTTGATTTGTCCAATCACTAGGATAACGTATATAATCATTCATTTTCTTAATACTATCAATTGAATAATGAAAACGCACTAATTTAAAATGGCTCCAAAGTTCAAATAAATCTTCACGCCATTCTACGCCATTAGAATTATATCTCAATTCTAAGTCTTTAGCATAACCCTTCTTAATAGCATGTTCCAGTATTTCATAATGTTCTTCAATAATTAAACTTTCGCCTCCTGCAAAATATATCTGTTGCATACTAGGCATTTGTTCATAAAACTGTTTCCAAAACGTAGGATTTTGTTTATGCCAATTATAACTACTTCCGTTTGTTGATCCTTTATCTTTCCATTGCATTATTTCTTTTAATGATTCATTTTTTACAGCAGGAAATATTGCTTTGTAATCTTTTATCCAACCTGAACTATCATGAGGTGAACACATAACACATGCTAATTGGCATTTTGTGCCGAAACGTAGATCAATATATGCTAGATTAGGGGGTACTGATCCATCTTCATTTGTCTCTTGTAGAATTTTATCCATATCTACTCGTTGGCTCCAGTAGTTTGTTTCCCACATGCGTTTACTTCTATGTCCTGCGGCTTCTTCTTTGTAACACTTCAAACAACTAGGCGGCTGTTCGCCATTAAGCATTTGCAACCTAACATTTTTCATGTAGTCGCTATTCCATGCAGATTCAAAATCACTTACGTTGAGATTGTTTGGCTTACCATCATCTGTCTTAAGTATACCAACTTGACCGCCATGTTCTTTGTCATTTGTAGGTCCGACACTACTTGCATTGGCTGTACAGCATACTCGCATACTACCGTCAGGTCTAGTGCTTAGATGTACCCACGGTAGAATACAAAAAGTTTTTGATGGTGTTTTGTAATCAGGCATAATATACGTACTTATCTAATTTTTAATGAGAAAGCTCTGCTCCTGAAAGAAACATAACTTGCTCTGGACATAAACTTGTTTTATAATCAGTATTATGTAATTTATCTACAATATCAGTAGTGCGTTTTAAGGATTTTTGTTTTTCTATGTCTTCTACTTCAAGACATTTTTTAACATATGTATAAACATTTTTTAATCCATGTTTTTCAGCGTCTTGCAATAATTTTAACTTCATACTTTTTGGAGCGAATTTTACATCTAACTCTGAATCAAGAGGTCTAATCTGCACATCAACATATGGTCCTATGTCTTTGGATTTGCACCAAATAACATAATTTTCTAAATCTAACATATTGTAAAATTGTAGACAAAAACTTATGTTTAATGGTTTAAATTCTTCATATGAATTTAATAAATCTATATTTTTATCAAAAGTTTTCCAATCTGCTTGATGTCTAATGTAGTTGTATATTTTTCCTACACCATCTATACTTACTGTAATTTTAGTTTTTTTAAATTTTTTAATTTTATCTAATAATTTTTTATTAATTTTCGTAGCATTTGTAGTAAATTTTATTTCTAAATTTTTTGCATAATCATTATCTATACACCAATCAATAACCTCAAGAAAGTATTTACAAGCAAATGGTTCTCCTCCTGTTACTTTCAATATTTCTAAACCTTCTGAAAT